>Ga0114999_10002871_pt1 | contig 22133 bp, 14 predicted proteins | sample ArcticOcean_MG_C_3_FD_89820 | JGI IMG/M metagenome (GOLD analysis project Ga0114999, IMG submission 89820) | Marine microbial communities from western Arctic Ocean - ArcticOcean_MG_CB8_126 | ecosystem: Environmental > Aquatic > Marine > Oceanic | place: Arctic Ocean: Canada Basin | collected...
CGATGCCATCTATGACGATGTTAATGATCGAGAGGATAGTTCCTGGAATGCTATCTGGGATAGTGCCGGCATAATTGGTGACAGTGGTTACAGTGTTGAAATGGCCATACCGCTGAAACAGCTTCGGTTTGAACTGCTTGAGGGTAAGCAAAGCTGGGGGTTTGGCCTAGTAAGACAATACCCTAGGGACCGACCCTACCGCATAAATAACACCGCTATCGATTTAAATGGTAATTGCTTTCTGTGTAATTTTCAAAAAGCAGAGGGCTTTGCCAATATCGAACCCAGTATGAATCTGGAAATAATCCCCACTGTAACCGGCATCTCTTCCGAGAAAAGAGACCCTACCACTGGCGATTGGCGCAGAGAGATCGAAGAGTCCGAGGCTAGTCTGGATATACGGTGGGGTATTACTCAGGACATCTATCTCAATGCCACGATTAACCCCGATTTCTCTCAAGTCGAAGCCGACAGTGCGCAACTTGATATTAACAATACGTTTAGCCTGTTTTTCCCAGAGAGGCGAACCTTTTTCCTGGACGGTGCTGACTATTTCAATTCTTATGAAAATCTTGTGCACACCCGAAATATTGCTTCACCGGATTATGGCCTGAAGTTAACGGGAAAGTCTGGTGATCACAGTTACGGTATATTAGGTGCGAATGACGAGTTTACTAGCTTTATCATACCCGGCAGTTTGAGATCCAATGTTGCGTCTCTGGGGGAATTTGACAGTGATGTCTCCATTGGTCGTTACCGGTATGACGTTGGCAATAGTTCCAGTATTGGTGCTCTCGTAACTGACCGGCAGGGAGACGACTATCACAACACAGTGAGCAGTATTGACGGGGTTTTCCAGCTGTCAAATCAAGATACATTGTATGCACAGAGTATGCACTCAACGTCTGAATACCCTCAATTAATTCAGGGGCGTTACGGTCAGGAGAGCAATCTCAGTGATGATGCCCATATTCTTGAATATACGCATTTCGATCGGCGCTGGGATTGGCGGGCGCAGTATTTCGATTACGGTGAGGATTTTCGCGCCGACCTCGGTTTCGTTAATCGGGTAGATTACAAGAAAGTAGTAACAACTGTCGGCCACACCTGGCGCTGGAGTGATGACAACTTCTTCAGCCGCATTCGCTTCGCGGCCGACTATGACAGAACCGAAGACCAATCTGGGCTGCAACTGGAGGAGGAGACTGAATTCTTTATCAATATGAATGGCCCCTTGCAGTCATTTTACAACGGCCTGTTTGGTGGCAGTGAAACCTACTGGAATGGCAAATATTTTGACGAACAGTTTAATCAGGTCTCAATCGGTTTCTCACCCACTCCTAATCTTCAACTAAGCACACTCATTCGAATAGAAGATATCGTTGACTTCTCCAATACTCAATTGGGCAGATCGAATCGCTACCGGCCTCGGATACGTTACCAATGGGGAAGGCATCTGCAACTTGATCTCAGCCACACGCTACAAAAATTTGACGTGGATGGTGGCAGATTGTTTACCGCAAATTTGACTGATGGACGAGCCACCTATCAATTCAATAACCGCAGCTTTCTGCGCTTAACCCTGCAGTATGCTGACAATGAACGCAATCCTGCCTTGTATCAAAAAGTAGTACTCGAACGCAGTAAAGAGCTGACAACCCAGTTGCTGTACAGTTATAAACTCAATGCGGCAACCCGATTTTTCATTGGTTATTCTGATGAAGGTTTCCAGAACGACAACATTAACTCCTTTGAAAAAACCAGCCGTACTTTTTTTGTAAAATTCAGCTATGCCTGGCAGTCCTGATCCTGGCGTTAATCCATGCTGCTGGAAACGCTTTGTCTTGGTGCTACTCAAAAAAATAGAACCGAAAAAGCGTGGTCTGTCCTCCAATTTCCGGTAAAATGAAACCCCTCTTTTTCTGACAACCGCAAGCGAATGGGTCAACGTACTTCACTCTATCAAAACCATCTCAATGCCGGTGCTAAAATGGTGGATTTTGCTGGCTGGGAAATGCCAATAAACTATGGCTCCCAAATAGAAGAACACAATCAGGTTAGACAACATGCTGGCGTTTTTGATGTCTCGCACATGACCGTTGTGGATATCACTGGGATTGAGCCCAAGGTTTATCTGCGCTATTTACTGGCCAACGATGTAGAAAAACTGACTGAAGAAGGTAAGGCGCTTTATAGCGCCATGTTGAATCATGACGGCGGCGTCGTCGATGACCTGATCGTCTACCGGATGAGCTTTGGTTACCGGCTCGTTGTAAATTGCGCAACCCGAGAGAAAGATTTGGCGTGGATAACCCAGCACAGCACCGCTTTTAGTCTCAGCATAAATGAACGCCCTGAGCTCGCTATTCTAGCGATACACGGACCCGAATCGATCGAGAAAGTGTGCGGTATCTTGCCCCCGGAACTGACTGAAGAAGTTAACAAGCTTGGCAATTTTTGCGGTGTGGAATTCGAGAACTGGTTTGTCGCTCGAACTGGTTACACGGGTGAGAAAGGTCTGGAATTAATTTTCCCTACGCAAGAAGCACCTGCTATCTGGAGCAAGCTAATGGCACTGGGGGTAAAGCCCATTGGTCTTGGTGCCCGAGATACGCTGCGCCTTGAGGCCGGAATGAACCTGTATGGAAACGAGATGAACGAAACCGTCTCTCCTATCGCAGCCAACATGCAACACACCGTCTCCTGGCAACCTACAGACAGAAACTTTATCGGACGGGAAGCCATCGTCGGCCACAGGAAAGCCCAAGAGCAGGGCCAACTACCCGAACTTGTCGGGCTGGTACTAAAACAGCGAGGCGTTCTCAGAGCCGGCCAGAAAGTTATATCCGATAGGGGTGAGGGTGTTATTACCAGTGGAGGCTTTTCACCCACATTGAAGCATTCAATTGCACTAGCTAGAATCCCTGTAGAGAGCCAATCTTGTCAGGTTGATCTGCGTGGAAAGCTGACAGCAGTTGAAATCGTAAAACCAAATTTTGTTCGATTTGGCAAGCAAGTATTCAGTTAACTATGAGGCTTATAGAGTGAGCAAATTTCCGGAAAAATTAAAGTACGCAACTACCCATGAATGGGTACAATTCGATGACGAAGGCATAGCGACAGTAGGCATCAGTGATCATGCCCAGAGCGCGCTGGGTGATATCGTTTTTATAGAGCTTCCGGAAGTCGGCGTTACGGTAAATGCCAAAGATGAGGTGGCTGTAATCGAGTCGGTTAAAGCCGCTTCTGATATTTATAGCCCTATTTCAGGAGAAGTCCTGGAAATCAATAAAGCGCTGGTGGACTCACCGGAGATTGTTAACGTAGAGCCCTACGAAACCGGGTGGATCTATAAAGTTAAACCCAGTGACAAGACAGAATTAGATGATCTGCTCAATGCCGAAACTTACGCCGAAACCTGTGATGATGATTGAACGCTCTGCCCACACCGCCGATTACCCAATCCGAACGGTTCATGTATTCGGGCCTTTGAAATTTTCTGCTACAGAATCTCTATACTGTAGCTAAACTCCAACTCCTATCTGGACACCGTAATGGAAAAGAAATCTAGCTCTGCTGCCAACGTTGTACCGATTCATGGCACATCGCTTACCACTCTAAAACAGCTTCAAAATACTGGAGAATTTATCGGTCGACATATCGGGCCTAATGAAGAGCAAATCACGGAAATGCTCAAGACACTAGGCTTCAAATCTTTAGATGAGCTGATAAAAAAAACCGTACCCGCCTCTATTGCGTTGCAAGCTCCATTGCAATTGGGTGAACCGCTAACCGAGAGTGCGGCGCTAATTAAACTAAAAAAATCTACCGCAAAGAATTTACCATTTCGCTCCTATATTGGTCTTGGCTACTACGATACACATACTCCCAACGTGATCCTCAGAAATGTATTGGAGAACCCAGGTTGGTATACAGCTTATACACCTTATCAGCCAGAAATTTCCCAGGGGCGGTTGGAGTGTTTACTCAATTTTCAACAAATGACTATGGACCTCACGGCAATGGAGTTGGCAAATGCCTCATTACTAGATGAGGCGACAGCTGCTGCCGAAGCCATGGCGTTGGCAAAACGCGTTAGCAAGAACCGAAAGTCCAATGCATTTTTTGTAGACCAAAACTGCTTCCCCCAAAGTATCGATGTTATTAAAACTCGCGCCGAGTGCTTTGGGTTCGGATTGATCATCGGGGATATCAACACCATACCGAATCACGATTTATTTGGTGCGATTTTTCAATATCCATCCATGCTGGGAGAGGCAAAAGACCTCACAGAGCTGATTAACAAGCTCCATGAACAGAAGGCAATTGCCATTGTTGCGGCGGATCTAATGAGCCTGGTATTGCTGAAACCCCCCGGAGAAATGGGTGCAGATGTGGTAACCGGAAGCACGCAGCGGTTTGGCGTACCGATGGGTTATGGAGGCCCTCATGCTGCCTACTTTGCAACAAAAGATGAATTCAAGCGTGCAGTCCCAGGACGAATTATCGGTGTCTCCATTGACTCGCGTGGCAAACAAGCTTTCCGAATGGCCCTACAAACTAGAGAACAACATATTCGTCGCGAAAAGGCGAATAGTAATATTTGTACAGCACAAGTATTGCTCGCCAATATCTCTGCTCTTTATGCCATGTACCACGGCGCATCTGGCCTAAAGACTATTGCGCGGCGAATTCACAGGCTTACCGCAATCCTTGCCACCGGGCTGGAACGTTGCGGTATGACGCTAGTAAACACTAATTATTTTGATACCTTGACTCTAGCAGTAAGCAAAGAACAGAGTATTCAGGTCCTCGCGAATGCCCAAAAAGCGACAGTGAATTTGCGACTGGACCGGCTTAAGCAACACCAGCAAATAAGCCTAAGTCTCGACGAATGCACATCAATCGAGGACGTAGCTCTTCTATGGCAAGTATTACTTGGTGACCAGAGTAATACCCTTTCTGTTTCTGCTATCGATACAGCCCTCTGTGAACATCAACTGCCAGCTCCGATACCATCGGTACTGCAGCGTCAGTCTGAATTTTTGCAGCATCCTAATTTTTCCAACTATCGCAGCGAAACAGAAATGCTTAGGTATTTGAAGCGCTTGGAAGATAAAGACATTTCCCTCAACCATTCAATGATACCGCTAGGCTCATGCACCATGAAACTTAATGCCGTTGCTGAGATGATGCCCATAAGCTGGCCTGAGTTCGCCAAACCACACCCGTTTGTACCCTTGGAACAAGTGAGCGGCTATCAAAACATGATTGCTGAACTGGAGCAGATGTTAACCGAGATAACTGGATTCGATGCAATTAGCATGCAACCAAATTCGGGTGCGCAAGGCGAATATGCCGGCTTACTGGCCATAAAAAGATATCTGGAGAGCAAAGGGGAAAATGATCGAAACATTTGTTTGATTCCCAGCTCTGCCCACGGCACCAACCCAGCCAGTGCACAAATGATTGGGATGAAGGTTGTCGTTATCGCTTGTGACGACGAGGGCAATATTGATGCAGATGACTTAAGCAGTAAAGCCGACAGGTATAGCGATCAGCTGGCAGCCTTGATGATTACGTATCCGTCCACCCACGGTGTGTTTGAAGAGTCGGTCAAGGAGATTTGCCAAATTATACATAGCCATGGCGGCCAGGTTTACATGGACGGCGCTAACCTGAATGCTCAGGTTGGCGTAGCAAAACCTGCCGATATTGGCGCGGATGTTTCCCATGTGAATCTACATAAGACTTTTTGTATCCCCCATGGTGGAGGTGGTCCCGGCATGGGGCCTATTGGTGTAAAGAAACATCTCACACCTTTTCTTGCTAACCACTCCATTATCGAATTGCAGGGTCCGAATAAGTCGAATGGCGCCGTATCCGCTGCGCCCTGGGGAAGCTCTGGTATTCTTCCAATTTCCTGGATGTACATAACTATGATGGGGGGAGAAGGATTGCTCAAGGCAACACAGGTTGCCATTCTAAGCGCCAATTATATCGCGCTCAGGCTCGCGCCCTACTACCCGGTTCTCTACAAAGGTAAAAATGGCCTGGTTGCTCATGAATGTATAATCGATTTACGCCCACTTAAAGTTTCCTCCGGCATAAGCGAGGAAGATATCGCCAAGCGGCTGATGGATTACGGTTTCCATGCGCCGACTATGTCTTTCCCGGTTGCAGGGACCTTGATGATAGAGCCAACTGAAAGTGAATCCAAACCAGAGCTTGATCGTTTCATCACCGCGATGATCCAGATTCGCAATGAAATTGGTCAGATTGAAGCCGGTGAAATTGACGCCGAGAACAACCCATTAAAGAATGCCCCACATACTCTTGCTGATATTTCCGATGAATCCTGGGACCGTCCCTACAGCAAAGCCCAGGCGGCCTTTCCCGTATCAGAACTCAGCAATAACAAGTATTGGCCCAGCGTTAACCGGATAGACAATGTACACGGTGATAGAAATTTGTTCTGCGCATGCCCAAGTATGGAGAACTTTGTCTAGGCAGATAGAAGCAAGCCATCGGTATCCAAGACAAATGTGGGCTAGGGCACCTCTGATTAATGGCATAAGGCCTCTGGAGAATAGACATGGTTCAACGTAAGGAATCCCACGTGGCAAACCTGCAAGGCAGTGTCAGTCCCCGAAATTCACTGATCTTCATGGATGGGATGGGACCTAGAGTGGCGAGAATGGTCGTCACAACGATGGTGCTGTAACCGATATTTATGAACTCTTCTCGTCACTCTCCATCAGACTGGAAGATGATCAAATTCCCCATGTGCGATCCACAAGCAAGAACGTAGGCCTCTACTTTAGAGGCATAGGAAATGATGAAGACAATGTTAAAGAGGCTGGTTACTACCAGGAAACATTTGGCGCATTCGGAATACCTTTTAATATAGACCCTCTCAATTTTCAAAAGATTAACTTATTCAGGGATTTATCATAGGCTCCCAAAGTGAAACTCAGTTATTCACGTTTTCAGGCTAATATCAGATATCGCCATGTCGTTGATATAACATTTTCTTATTATATTAAGTACATACTCTTCTACATAAGTATCCACGTGTCTCCCTCCATGTTTTCAAATTAAGGATTATTTCAGTTTTTTGTTATATTCAAATCCTTTCCGCTTTCTCTGGATTCTGAAAAAATAATGGCATGTAATTAAGGTAACACCACTGTTCTGGGTAACACAGAAGATAAGATCCCAAAATGTTGCACAGTTATTGATCTCAACTGTTACCGCGCTGCGGCAAACCTCGAAATGCTGATTAGCTTGAATATTTGGCAATGATATTCATCGCTGAATGTTGTCCTTAACATGACAGCTTGGGAACGAATCTGTTTCAGTTCTATAGTTCCCAGTTCCCAGTTCCCAGTTCCCAGTTCCCAGTTCCGATTTAGTATAGAACACCATTGAAATTCTACAATTCACTATCTATATTGTAGCGCCGATATTGCAGTATAATTTAAAAAACCAATCGAATAGAATACTGGAGGGTCGGTCGTCGTGCCAACTAAAGTGCAAACAGATTACTATGCCACTCACGTAGCTGGATTAATGCAATCCTATAAAATGGCACTACAACAACTTTCTACTAGAGGTATTCATGCGGAAGCCATTCTAATACACAGCGGCTCGGAGGATTATTACTATGCTGACGATCGAGCGATAGCCTTCCAACCTTTTGGCCACTTTTCCCATTGGCTTCCCGTAAATCGACCAGATCAATTTATATTAGTCTGCCCCGGTGAGAAGCCCCGCTATTTCCAGATTATTCTAGATGATTTTTGGTACGAGCAATCAATTGCTAGCCCTAGTTGGTGGATGGATAAATTTGAGGTAACTAGCCTCAACCATGTGGATAAAATAAAGGGCGAACTAGCTAATATAAAATACATTGCCTATCTCGGACCTAATCTACAGATAGCCAACGCGCTGGGGCTGGACAATACGCTGATCAATCCGCAAGAATTAGTTTCTTTTCTGGACTACCACCGTGCAATAAAGTCTTACTATGAGCTTGAACAACTTAAGAAGGCAAACAAATTGGCTCTGATTGGTCATGCTGCCGCTCATAGCTGCTTCCTTGGTGGCGGCACCGAATTTTCAATTCATATGGCCTATCTCAGCGCGTGCCAACTGCTTGAGGATGAATGCCCTTATACAAATATAGTAGCTCTGAACGAAAAGGCAGCAATATTGCACTACCAGAATAAACGACGAGTACCTGAAGCCAGTAATCAAGTTTTACTTATTGATGCGGGATGTCGTATCAACGGGTATTGCTCGGATATTACTCGCACTTCCATTGCCCCTGAAATATCCCCCATTTTTAGCTCGATTCTTAATGCTGTTAAAACGCTTGAATTATCACTGGTTGAACAGATTAAACCAGGGCTGAATTATCTGGAGTTACATATAGCGGCGATGCGAGGCATCGGAGATATTTTGATTTCTCATGAGCTTTGCAAAGCAAGTGTTGCGGAATTAATGGAGAAAGAAATTCCTTCCCTGTTTATGCCACACGGAGTAGGTCACTTGCTTGGAATTCAAGTTCATGATGTGGGTGGAAAACAGATTAGTCCAACCGGAGAGCAGAGGCAACCCCCCACTAACTATCCCACGCTTCGCAGCACTCGAACTATGGCCGAGAATATGGTTTTTACTGTAGAGCCAGGACTGTATTTCATTCCCATACTGTTAGAACCCCAGAAAAACACGGCGCGGGGTAATTATATTAATTGGAAACTAATAGAGCAGTTGTACCCGCTCGGTGGTATTCGGATTGAAGACAATGTAAGAGTCACATCCAATGGAGTAGAAAACTTAACCAGAAAGCTTGAAGTTGCTAATGAGCCGCTGTAGACAATAGCTTATTAGCAATCTCCACAACAGATGATAAAGCCCCTTGATTCGCCGCTACAACCTTCCTGTTCGCATCACCCATTTCCCGCAGCTTCACCTTATTTCCCATCAAATCAATCACACACCTTGCCAATTCAGTTTCGTCAGCTACTGTGATTAAACCACCCGCTGCTTCCAGCTGGCTGCATATGTGTTCAAAGTTGAATTGCGAAGGGCCGGTAACAACTGGGATACCCAGAGCAGCGGGTTCGAGCACATTCTGACACCCTGTATTTACCAAGCTACCGCCAACAAACGCTATGTCGGCTAATCGAAAATAGTTCAGTAACTCGCCCATAGAATCGCCCAGAAATACCGCAGTAGATTCGTTCACAGCACTATCATCGCTACGGCGTTGCACGTTAAATCCGCTTTTTTCGCAAAGTCTGGCCGCACTATTAAAGCGTTCCAGGTGACGTGGAACCAGGATTAATAACAAATTCGGAATTTTCTCCAAGCACAAAGTTAAAGCAGAAAGTATTTTTTTATCTTCTCCCTCTCGAGTGCTTGCGGCAATAAGAACCGGTCGCTCTGTTTTGGAAATTGAATCAAAACCATGCGCTAGGTCTTTAAAATTGTCGGGTATTTCAACATCAAATTTCAAGCTTCCAGTAACCAGAATTTCCCCCGGATCAGCTCCCAAAGCAATAATCCGATCTGCGTCTGACTGTGATTGAGCGGCGATATAATCGATTTCGGATAGCATTGCACGACTAATTTGTTCTATACGCCGGTATCTCACCGCTGATTTCTCCGATAGGCGAGCGTTGGCGAGCATTATGTTTACACCACGTTGATGGCAATAGTGGATCATATTCGGCCAAAGCTCCGTTTCCATAATAATCAGAAGAGACGGTTGCACTCGCGCCAGAAATCGCTTAATGCTTCCTGGTAAATCGTAGGGTGTGTAAACATGAAAAACACTATCACCCAATAGCTGTTGTACACGATCAGAGCCAGTGGGAGTTGACGTTGTGACAACTATCAAACGACACGGATAGCTTATTTGCAATTCCTTAATTAGAGGGACAGCTGCTATTGTTTCACCAACCGACACGGCGTGGACCCAGATACAACCAGCTTTTAACTCACCACTATCAGGCACATTAATGAAGGCGAATCGCTCACCCCACCTTTGCCTGTATAACGGCGCTTTGATTGACCGTAACAGCAAGCGCAGCAATATAACTGGCACAGCCAGATAGAAAACTAAATTGTAAAGTACTCTATGCATCAATTCGCTCACCACTAACCCTATTTATGGATGGGCACTAGTTAGGAAAACTGGTTTTTAGTCGATATACTAAGCGGTCTCCTACCGATAGGTTAAGTTATGACACCCTCCTATTCAACTGACATTATTATCTTCGGCGGAGGAATAGCCGGATTATGGTTACTTAATCGACTACACAACGAAGGTTATCAAGCAATTCTCTTCGAAACTGGAGCTTTGGGTGGCGGTCAGACAATTGCATCCCAGGGAATCATTCATGGCGGATTGAAGTATGCGCTCAGTGGCTCTCTCGGCGGAGCAGCTGACGCTATAGCTGATATGCCTGCTCGGTGGCGCGCCTGCATTAATGGGGAGGGCGATGTCAATATCGGTGGGTGTAATTTACTTTGTGATCACTTCCTGATGTGGTCTGAATCAAGTTTTAGATCGCGGCTTAAAACATTCTTAGGCAGCAAAAGCTTACGTGGCCGTATCGCCAGTATTACTGCTGATGACTATCCGGATATTTTTCAGCAGCAAAAACGAGGCGGTTCACTGTATCGATTACCAGATTTTGTAGTAGACACACCTTCTTTGCTTAAAGTGCTAAGCGAACCTCACCAGAACAGTATTTTTAAAATAGACCCTGCTTCGGCTATTTTCGATCGGAATGAGCAGGGTGATATTATCGGTATTCAAATCAAGTCTGCCAAAAGCACTATTTCCGTTCAGTCTCAGAAAATTTTGTTGTGCGCAGGCTCAGGCAACCAGCAACTGTTATCCGCCGCAAAAATTGAGACTATCCAGATGCAGTCGCGACCATTAAACATGGTTGCTCTTAAAAAAAGAGATCTGCCACTAATCTACGCTCACTGCATTGCTGATAATTTTAGCCTGACACCAAAACTAACGATCACATCTCATCGTAATAAAGATGGAAATCATATCTGGTACCTGGGGGGCGAACTCGCTGAATCAGGCGTTGGGAGAAATAAGGAAGATCAGTTGATGGCCGGTAAGTCAATTTTGAGTGAATTATTCCCGACGCTGGACTTATCGGATGCGCAGTGGGATTCCTTTGTGGTTAACCGAACTGAAGTAAAAATTGCTGACATATCTAGACCCGACGAAGCCTTCCATGCGGAGGAAAAAAATGTAATCACTACCTGGCCTACAAAACTAACACTTACCCCTTCGTTAGCCGATAACGTCATTAAGCACCTTGCTTCCCAATCCTTGTTACCTGGGAAATATGCCAACTCGAATTCTTTGGTGAACTTTCTGGATACGCCGGAAATCGCCAAGCCCTATTGGGAAAATCATTCCTTATGAAGTTAATCAAGCGTCAACTGGGTCAAACTGGACTCGCTGTATCCTGCCTTGGTCTCGGGACAGTGAAAATCGGACGCAATCAGGAGGTTAAATATCCAATCAGCTTCCCGTTACCTCGGGATAACGACGTATCCGACTTGCTTGCTACAGCCAAGGATCTCGGTATTAATCTGCTTGATACTGCTCCTGCCTATGGAAGTAGTGAGCAACGATTGGGAAGATTACTCAGGGATAGGGATGACTGGGTCATTTGTACAAAAGTAGGTGAAGAATTTACCGGGGGTAAATCGTTTTTCGATTTTTCTGCACAACACGTAAATTATAGCGTCGAAAGAAGTTTAAGAAACATTCAAACCGATTATCTCGATATTGTATTGATTCACTCTGATGGAAACGATGAGCAAATCATCCAGTCGACAGATTGTCTAGAGACGCTTACGCGTTTAAAAGAAAAGGGATTAGTCAGAGCTATCGGGATGTCCACTAAGACCCCGCTTGGTGGTCTCATGGCTGTAGATAAGACAGATTTAGTAATGGTTACTTACAATCCCTCTAACACCGATGATGCTGAGGTCATCGCAAAGGCCTTTTTTGAAAATAAAGGTGTTCTGGTGAAAAAGGCCTTAAACAGTGGTCATGACTTAAATAAAGCCGATCAAAATCGTAATGCTGTTAAAAATAATTTGAATTTGGTATTTTCAACCCAGGGAGTTGACAGTGTAATCATTGGTACAACTAACCCTGAACATTTAAGGCAAAACGTCGAGGCTGCGAGATAGTGAACCTTCCTTGGGTTAATATATGAACTATTTAACGTTCTGAGAGGCTTACTTCTCAGCCATTTCTTTCATCTTTTCCATCATTGCTGAAGTCGAACAGTTATCCAGAAATTCAAGAACTCTAACTGCACCGCCATAGCTCTGCACAAAGTCTCCACCTACCACTTCTTCTAGAGCGTAATCACCCCCTTTAACCAGTACTTCTGGCTTTAGTGATTGCAATAATTGCTCAGGTGTATCTTCCGTAAACGAGACAACCCAGTCTACTGCTTCCAGTCCAGCCAACACCGTCATTCTTCGCTCTACTGGGTTAATAGGCCGACCCACCCCCTTCAACTTACGCACTGATAAGTCATCATTAATTGCTACTATTAATCTGTTTCCAAATTGTTTAGCCTCTGAGAGGTAGCCAACATGCCCAGCATGAATAATATCGAAACATCCATTGGTGAATACAATTTTTTCGCCGTGTGCCTTTGCATCCTGCACTGCAATTAGTAACTGATCTGAGGTCATTATTCCTCTTCCAAAATTTTGCTCTTTCAGCATAGCTCGACGTAGTTCCGGGCCACTTATCGCTGCTGTACCCAATTTGCCAACTACCAGGCCAGCGGCCAGGTTCGCCAAAGCTGTTGCTTCAGCTAGAGAATCGCCCGAGGCCAGCGCCGCTGCTAGTACCGAAATAACCGTATCACCGGCACCGGTAACATCGAAAACTTCCTGAGCCTGTGCTGGCAAATGCAGTTCAGATGAGTCTGGCCGTAACAAAGTCATGCCATGCTCACCCCGCGTAATTAGCAAAGCCTGAAGCCCCAAATTCTCTAATAGTGCCAATCCTTTCTTTACTAATTCCTCTTCATTGCTGCATGGACCAACTACCGATTCAAATTCACTCAAGTTAGGTGTAATAATCGTTGCGCCGCGATATTTTTCGAAATCGGCTCCTTTAGGATCAACCACAATAGGAATCTTCTTGGCACCAGCAAATTCAATCAACTTGGAAACATCACTTAATGCACCCTTACCGTAATCAGAAAGCACTAGTGCTTGATTTCCTTCCAACAAAGACTGCACTTTGGGCACCAATTCGGTTAGCTCTGAGCCTCCAAAAATCTGCTCAAAATCTAGTCGAATTAACTGCTGATGTTGTGAAATAACACGTAGTTTCGTGATTGTCGGTTTATCATCAGATAATAAAAAATCACAATATACACCTGCAGCATTGAGGCGCGATTGCAATTCTTCCCCCGATTCATCCCTTCCTATCATTCCTACCAGTGTAGCTGCACTGCCTAATGCCGCAATATTGAGAGCCACGTTACCAGCCCCACCAGGTCGGTCTTCCCGATTTCCTACCTGCACAACCGGCACTGGTGCTTCTGGAGAAACCCGTAAAGCCTGGCCGTGCCAGTAACGATCCAGCATTACGTCGCCCACCACCAATATTTTGGCTTGCTGAAAAGGAGGCATTTCTAATCTCATGTATTCTTCCTGCTATTTTTTATAGTGCAACTGCGCCTTGGCCGTAAATCATAACATAGCCCCCTGTTTTTGTAGATTTGCCAATAGTTGACACCGCCAAAGGCCGGCATCCAGCTGTGACAATTCCGTCAAATACCTATATTTGAGATCACAGACCAAAATTATCGCCGTTATTAGGTAAATATGGGAATATTTGTCCATAATTTTCTACATTTTGTCTTTCCGGTGGGTTTTTACCATATAGTTCTCCCTTAGGACGGTTTAAACTGTGGGCGGAGAGATTACTCACCGCTTCTGCTACAATTCGCGCCTGATTTGACTAATATTCAACCCTTTATTCGTGACCAGCAAATCCACAGAGTTAATCCCTCTCCTGCAATTTGCAGGAGTTCGCTACTGGCCTACCTGGCTGGGTCTGTTTGTAATGTGGGGAATCGCCCATCTCCCCTTCACACTTCAAATGAAAATCGGACAGGCACTGGGGTTTCTCAGCTACGTCTTTGCAAGAGAACGTAGACATATTTGTGATATTAATTTGCAGCTCTGCTTTCCGGAACTGTCCAATAAAGAACGCAACACATTGACACGAAAATCATTTATGTCAAATGGCATTGGCATATTGGAAATCGCCATGGCCTGGAGTCGAGACCCGAAAGATTTTAGCCAACGAGTAACAATATCGGGAATGGAAAATCTGGAGCAAGCTGTTTCCAGAGGAAAAGGGGTCTTACTTGTCTGTGCCCATTTTTCTACATTGGAAATCTGTGGCAGTTTGTTCACTCTATTCAGTAATATGGCTGTCACCTACAGACCACACAAAAACCCACTGTTTGAAGCGGTCATGTTTAATGGAAGGATGAAACTTTTCAGCGGAGTTTTTCGGCGAAATGACGTACGGCAAGCAATGCGTATCCTGAAGGAGGGCCGTATCCTTTGGTATGCTCCAGATCAGGATTACGGTGCCAAGCATTCGGTATTCGTACCCTTCTTTGGTGTTGAGGCCGCCACCATTACGGCAACTGCTCGATTCGCCAAATTCAATGATTCTGCTGTGCTGTTCTTTAGTAATTATCGAAATAAAGATAACTCGGGTTATCATCTCGACTTCGGGGCCATTCTTGATAACTACCCAACCGGGGATCAGGAAGCTGACGCAATCAAGATAAACCAGCTCATTGAGAAGGCCGTTAGAAAACATCCCGAGCAGTATCTCTGGCTACACAAACGTTTCAAAACACAGGCGGCAGGAAAATTGGCTCGCCCTTACTAAGAGTTAAGGAATGTGAACAGTTCTAACTGGAGTGAAATCGATATCAGAATTTACGCGGTGTTAGCCAGTTTACTGCTATCGCTGTTTACTATTCTTATTCCCGATACACCTAATGCGGATGCGTTTGACTATATTCGAACAGCTGAAATTGTTTTAGAAGAAGGTCTTGAAGCGGCTTTCGCCCATTACTCCTGGGCAAGCTACCCGGTAATGATCGCAGCGACTATAAATTTGTTTGGTACCGACCCACTCATATCTGCTTTAATAATTAATACACTTTTTTATGCCGTTATAGTTTTTTCTTTTCTCAGTATAGTCAAAGAAATAGATGACGCAAAATCTCTTCTCGTAATTGCTACTATAACCATACTTACTTATCCCCAGCTAAACGAATTTCGCTACCTTATAATTAGAGATATAGGCTTCTGGGCTTTTTCTCTATTTGGATTATGGCAATTCATTCTTCTGGGTAAGTCTAAAGAACTAAAGTATGCCTTAGGTTTTTGCATAGCTTATCTTTTCGCGGCAACTCTTCGAGCAGAAGCACTTGCCTATCTCATTGTGATTCCAATCTCTCTTTTATTTGACACAAGGCATTCAAATGAGCAGCGTCTTAGGCTTTTCTTCCAGGTCATCGGAATAATCTTTATCGCAGGTTTACTACTTTCTCTGGCTCTATTTCTAATAGAAATAAATGTATTCGCCTTGATGGTTGAATTTATTTCAGTTTATGCTCCGTTCATCTCGAATTTAACGGAGCCAGATGAAGCCAAGTCTTTAGCATTAAGTCAAGCCTTATTCAATGAATATGCCGCAACGTACTCATCCGCTTATTTAACCTCCTTCATCACTGCTGGCTTGTTTGCAATAATTATAGCAAGCCTTATTAATAGCGTCGGTGGTCCATTCATTTTTGTTTTACTATTTGGCTTTTTCAAAAAAACATACAAATTACCAAAGCCTGCCGCCGCGCCTATTATTGCTTTTTGTCTAACCAACGCCCTCATTGTATTCGTTTTCATTTTTATTACTCGCTATCTTGCAAGCCGGTATCTCATGCCATTTTCTCTCATGGTAGCATTCATGATTCCCTTAATAATTCATAGAGCGCTAGAGCATACAGCCAATCCAACTAAAGCACTTTTCACCAAAATTATTATTGTTATTTTCTTTTTATATTGTGCTGTCGATTCATACTACAGCTTCGGTATAACAAAAAGTTATGTTAACGATACAGTTACATGGATTGAAGAAAACACGTCTGCCTCTTCTGTATTAATTACAAATAATCATTCAATTGCCTATTACAGCGGACGTGTTGAAGACTATGATAAAACTGTCAGAAAGGTGACGGAGTCCCAAATAAGGGAGGCCTCGGTGGGTACATACATTATTCTTGAAATGTATTACGAAGTTGGACAGTTAGTCGAAAGTGATAACATAGCCTCTCTTCTTGAAATACGCGCTAATTTTCCCGAAGGAACCCAGCCCCGACTAACGATTTACCAGCGAATCAATCCACTGTGATTAGTCTTAGCAAAAGAATCAACATTATAACTGCTTTGGGTTAGCCTATATCGTACATAAAATTGGCCATTGCCTTGCCCGCTTGTTCCTCAAGGTTGGTGCCAAACCAGTTCTTTCGAAACCTTTTCAGATCCTTACTAAATTTTTTCGAAAAAGATGGTCCATTCTGGTGCCATTGTAATGAATCTAAGTCGAGAACATATAGTTGCTCGCCACTGTAGATAAAATTAGTTGCCTTCATATCGCCGTGGCTAATTTTATATTCATTCATTATGTCAAATAAAACTCTGAACGACGCAAAGACTCGTTCCCACTGTTCCAAATTTTTTGTCTCGCTATCAAAATCAGAAAGTAGATGATCTCCTGAAATCTCATCGCAAAGCAAATAAGCTCGGCGCCTAAAAATCCAAAAAAACCTTTGCTCAAGGCACATGATCGGATGGGCAGTCCCAATTCCAAGCATCTCCAATAAATGACCGGCTTTCCAGGATTTGTAAGCCCTACTTGGTCTAAATAGTCTTTTTAATCTGTGCAGGAACCCCTTAATATTGTAACGTTTTAGAATATAGACGTGCCCGTTGATTTTAACTCTGGCAATTGTCGAAGAGTTTCCGTCTTTAATTATTGTTCCTTGTTGCAAGCAGCCATCGGGATTCTCAACAAATGCATCGAAGTCAGCTGAACGCAATTTACGATCATAAACCAAAAATCGGTCTATCGATTGGAGAAACAAATGCGCTGAAGTCGAACGAAATAGTTTCCTTGAATACAATTCAAGTCGTTTTTTTCGGGCCTTTTTCACCATGCGGATGAAGCCCAACTCAGATATAGCCCAACCCTGACTGTTTCTCAACTTCAAATATTTCGAAAATAGACGTTGTATGTTTTTATCGTACCAAACTGGAAACTGAGCGAAAAAAAGTGCTAGGTTATCCAGACTTTTACTCTGCGAAAGCGAATCATTTTCCATTTCAACTTTAATAGAGCCACTATCTAACAAATATATTTTTCTTTGAAATACCAGAAAATTATCCAAGTGTATGTCTTCTTGCCAAAGACCTCGGTTGTGGCAAGAAGCAATAGACTCGAGTGCGGAAAATATCAGCAATAAATCGGTGTTACTCGCCAGACTGTTCGACCATAAGTTCCCCAGCGTTTCACTGCCTGCCAGAAACTTTGTTAGCAGCACTCCTCCTCTATTTGATTCAGAACGTAATATTTCAACTATTTGAGGAACGGATTGTCCGGCTTCGATTAATAGCTGACTTCCACGCAGCTCTCTCCTAAGATGTCTTTCCCAATATTTTGAACTAAAAAATATTTTGGCAACTGCCCATCTGCCTTTATATTCACATAACCCCACTAGTCGTTTTCCGGGCAATATGCGAAATATTTTTTCTATGACTATATCTTGAGAAAACTGGTTATCTGTAGCATTCACAGTTGAATTAATATCTATTTCTAGACGCAGAGGAACTGAAATATCTTTTCCCATTCGGGCCAAATCTTTAAAAGTAAACTTTTCCACTGGTAAATTATGAGCCTTAGAAAATATTATTTGATAAAATTTTAGTTTACTACGTTGTAATATTTTTAAAATATTTTAACTTATAACGTTTAATTTCTTATACATAGATCGCGCTCTTTGATGCACATTTTTCCAAAATTTAGCTTCTATAGTTAGTGTTTCGCGTAATTCTTTTTGGCTGTAGTAGCGCATAAAGCGTAGTAAATCTCGCTTTGTCAACCCAATATTCATAGCAGAATAATAAATACCTGAAATATCTTTTTTGATCCAGCGCTTACCAAGTTTGCTTTTTATTAAAGCGCGATGCAGATCAATAATAAATAATTTTGGGATATCGGTTCTAGACAAGCTTGGTTTGTGCAATAGAAAGTGACAAATATAAAAATCTCTATGGCACACACCGTTTTGATGAAGCACACGAGCCACTTTGGCAACCTCACTAATTAATTTTATTTTTAGTCCAAACTCAGGTCTCGCTGTAGCCCAATCTTTACAGAAGTCTTCTAGACTCGTAGTATCAATCAGATCCTCCGTAACAATGAACGACTTGATGTTGGCTGGATTAGTCCCTTTTTTGCCATACGCAACAGCTTTCATTGTAGCAATTTCCAGCTCTTCTAATTTGTGAATAGCGTTCCATTCATTTTTAGCGCTAGTAACAGGTATTTTTAACTGAAATATATTTTTAAATATTTCGCTCCAGCCAACACCTAAATGCATTTTCACAAAATAACTTTTACCGTTTAAAGTGGTTTGAAATGTCCGTCGACTTTTTATTTTCCTATAAATTTTCCCCTCCGCCGTTTCAAGTTCTTTATAGGGGTCTGCACTACGCCAAATTTCTTTAAATCTCTTGTCTAAATACAGCATTTCTAACTGCTACTCCGGCGCGATGACATTGATAGAGCAGTAACCAGCTCATGTTGAATTTGCGCTTTGGTTTCAATGATGTCAGTAGCTTTTTCTCCCAACGCATAGAGTTCGTCATTAGCTCCATATTTTCTACCACTTTGTGACCACGACGAAAATTTCAGTCCAGAAAGCATTGCTGACAACCGCTGATTCAATTCTGATTGGTCGAATGGCTCATCGCAAACTTCGCCAGACCCTGCCACGTTAATATGAAAAGCATAGCCACAGGTTGCTGTGGTTAAAACCGGTAACCCTGCGATTGTAGCTTCTAACAATATATAACCAGCGCTTTCGCTATAAGCGGGATGTAACAATAGGTCGGCACCTGCAAGAAAGCGCGGGATATCATCACGCCCGGGAAAGACAGAGAATTGCTTTTCAATGCCGAGCTTTCGGGCAAGCGCTTTGAATTGTCCGGGTTTATCCTGGCCAACCAACATGAATTTTACTTTTCTTCGTAATTCGTTTGGCAAAGCCGCGATTGCTCGTATTGATCTATCTACGCCCTTAATTCGGAACCCGGAACCGACTTGCAAAACTAACAGCTTGTCAGCTGACAAACTAAACTCTTCTCTGAACTGATCGCGATCTTTTTGTCTATTGGAGTTTACCATCCTGTCCCGGGATATCCCTGGTGGCACATCGTGTAGTCTATCGCTACAGTCTGGGTAATATTTTAGGAAAGCGTTCCTCTGGAGTGGCGAAAGTAGCAAAATTTCGGTTCGAGCTCTTGAATTAAATACAACTTCTTCATACTTTTTAAAATGCCTATAACGGGATGTGAATTTGTAATACACACCTCGTTGCGTGTCGGCTTTCTCAGCAAAGCACGGGTCGGCGGCAAAATAAAAATCTAACCCAGGCATTTTGTTAAATCCGATTACTATGCGATCCGACTGTAATGCAAGTTTAGCCAATACCCAGGTGGTAAATCGCTGATAAAGTTTGATGCGACTCAAAGCTTTCACTGGAACAATTTTAACTTCTACCCCTTGCGGAACGTCTCCTTGCCAATTTAAAGTATAAACTTCTACCTTATGGCCCCTGTCCAGGCAGCTTAGAATAATTTTAAAAAGATCTCTTTGCTGGCCTCCATAGGGAAAGTACTTATAAATTAGAAAGCTTAGTTTCATAGCTCAACTTTATTCATTGAATAAGTTTCTCAAACTGTTGCCATACATGCTCGGGGTTATGTGTTGAAAAACAAGGCGGCGTTACTGCGAATGTCTGTCCTCCAAACTTGGCAGTAACTCCAGGCCCAGTGTAACTGCACACTTTTTTTACACACGGCGCGCAGTTAAGATTTGAGCTTAGTTGTAGTTGTTGTTGCCCAAATGTCCCTGAAAGCCCTGAATCGGTTGGGCCATAGAGTGAAAGGGTCGGCGTAGAGAGTGCAGCAGCTAAGTGGCCAAGGCCCGTGTCTACCGCGACAACACCTTTTGAATGGAGTATATGTCTTGCTAACCCAATGTGTGATTGCTTATCTAGCACCCTAACTTTTCTATTGTCGGTTGCAATAAATTCAGCTCTTTGCTTTTCTTCCAAGTCACCCCAGGGCAGCAAGACTTCGTACCCTGCCGTCGTCGCCAACTGGGCTAGATGACGCCAGTACAAATTGGGTAAGTGCTTGGTTTTCCATGTTGTACCATGCAGAAATACGAGCTGATGCTTCCTTGATTTATTCCCACTCTTGTCAATTCGGTCTAAATCAAGGCCATAATCTATAAGATTCTCATCATAAGTATATTGCAATGCTCGCGCAAATAGTTGCCGAATCCTATCAACGGCATGGGAGGTCCACGGTACAGAATAGACTTTGTTATAAAACAACGTGGCCAGAGGTTCTCTAATTGTATGGTTACTTAATCCAATAGTCAGCCCTTTGGAGAGCCGGCTTATTATCCCACTTTTTATTAGGCCTTGCGCATCAATAACTAGGTCGTAGTGCACCGCTTGCAAGTCTTTTTTAAAATTGCCATATTCACCATTCATAAAGGTTTTAAGCAAATTTTTCCGCCAACGCCTGATTGCAATTGAAATAACGTTTTCAACTGCCGAGTGCCATGTCGGCACCTCGACAAAATTCTCTTCCACAACCCAGTCAAATACGATGTCTCGATGCGCTCTTTTTGCATCTGTAATCGCTGGTAATGTATGAATAATATCGCCCAACGACGACACTTTTACAATTAAAATTCGCAAGAAAAACTGACTCCCATACTAGTAAACAATTTCATTCAACGCTAAATGCACCCGCTCTGGGCTAATTTCAGTCAGGCAACGCAAATGCCCCAATGGACATTTGCGTTGAAAACAGGGGCTGCATTCAATTTTTGTCGTTATCAATTTTACCCTGTCTGTAAGGGGGGGTGTAAAGTCTGGAGAGCTCGAACCATAGATTGCGACCACGGGTTTTTGCAAGGCAGCAGCAATGTGCATAAGTCCTGAGTCATTACTGACTACCGCTGTGGAACCAGACATGAGGTCTATAGCCTGAGCGAGGCTTGTTCTGCCAGTCACGTCTGCGCACGACAATTTGTTTTCTTCGTTGATATTGTCAATTATGGCCTTTGCTACACCTGAATCATTTTCTGAGCCGAAGATCCATACCTGCCAACCCTGGGCTATAACTAAATTGCACAGTTTTGCAAAATGCTCCACCGGCCATTGTTTTGCCTCCCCGAATTCGGCTCCGGGACAAATTGCTAGCGTCTTGTCCGAAGAGGTCAACCCTAGCCGATCCATCGCGACCGATACTTGTGCAGCTTCCGTGATTAGCCTAGGAAGTGGAACATCTGCTGGCGGCAAATCTGATCTAGGAAGGCCCAATGCAACGAAACGCTGAACCATTAAGGGAAAGCGAGTGTTATCCAACTTGCGGGAATCGCTGAGCAAACAGCCACGAAATTCCTTCTGCCAACCAACTCGGATAGGAATTCTGGCATGAAATATGATCAATGCTGACTTAAATGAATTCGGTAAAACAATGGCCTTGGTAAAATTTTTCTCTCGTAAAGCTTTGCCCACGGCAAGTCGTTTAGCTAAATTCAATTCACCATGCTTGAAGCTATAATCTAAATTACTTTCAACTTCTGGCATTCTTTCTAGCAGCGGTCGGCTCCATTCGGACGCCATTACTGTGATTCTGCAGGCCGCATTATTTGCGCGCAA
>Ga0114999_10002873_pt1 | contig 22130 bp, 26 predicted proteins | sample ArcticOcean_MG_C_3_FD_89820 | JGI IMG/M metagenome (GOLD analysis project Ga0114999, IMG submission 89820) | Marine microbial communities from western Arctic Ocean - ArcticOcean_MG_CB8_126 | ecosystem: Environmental > Aquatic > Marine > Oceanic | place: Arctic Ocean: Canada Basin | collected...
ACGGTGTTGTACACAGCCTTCCCGGTTCTCGAAATATTGCCCGGTAAGGACAAAAAAGCGATGGTCCGACGGATAGTCTCGCGATGTGGCGCCAAGACCCCGAAACGCAACCGAACCGCCAGCGCAACACGCTCTCGTAATTTCAAACCGTCAGTTTCCCGCGTTGATAGAGCATCAAGCATTTGTTGATCGGCCCAGTCGCTGAAACAGATCGCGATCTCTCGCGCGCCGCCCGGAAAGAAACGATCAATTTCGATCTCGTCCAACCCAGCATCCGCAGCGCCAGCCTGCAAAGCCGCATCTGTCCAACCGTCAAAGGCAACGTGAGGCAATATTGCCTCCAGCAAGCGGTTACGTTGTTTCAAATGATTGCCAGACTGGTCGGGCATTACGCAGCCGCTCCTTCATCTTCTGAAATGCCCTCGCTGGCATCCTCTTCAGGCTCTTCTTCTCCCTCGATCTCGGGCAAGCCGAATTTCTGTGCCTCTTCGGTAAAGACCAAAAGCGAAAGATCGTCCATACGCATCGGATACAGAATGCCATCAAGATGATCAAATTCATGTTGAAATACCCGCGCATGAAAACCTGTTGCTTCGCGGTCAATCAGCTGGCCCTGTGGAGAATAGCCGCGATAGCGGATATGAGTGTGGCGGGCGACAGCGCCTGTTAGACCCGGCACCGACAGACAACCTTCCCAGCCCATGGCCATCTCATCTGACAACGGTTGCCATTCGGGATTGATGATCTCGGTCATCGGCGAGAAATCCGTTTCTGGCGCGTCTTCCTCTTCTCCTTCTTCACTGCGCTCCTTTGGCGCAGTGAAAATCACTAACCTTTTGCCAATATGAACCTGCGGCGCAGCAAGACCTGCACCTCTGATATCGGCAAGGGTTTCGTGCATATCCTCAACCAGCTTACGGATTTCACGGGCTGTGGGATCTGGGACTTCCTTGGCGCGCTCCGCCAGGACGGGATGGCCCATACGGGCAATTTTAAGAATAGCCATGTCTTCAATATGGATCGGCGAGCGACCCAAATCAATTATTCTGTTTCTACGAAAGTCGGGTTGTCAGTTAAGTGACTGAAGAATTTCTTCCGTCATCTTCTTCGCATCACCAAATAGCATCATCGTGTTGTCACGGAAGAACAGCTCATTATCAACGCCAGCATACCCTGAAGCCATGCCGCGTTTCACAAACAAAACAGTCTGTGCCTTTTCGACATCAAGGATTGGCATGCCATAAATAGGACTGTTGGGATCGGTTTTGGCCGCCGGATTGGTGACATCATTGGCGCCAATGACATAGACTACGTCAGCGGTTGAAAATTCGTGATTGATCTCTTCGAGCTCAAAGACTTCATCATACGGCACGTTAGCTTCCGCCAGCAAAACGTTCATATGGCCCGGCATGCGTCCGGCGACCGGATGAATGGCATAAGAAATTTTGACCCCCGCGGCTTTCAAAACATCGGTCATTTCTCGCAACGCATGCTGTGCCTGTGCTACCGCCATGCCATAGCCGGGTACAATAATTACCTTGCCGGCATTCTGCATAATGAAACTGGCATCTTCAGCACTGCCCTGACGAACCGTCTTGTCGCCCTGCGTTGTCGCGGCGACGCCTTCTTCGGCACCAAACCCACCGAGGATGACGTTAAAGAACGACCGGTTCATCCCTTTGCACATGATGTAGCTCAGGATCGCCCCCGATGAGCCGACCAAAGCGCCGGTGATGATCAAAAGCGTATTGCCGAGCGTGAAACCAATGCCGCACGCTGCCCAGCCCGAATAGGAGTTCAGCATCGAGACGACGACCGGCATGTCGGCGCCACCGATGGGCAGAATAATGAGGAAACCAAGTACCAAGGCCAGCGCGACGATCAACCAGTAAGCCTGATAGGATTCGGTCGCCGAAAACCATGTAATTAAAGCTATTGCCGAAATCCCGAGCACCGCATTCAGAAGATGCTGACCAGGGAAAACCAGCGGTGCGCCGGAGACCAGCCCCTGCAACTTGGCAAAGGCAACAATGGAGCCGGTAAAAGTAATCGCCCCAATGAATGTACCAATCGACAATTCAACCAGACTCGCCGTCAGAATACTTCCGACCGCACCAATCCCGTAGGCGTCTGGTGCAAAGAGTGTTGCCGTTGCGACAAATACAGCCGCGAGACCGACCAGGCTATGGAACGCCGCAACCAGCTGCGGCAGGGCAGTCATCTGTATTTTAACAGCCGTCACGGTGCCAATCGTACCACCGATCAGAATGCCAGCAATAATCCACGTGTAGCTCAGCACATACGGGCTAGCCAATGTCGTACCGATGGCAATCGCCATGCCAATCATGCCGGTGACATTACCACGCCGCGCAGTTTCAGGAGATGACAAGCCCCGCAACGCCAGGATGAAACAGATCGCCGCCATTAGGTAGGCCAGTCCGGTTAAGTCTTCTGACACGCTCTAGCCCTTCTTCCGGAACATCTGCAGCATCCGCTGCGAGACAATAAAGCCGCCAAAAATATTCACCGATGCCAGAACGACAGCGAGAAAACCCATAATCTTGGAGAAATTGACATCCGTCGGTCCGGCCGCGATCAACGCGCCAACAATAATGACCGAAGAGATGGCGTTAGTGACGCTCATCAGTGGCGAATGCAAAGCCGAGGTGACATTCCAGACCACGTAGTAACCAACAAAAATTGCCAGCAAAAAAACCGTAAAGAGAGAAATGAGCGAACCGGTTGCGGCCGATGCTGCCGCGGCCTCGGTGGCCTGCATTATCTTGGTCGGATCCATGCTCAGCTTCCCCCTACATTTTCTTCGGCCGGAGAAAGGCCGGGATGCACAACGGCGCCATCACGGGTCACGAGACAACCCTGAATAATTTCGTCCTCCCAATCAATGGCCAGTTCTTTGGTCTCTGCATCCATCATCGGGGTAATGAAGTTAAATAGGTTCTTGGCATACAGCATGCTGGCATCGGCAGCCAAACGGCTGGGCACGTTGGCATGACCAACGATCTTCACGCCATGTTTGACGACGACCGCGCCATATTCGCTGATCGGGCAGTTACCGCCCTGCTCCACCGCCAAATCGACAATCACTGAGCCTTCTTTCATCTCCTGAACCGTCTCTTCCGGAATAAGAACCGGCGCCGGGCGACCTGGGATCAATGCGGTGCAGATTGCGATATCGGTTTTAATCAGCGCTTCTTTAAGGACTTCCGCCTGACGCGCTTTATAGTCGTCGGTCATTTCTTTAGCGTAACCGCCGGTGGTTTCCGCGTCTTCCGTCGCGTCGGGGTCAACCTCGACAAAACGGCCACCGAGGCTTTCGACCTGTTCTTTCACGACGGGCCGAACATCATAAGCTGACACCACAGCGCCAAGACGACGAGCCGTCGCGATAGCCTGCAAACCAGCAACGCCCGCACCAAGGACCAGTACTTTCGCTGGCGCAATAGTTCCTGCCGCCGTCATCATCATCGGAAAGGCTCTGGTATATTCATGCGCAGCATCAAGCACCGCTTTATAGCCTGAGAGATTGGATTGCGATGACAGGACATCCATAGATTGCGCGCGGCTGATGCGCGGCAGCAATTCCATAGCAAAGGCCGTCACGCCCTGCTTGGCATATAAAGCTGCTTGATCAGCATTGGAGAGGGCGGACAAAGCGCCAATAAGAATGGCACCTGACTTCATCATCGCAATTTCGTCTTCGCCACCATCCGCCACGGTCATCGGCCGCTGAACGCGCAGAACGATATCAGCATCGCTTACAGCGTCCGCCGCATTTGATGCGATTGTAGCGCCCGCTTCGGACAAGGCAGCATCGGAAATAGACGCTGCTTCACCCGCGCCGGATTCGACAACAACATCAAAGCCCAGTGCGATAAATTTCTTTACGGTATCGGGGGATGCTGAGATACGGGCTTCATTGGCCCATTTTTCTTTTGGAACGGCGATTTTCATCAAGTTACAGGTGTAAATTATCTGCCAAGAATGTCCGGCGAGCGAACAATGACTCTTTGTAGGAGATTTGCCAAGGGGGGAGTCACGTAATGGTGAAGTCACGTGATGATCATTACTATAACCGTAAATTCGCTGGAGAACTCTTATGAGAAGAGGCTCACTTTCAAGCATGTTTTTTTGGAAGCATTTTTATGCTAACCATTCTCGCATATCCGCTGCGGGCGGAGACAGAAGAAACCATCAAGACCCGCGATGATATCACTCTTTCCTTTGTTGTCACCGAGCCCGACGGACCGCCCAAATCAGCCGCCATTCTGTTTACCGGCGGCACGGGCAAGATCAAACTTTGGAAAGGTCGCGGGCCGCGCGGCAAGAATTTTCTGGTCCGGTCACGAAACCACTTCGCCAAGCGCGGTGTTCTGACCGTCACAGTGGACGTTCCCTCGGACCGCCGCCGAAAGGGTGTTGTCTTCTGGCGCGACTCAGATGAGCATCGTCAGAATATTGTTACCCTTATCAAGTGGATCAAAATAAAGACGCAAGCACCGCTTTGGCTTATCGGCACCAGCTGCGGATCAGCATCCGTCGCCTATTTGGCGGGATCACTCTCCGTCGATGGCGCTGTCTTTATCACCACCGTTACTGAAATCTCAAATGCCAGAAAAACCACCGCGTATGATGCAGACCTTCGTAAGATCAAAGTCCCGTCCTTGGTTTTCCATCACCAAGAGGATACCTGTGTTGTGACTCCGGCAGACAGTCCGCCGGCTTTCGCGGCTTAATTAGAAAATGCCCCCAAAGTCGAGACTATTCTTTTTGATGCGGCGACCCGGATATTTCCGGTCCTTGTAAAGCGCAATCAGCGCATCGGTTTCTCAGGATTAAAGACAGGGTTGTCGGCCTCATCGTCGAATGGATGCACGCAAAGGCCGCTCGATAAGACTTGTTACAGGAGACCGATTTCGGTTGCGATGGCGGGTGTCCCTGGATCGTCACCCGGTGAGTCTAGGCGCGGCAGAGCTATAACTGGCACTTCACCGGCAAACCGCGATAGCGTTGCCTGAGTTTCCGATAACGCCACCGGATTGTCGAGTGACTCACTAATCACGATACCCGCGACCGTCAAACCTCGATCCTGAACGGCCTGCAGCGCAGTAAGCGTATGGCTCAACGTTCCAAGATAGGATCCTACGACGAGCAACACCGGGACACCGACTTCGACCATCAAATCAAGGACAGTCTCCTCATTTGTCAGCGGCACCATCACACCACCCACCCCTTCGATAATCCTGATGGAGTCTGGCTCAGTATTCGTCTGGCAGAAATGCGCAATCTCTTTAGTACAAAGTGATCGACCCTCATAAGCCGCCGCCATATCGGGCGAAAGTGGCTCGCGAAACCGCCACGGTGATATCTCATCCACGCTATTCCGTGTCACGTCACGCCCGAGGGCCCCAAGGATCACTCCCGTATCACTTTCATCGGCGTTATCTTCATCAAAGCCAGAAATTACGGGCTTTAGCGCACTACACTCTTTTCCCGCCCTGCGTATTTCGTTGATCAGTATAGCAGTGACAAATGTCTTCCCGACCCCGGTCCCCGACCCCGACACAAACAGGCTGGTCACGACAGAATTCCTGTTTTCCGCACAGCAGCCACCAAGCGGTCGATATCTTCATCCGAATGATGTGCCGCAAAGGTAAACCGCAATCGCGCCGTCCCCTCAGGCACCGTTGGCGGACGAATGGCGGTCACTAAAAAGCCCTCTTCCGCGAGAACGCGTGATGCCGCGAGCGCCGTTTCAGCCGTACCGGTAATCAACGGCACAATCGTACTTTCAGGCTCTGGCAAACTAAGTTGTCGAGTAAAACGTTGTGCCCGTTCCATCGGGATACGAACTAGCTGTTCATCTTTCTCGATTACGTCGAGCGCCGCACTCGCTGCCGCTACAGCGGCAGGCGGCAGACCAGTGGCATAGATCAGACTGCGGGCACGATTAATCAATAAATCAATCACCGGCTTTGCGGCGCAAATAAATCCTCCATAGCTGCCGATCGCTTTTGACAGTGTTCCCATCTGAAGAGGGATACGCCCGCCGACGCCTGCCTCGGCGGCACTGCCACGGCCGTTGCCAAGAATCCCGATGCCATGCGCATCATCTGTCATCAACCAGGCGTCATAACGATCCGCTAGATCACACAGCTCCACCAACGGCGCCCGGTCGCCATCCATACTAAAGACGCCCTCGGTCATGATCAGGCAATGCCGATAATGACCACGCTGCTCATCAAGAATTCGTTGGCAGTCAGCCATATCGTTGTGACGAAAGAACAAGCTGGCAGCGTTGGAGGCCCGAATGCCAGCATGCATGCTGGCATGGGATAATTCATCTGCCAGGATAAGGTCACCTCTGACTGTCAGCACCGGCGGAATGCCTAAATTGGCCAAATAGCCACTGCCAAACACCAGCGACGCTTCGGTTTCCTTGAGCCCTGCCAACCGCGTTTCAAGATCGTCATAAAGCGGATGATTGCCGGTGACCAGCCGCGATGCCCCAGCACCCGCGCCATATTGTTTAATGGCCTCTGAGGCTGCTTGTTTCACCTGCGGATGCTGCGACAGGCCAAGATAGTCGTTGCAGCAAAACGAGATCATTTGCTGGCCATCCCGCGTCGCTTCCCCAGCGTCTCCTCGCCCCGTCTCAGACAGCTCACGGCGAAGCGCTGTCGCCTCAAGCTCTGCCAGCTTGCTGCACGCCATCTGCTCAATGCCTGATACTGGCCCTCGTCCTTCCATAGAATTTGCAGCCGCTATCGCGAACTGCACCTTTTCAGATCATTGCGTGTCGTCATACTATACGCCAGTTCATAGGTATGGCGCGATGGCACTTTTAAGCAAAGATATAATGGAACGAACTGGCCCGCAGGCGACACAGGCGAGTATTCGTCACGACTGGACGCTGGCAGAAGCGGAGGGTTTATTTTCAATTCCCTTCAATGACTTACTGTTTCGAGCCCAGACGTTACACCGGCAATATTTTGCGCCAAACGAAGTCCAGATTAGCACGCTTCTGTCGATCAAGACCGGCGGTTGCCCCGAAGATTGCGCCTATTGTCCGCAGAGTGCACATTACGATACCGGCACCAACCGCGATGCCCTGATGGACATCGATTCGGTTTTGGCGGCGGCGCGCGAAGCCAAGCGCGGCGGCGCCAGCCGGTTCTGCATGGGCGCTGCCTGGCGCAGCCCGACAGATCGCGATCTAGATGCTGTCTGCAAGATGGTCGAAGGGGTCAAAGACCTCGGTCTGGAAAGCTGCGTGACGCTGGGCATGCTCCGCGAAGAACAAGCCAAGCGGCTCAGTGAGTCAGGGCTCGATTACTACAACCACAACATCGACACCTCGGAAGAATATTACAGCGAGATCATCACCACGCGGACCTATGAAGACAGGCTCAACACGCTCGGGAACGTGCGTGATGCCGGCATCAATGTCTGTAGCGGTGGTATCGTCGGGATGGGTGAAACGCCAAAAGACCGAGCGGGAATGCTTATGACTCTGGCCTCGTTGCCAGAGCATCCGCAAAGTGTGCCAATTAATATGCTGGTTGCCGTCAAAGGCACCCCGCTTTCAGAAGTGCCCGCAATTGATGCCATTGAGTTCGCCCGTACCATCGCCGTCGCCCGGGTCATGATGCCAGCCTCCGTTGTACGACTGTCGGCAGGACGCAATGACATGACCGATGAAGCGCAGGCGTTATGTTTTGCCGCCGGTGCCAATTCGATCTTTTATGGCGATGTGTTACTGACCACCGACAATCCCGAGCGTGAAGCCGATATGGCCCTGTTTGACCGGCTCGGCCTTAAACCGTCGGCCCCAAACACATAATTCAGGGGCATGACCCAGCCCACACCGCCGATTGACCCCAGACTAAAACATCTCTGGCGGCCCTATACTCAGATGCAGACTGAAACGCCGCCGCTGAAGGCTGTCGAGACCTGTGGCGCGCAGATCAAGTTAGCAGACGGGCGCTGGTTAATCGATGGCATCTCGTCCTGGTGGACCGCCTGTCACGGCTATAACCATGAGGCGATTGTCGAGGCAATGCAGAAGCAGCTAAACGAGATGCCTCATGTAATGTTGGGCGGCCTCACCCATGAACCTGCTTTGCAGCTCGCTTGGCGCCTATCCCATATCTTGCCGGGGGCCGGAACTGATAGCGCGCTCCAGCACATTTTCTTTGCGGACTCGGGCTCGGTTGCGGTCGAGGTCGCACTCAAGATGGCAGTGCAGTACTGGCACAATAAGGGTGCCCCGACCCGCACCCGATTTGTCGCGTTTCAGAACGCCTATCATGGCGACACGACCGGCGCGATGTCGGTCTGCGACCCCGAAGAAGGCATGCACGCTCTCTTTAAAGGCACGATCCCGGAGCAGCTCATACTCGAGCTGCCCGAGACCGCTGATCAGCTTGCAGCTTTTGAAAACATGCTCATGGGCGGGCAAAGAGAGATTGCCGGGGTGATTCTCGAACCACTGGTGCAGGGCGCCGGCGGGATGAAATTTCATTCACCCGAGACACTCGCCGCCATAGCCGAGTGCTGTACCCGACATGACGTTCTTTTCATTGCTGATGAAATCGCTACCGGGTTTGGCCGCACCGGCACGATGTTCGCCTGCGAACAGGCGAATATTGTTCCAGACATCATGTGTATTGGCAAAGCGCTGACCGGCGGTGCTATCGGCATGGCCGCCACTGCCGCGAACGAGAAAGTTTTCACTGCATTTTTATCAGATGATGAAAAGACCGCCTTTATGCATGGTCCAACCTATATGGCGAACCCCCTGGCGTCAGCGGCAGCCAACGCGTCGCTAGATCTGTTTGAAGATGGTGAGCGGCTGGAACAGGTCGAACGAATCGAAGATGCTCTGCGGGAACAGCTGGAACCCTGCCGGAATATTCCGGGAATAGAAGATGTTCGGGTAAAAGGCGCTATCGGTGTCGTGCAGATGGCAGAGCCGCGCGACATCAACTGGCTGCGGCAACGCTTTGCGGAAATGAATGTATGGATCAGACCATTCGGCGACGTCGTCTATTTGATGCCGCCCTTTATCATTGGCGCAGACGAATTGTCGGCCCTAACAGGGGCCGTCGTCAATGTCATGAATGAGTGGTCAAAGAGAACCGGGTAACCCCGGCAAATAATCAGCTTAGAAACCTTCGATCTGCATCCGCTTACGATCGAGCTTGCGGGTACGGCGGACGGCTTCAGCCGCCTTCCGAACACGACGCTCAGAAGGCTTCTCGTAAGAGCGATTGCGCTTCATTTCGCGCCAGATGCCCTCACGTTGCATCTTTTTCTTCAGCGCTTTAAGAGCGCCGTCGACATTATTATCACGAACAAATACTTGCACGGTTTCCAATATCTCCTTCCGACAAATAAGCCCAGCGAACGCCAAGCCTTCGCATGGGCCCGCTTATCTAACAAAAACCCGTCAGGAAAGAAACACCTAATCCACGAATCTTGCAGGAAGAATTTTTAGACCGTTTCCGGCACTCGCGCATTTTTGAGCGCGGCTTTCTGAGTCTGTGCCAATTTCTTGACGTCGAAGCCTTCAATGAGGTCGTTAAACAGCCGATGCCAGTTCACTTCTGCGGCCAAATGGGTAAAAACTGAGCCCAATCCAATGGCCGCGCGATCCATCAAAACAAACTCACGCGGGGGCTTAACCCCGCCCAGCCGGTGCAGCTCGCGATGGACCTCGGCGGCGACCTTCGCGCCGTACATGGTGCCATCTGTTTCCTGGATCTTGCGTTTTTTATCCTCAAGCAGCGGCGCATAGATAAACGCCGCCCACACATTGAGGACATCGATGACTTCCTGATTGAGACCTTTAAAGCCCCAGGTCTCATAGGCATGGACCGCCAAATCGACATCATTATTCAGCAGTGAATTATAAAGATCGAGCACACCCTGAACAAAAGACGGGCCAAATACGCGGATACAGCCGAAATCAAGCAGGTTGATCGTGCCATCAGGCCGCACCGAGTAATTACCGAGATGCGGATCACCGTGAATGATGCCGTAGTGATAAAACGGCACATACCACGCGCGGAACAAATTCTGTGCCACCTGATCTCGTTTCTTCTGCGCCGTTCCCTTTACCGATAGAAGATTCTCGCCTTCCAGCCAGCTCATTGCGAGCAGCCGGTCTGTTGACAGCGCCGAGAATGGTTTCGGCACATGTACGTTTTTTTCATCCGCCAGTATATTGCCATACAGCGTCATGTGAGCGGCTTCGCGCTTATAGTCGAGTTCCTCGCGCAGCCGTGCTGCCACTTCACTATGGATTTCGCGCGGGTCGACGGCTTTGTCATAGCGGCGATAGAGAGCAAAGATAAGCTTGAGTTGGCCTAAATCGGCTTCAACCGCAGACTGCATATCTGGATATTGCAGTTTGCAAGCCAGTGCCTCGCCCTTCTTAGTCTCGGCACGATGCACCTGACCCAACGATGCCGCAGCAGCGGCATCATGTTCAAATTCCTTGAATTTTTTTTGCCAGTCTGGCCCCAGTTCCGATGCCATCCGCCGTTTAACAAACAGCCAGCCCATCGCCGGCGCGTTGTTTTGCAAATGTGCCAGCTCTTCGACATATTCCGGCGGCAACATGTCCGGCACCGTTGACATAATCTGCGCGACCTTCATCAACGGCCCCTTCAGCCCACCAAGAGCATCCCTCAGGTCACGTGCATGGGCGTCCTTGTTAAACGTCGTGCCGAGATACTTCGCACCCGCAAGACGTGCTGCCAGCCCACCAACTGCACCACCGACCCGGGCATAGCGCTTTACCCGGCCACCCAGCGTGTTGCGTTCGGAAGCATCATCAGCAGCCATCGCTTCAGCTGATCGATTCGAGCTCGTCGATCAATCCGGACACAACACCGAGTCCCTTTGACCAGAATTTTGGATCAGACGCATTGAGCCCAAATGGCGCCAGCAGTTCTTTATGGTGCATCGTACCTCCAGCGCGCAGCATATCGAGATATCGCTCGGCAAATCCTTCGTTGGCGTTTTCATAAACTGCATAAAGCGAGTTCACCAAACAATCGCCAAACGCATAGGCATAGACATAGAACGGCGAGTGAATGAAATGCGGAATATAGGTCCAAAAATTTTTGTACTCGTCATGGAAACGAATCGCAGGGCCGAGACTCTCAGCCTGAATATCCATCCAGATATCACAAATACGGTCAGCGGATAGCTCGCCCCGACGGCGCTCGGTATGAACCCGCAATTCAAACTCGTAGAACGCAATCTGCCGCACCACCGTATTGAGCATATCCTCAACCTTGCCCGCCAGCATGGCTTTGCGCCGCGCCGGATTTTTCTCGTCCGCTAACAAAGACCGGAAAGTCAGCATCTCACCGAACACCGATGCAGTCTCCGCCAGAGTCAGAGGTGTGTCGCACTTGAGGTGTCCCTGCGGTCCGGCCAAAACCTGATGGCAGCCATGGCCGAGTTCATGCGCAAGCGTCATGACATCGCGCGGACGGCCCATATAGTTGACCAGCAAATAAGGATGCGCCGAGGGCACTGTCGGATGGGCAAAGGCACCGCCCGCCTTGCCAGGCCTGGGCGCGGCATCAATCCACGGCTTGTCGAAAAATTGTTTGCCGACTTTAGCTAGATCAGGTGAAAACTGGCCATAGGCATCGAGTACTAATGACTTTGCTGTATCCCAAGGAATTTCCTTACCGCCAACATCCGGCAGCGGCGCATTGCGGTCCCAGTAGTCGAGCTTATGCTTACCAAACCAGCGCGCCTTCAATTTGTAATAGCGATGCGACAGATCGGGATAGGATTTCCGTACCGCCGCCGACAGGGCATCAACCACCTCATCCTCAACATGGTTGGCAAGATTGCGAGACGATTGCGGCCGCGCATAATTGCGCCAGCGATCATCGATCTCCTTATCCTTGGCCAGCGTGTTGGTGATCAGGCTGAAGAGCTGAATATGTTCACCAAATGTCTTACCAAGAGCCTTGGCGGCCTTTTTACGCAAGAAACCTTTTGTATCGGATAGACTGTGCAGAACCTCTTCAGTGGTCCTTTGCTTGCCATCCATATCGATCCGCATGCGGGCCATGGTCTCATCAAACAGACGGTTCCACGACGCACGACCTACGACATGCTTGTCATGCAGAAGACGTTCAGTTTCTTCATCCAGCTGGTGCGGGCGAAAGACCCGGACATCACGTATCCAGGAAGCATAAAAAGCCAGCGCCGGAGCCTTGAGCTTTTTCTTAAGTGCCGCATCGCTGAGCTGATTTATCTCAAGCGTAAAGAACACGAGATGTGCCGCGATATCGGTCACTGCTTCCTGTGTCGTCTGATAGAACCGTCCGACCTCCGGGTCCGCAACATCGGCAGCATGAACAAGCTGCGCATAGCTCATGATCCGCGACAATATCTCGTCTATCTTCTCGTATGATTTTACGGCAGCGCCCAGCGCATTGCCCGACAGCTTGCCGATCTTGCCGAAATGTTTCTTGTGAAAGGCGACAGAATCCTTTTTGGCCTTCGCCAAATCTTTCTTAAGCGCCGCACTATTAGGGCCGGGATAGAGATCCTTGAGATCCCATGTCGGAAGCTGTTGTTTCTTTTGCCGTGCAGCTGCCATTGGATACTCCTTGTTTCGTCTAACGATATAAGGCGCGCATTAACAGAAACCAACCGATGAATGAAGAAGAAGACTTTAGGCAATCAATTGCTGGTTCTAATTGCATTTATAAATTGTATTATATGTTGCTCTCTCAAGATATTTTTTCAGACAAAATTCAAGTCAATCAGCGTGTTATCGTCCCAATATTGGGCGCGCCAATAACCAGCATCGAGGTCCATGAATATAGAAATTTAGTCGAAAAACGTCGGAAACCTTTACACTTAAGAAGTAACGCAGAAGACATATGTGTGTAAGTTATTGAATCTACGCTCTTCAGAGGATCTGGCATAAGTATGCATATATTAGCGTGAAATGAATGGCTTAGGCTTAACTCAAAAAGACAATTTTGCCAAAAATTCAATGAAAAATATAAAACAACAATCGCAAAATATATTATTAAGGTTGCAATAGTACCCGTGACAACCTTCTGCGTCATAGGAAGCACTTCAGCGGCCGTCATTACCTATAACATCGATGAGATCACGTCTTCTTTTGATATCAGTGGCGGTAGCTTAGGCCTCATTCAGGCAAATAATTTTGAATCAACCGTTTTTTCCGGTAGCCCCGATGTCGATATCGCCAATGTAACAGTGCAGTTTAACACCACAAATCCAGGCGGCTCCAATGGCGGGTTCAGCGGTACATACACTGCACAGCTATCAGGTGACCCCGACTACAACAGCATTCTAGGAAGCTCACGTTTTAGCCCGCAGAGCATAACGATCAACGGTCTTACCGTTGGTGAAGATTACCGACTGTAGGTGTTTGGATATGCCCGAAATTCAACACATTCCACCAACGTCACGGTAGACGGCCAGACATTTTCCAATTGGGGTATTTTCTCACCGGATAATTTCAGTACTGATCGGTTAACCGCGAGCTGGACACAGGATCTCGGGGAAACCTCCGTCACCCTCACTCCCCGTAACCATGATTATCGGTATATCGGCGATCTCTGGATCAGCTCTGATCTCTCTGCAAACATCAAACCCGTCGCGACCGGGCATGACAACGTTCAGGAGAACGGAATCGGGTTTGTCCCGCCTAATTTCCGCCAAAGTGGCATCGCCATCTGCTACTTCCGTAACGACAAACCCTTCTTCTTCGAGACAATCACAGGTAAGAACACGTTGAATCTCTTCGTCGTCCACGACAAGAATTTGAAGTGGCACATCAATAGCTTCGATGATCGGATTAAACATCGATGACCTCCCGTATTTCTTCTTTAATTTGCGCCGAAAATTGCAAATTAGATGGCTGAACTTAGCCTTAAATTCTGCCTTACAAGGTTTATGTTAATTTTGGTTAACAAATTCCTAAAAAATCAGCTTGAATCCGGGTGACATTAGCTTGTCCATGAGTGATCCTCACCGACCATTTGGTGCAACTGGAGAAACTCGATAATGCGCATCGCCGCCGTAGACCTCGTTAGCAATACCTGTTTCCCAGCCCTCGCGGCCTATGAGCTTGGCTATTTCAAAGCCGAAGGGGTCGACGTCGAGATTGAGCTGGTCTCGGCGATAGGCTCGACCAAAGCGCTGCGCAATGGTGAAGCCGATGCAATGATCGCGGGCTCGGTGTTTGATGCGCTGACCGAATTTAAAGACTGGCAAGGTGCCAAGGTGTGTGTCGCACTCTCTCAAGGCACGCCGTGGCTGCTGACAGTCCGGGCCGATTTGCCAGCATCGCGCGGCGACGTGCAGGCCCTGCGCGGCATGACATTTACAGCCGCGGAAGGGCCCGACCTCGCCTTCAAACAGATGCTGCGCAGCGGCGGCCTCGATCCCGAAAATGATCTCAACATCATCGATTTGCCGGGTGCCAAGGACCGTGACGTCTCCTTCGGCGTTTTCGCGGCCGAAGCACTGACCGAGGGAAAGATCGACGGCTACTGGTCAAACGCCATGGGCGCAGAAACCGCCGTTAGCCGGGGCGTCGGCAAAATCCACGTCGATGTTAGACGCGGTGACGATCCTGGCGATGTCCGTTTTGCCACCTGTGCCGGGCTGGTCTCCACCGATGAATATATTGAGCGCGAACCAGAGTCAGTCGATGCGGCAGTACGGGCCATCGTCAAAGTTCAGAAAGCCTTACAGGCCCACCCAACGCTTGCTCGGAAAGTCGGAGAGGGGTTATTCCCGCCGGAAGCCGCCAGCCTGATCGCCACCATCGTCGAACGTGATGCGCCTTTCTACGACCCAGCGATGCCAGAGGAGACGGTAAGCCGCATGAACGCCTTTGCCCAATCCGTCGGTCAGCTCAGCGGCCCCGTGCCTTACGAGCAGGTCATCGCAGCACGCTGTGTGAAATTGTGGACAGAATAATTTGGGCCGCCAGTTATAAGACGACCTCGCCGTCACCGCGAGGCGGTGTTGCGCAGCTTAACAAATAGCCAGCGAGAATATGACAACATTATTAGCCTGGATTAATCAGACAGGCCCGCTCAAACGATCCGCAGTATAATGATTTAGCTGTATGTACGAAATTGGAATTAAGACGCGATGACTAAACAGACACAAAACCTGGTCTCTCTTTTTCTCGACCAGGCCCTGCGGAAAGTCGACGCGCCGTTTCTGTGGCGCAAACAAGATGGCGAGTGGCAGTCGGTAAGCTGGGCAGAGGCCGCGATACAAATAGGTGCGTTAGCTGAAGCACTCACCAAGTTCGGTATTAAACCCGGTGATCGGGTCGGACTGGTATCGGAAAGCCGTCCGGAATGGCCGATTGCCGATCTCGCAATCATGGCGGTACGCGGCATTACAGTTCCCGCCTATATCACCAATGGTATTGCTGACCACCGCCATGTGCTGGAAGATTCCGGCGCCAGTGCGGTGATCATTTCGACCGCGGCTCTGGCGGAGAAAGTCCTGCCTGCTGCGCGGGAAGCGGGCTGCGTCAAATTTACCATCACGATGGAGGCCGTCAGCGACGATAAAGTAGCGGGCGTCCCGACACATCTATGGGATAATGTCATCGCCGATGCCGAAGACAACGCCACTCAAACGCTGAAGAAGGCGGTTCCCGGTATTGGCCGCGAGGAAACAGCCTGTCTGATCTATACTTCCGGCACCGGCGGCACCCCGAAGGGAGTGATGCTGAGCCATGGCGCGATCCTCAGCAACTGTGCTGGCTCGGCGAAAATGCTGGCAGAGATGAAGTTAGATGATGAAGTGTTCCTGTCTTTTCTGCCCTTGTCCCATTCCTACGAACACACCGCCGGACAGTTCTTTCCGATTATGCTCGGCGCGCAGATCTACTACGCCGAAGGCATCGACAAGCTTGCCCAGAATATGGCGGAGGTGCATCCAACTCTGATGACCGCCGTGCCGAGACTTTACGAGGTGATGCATGATCGCATCCGGCGTGGCGTGAAACAAGCGGGCGGATTATCAGAAAAACTGTTTGAAAAAACCGTCGCTCTCGGGCGCAAGCAATATGAAAATGCCGGAAGCCTCGGACCGATTGACGGACTACAAAACGCGGTTCTAACGAAGCTCGTTCGGTCAAAAGTCCAGCAACGGTTTGGCGGACGTCTCAAAGCACTGGTCTCCGGTGGTGCACCGCTCAACTATGACATCGGCATCTTCTTTACGGCTCTCGGTGTGCGCATACTTCAGGGATATGGTCAGACCGAAAGTGCGCCGGTGATCAGTTGTAACCCGCCATCTCATAACCGGATCGAAACCGTTGGCCAGATTATGGCTGATGTCGAATGCAAGATTGCCGATGACGGCGAGATTATTGTGCGCGGCGAGCTGGTCATGCAGGGCTATTGGAACAACGCGGGTGCCACCGCTGAGACCATCAAGGATGGCTGGCTGCATACCGGTGATATTGGTGAGTTTGATCCCGACGGGCATTTGCGCATCACCGACCGCAAGAAAGACATCATCGTCAATTCAGGCGGCGATAATATTGCGCCGCAACGGATCGAAGGCATGCTGACCGCCCAGCCGGAAATCAGCCAAGCAATGGTCTATGGCGACAAGCGCCCTAACCTCGTGGCTCTAATTATCCCCGATGCGGAATTCGCCGCCAGTTGGGCAAAAGACCAAGTTCTCGACAGCAAAGCCCTTGACGCGATGATAGATCACCCCAACTTCAAATCCGTGATCAGCGACGCGGTCGACCGGGTTAACGGTGACCTTTCTGTAATCGAAAGGGTCAGGCGCTTTACCCTAACGGCGGAAGCCTTCACGATTGATAATGCAATGATGACACCGACGCTCAAAATACGACGGCATGTTATCCGCGAAAAATATGGCGAAACACTGGAGGCACTTTATGGGCGCTAAAATAATGAAACAATTCCAACAGCGCCTTCGTGCGTCAAAAATCACGGCGGCATTTCTAATCCTCGGCATGTTGGCGCAGGGCTGCGCCGCTGTGGAAGATCGCCGATTTGGTCAGGTGGCGACCGACGCTGAAATCCGCCTCGATATCAACAAGCGCGCCCTGAATGGCAAAAATCAGGATTTATTTTTTGACCTTAAAACCAATGTTTATGAAGGCCGTGTGATGCTCACCGGCGCCGTTAAGGCTGCTGCTAATCGCACCCGCATTGCAGGCCTTGCAAAAGGCATCCCCGGTGTCCAGACCATCTATAACGATGTACAGGTCACCGACGCGGGTGGTTTCAAAAACACCGCCAACGACACCTGGATCAAGACCAAGGTCAATTCGCAGCTCCTTGCGGAAAACGGCGTCAATTCAGCCAACTATCAAACCCGTGTGGTGAATTCAGTCATCTATATTATTGGGCGCGCTTTGTCTCAGCATGAATTGGGTAAAGTGCTCACCATAGCCAAACGGATCGAACACGTCACAAAGGTCGTGCATCACATTGACGTGCGTCCACAGACAACGAAGTAAACGGCCGCGAAGTAACATCACACTCTAGTACATTTGGAATAAACCATGGCTGAAGGCGAAACCGCTCTTATCGTTGGTGTTGGCGCCGGGCTTAGCGCCTCGCTTGCACGGCGTTTTGCATCCGAAGGAATCATGGTCGCGCTGGCGGCTCGCAATACCGACAAGCTTGGTGATCTGATCGCCGAAACCGGTGCCAAGGCCTATGCCTGTGACGCTACAGAGCCCGCGGCTGTTGAAGGTCTGTTCAATTCCGTAACCAAGGATCTCGGCGAACCCGATATCGTGGTCTACAACGCGTCAAACCGGGTCCGTGGCCCAATCACCGAGATCGACCCCGAAGCTGTACTCACCGCCATCAAGGTCACCTGTTATGGCGGGTTTCTCGTTGCTCAGCGGGCTGCCAAACAGATGGTGGCGCGCGGCAATGGTGCGATTTTCTTTACCGGCGCTTCGGCTGGTATAAAGGGCTATCCTAACTCTGCTACCTTTGCGATGGGTAAGTTCGGCCTTCGCGGTTTGGCCCAAAGTATGGCGCGCGAGCTTCATCCGCAGAATGTTCATATCGCGCATTTTGTGATCGATGGCGGCATCAAACAGCCAGGTGACCCGCGCACCGACCGCGGATCAGACGGGTTGCTGGATCCCGACAGCATCGCCAACAGCTATTATAATTTCTGGCGTCAGCCACGTGACAGCTGGGCGTGGGAATTAGAACTCCGTCCTTGGACAGAAAAGTTCTAGGACGACAAAAAAATTTAGCGGCTTAGTTATTCAGCGGGCTGACCAAACAGCAGTACGTCGTCGCCCGGTTTCCATGCGGCGTATTTCTGCATCACGGAGAGAAACAAATCACTCTCCAAATGTCGGTTAAACCACGTCTGCAATAGCGGATAAGGCGTTTCGTCGAACCACGCCTTATCGACAAAAGCGAACTGGCGGACGAACGGGAACACTGCGATGTCAGCGAAGGTTGTTCGCGCTTCAGACAGCCCCTGCCCGTCATTGGTGGTAAGTCGCTCTTCAAGCATCGCCAGAAACTGCGCGGCGTGATCCCGGTAATAGCTCTGCGGATGTTCGGAGTATTTCACAAAATACTTGTAACGGTCGAGATCGTCTTTAAACGCACCATCTAAATGGCCGATCAGGGGAGCAACATCCTCACCAGTTTCCAGCCAGCCAGCCGGGTCATTTATATCAAGCGCCCAGCGCATGATATCGAGGCTTTCCTCCAGCACCTGACCGTCAGCCAATTGCAAAACTGGCACCGTGCCTTTTGGTGACAACTCAATCATTGAGGCCGGTTTGTCGCGCAGCACGACCTCACGCAATTCACACACGACGCCCGATTGCATCACGGCCATGCGGGACCGCATCGCGTAGGGGCAACGGCGAAATGAATAAAAGACGGGATTGGTGCTCATAACAGCTCAGTCGTCCTGACCTTTCGAATTATCTTTACGGCGTTTATCCAATTCGAATTGCCGTTGGCGTTCCTTAAGACCGGCGATCTTCTCAGCACTGTGCTTGCCGTCACAATGCGGACACGACACACCGATCACATAGAGTGGTGATTGACGATCAGCATCCGATAAGGGCCGGCGACAGGCATAACACTGCGCATAAGATCCGGGGGTGAGGTTTTCATCAACCGCAACCCTGTCATCGAAAACAAAACACTCACCACGCCACAGACTCTCCTCTTTATCGACGGTCTCCAGATAGCGAAGGATTCCGCCATCAAGATGATAGACCTCTTTAAACCCCTGTTTCATGAGATAGTTAGTGGCTTTCTCGCAGCGGATACCCCCGGTACAAAACATCGCGACCTTGCGGTGCTTTTGAGGGTCCAGCTCAGCATCGACGAATTTGGGAAACTCGCGAAAGGTTTCGGTTCCCGGCGAGATCGCATGTTCAAACGTGCCGATATCGCACTCATACTCATTTCGGGTATCAATCGTCAGCACCTCAGGGTCCTGTAGCAACTCATTCCAGCGCTTCGCATCAACCCGCTCGCCACAAATTTCGCCGGGGTCGGTGTCCGGCACGCCCATGGTGACGATCTCGCGCTTAAGCCTATCCTTCATGCGCCGGAAAGGCGCCTTATCGGTATAGGACTCTTTATAACGCAACGTTTTAAAGCGGAAATCCGCGCGCAGATAAGACAGTAAAGTGTCGATACCTTTCCGCGGTCCAGCAAAGGTCCCGTTCAACCCTTCCCGGGCAAGCAGGATCGTCCCCATCAAGCCGTTCGCAACGCACAGCGCTTGAAGCGGTGGCTTCATGTCTTCAAAGTCATCGAGGCGTACAAAGTGGTACATCGCCACCACGACGAACTGATTTTCTGGATGTTCAGTCATTGCCCGAATATCTCTAATGCGGACCGGTCGATTTTGGTAGCAATTTTAGCCTGCCACTATAGAGCCGATTTTGCAGGGCTCGCCATGCAGGGGTTGATTCGGTCATTTTGACCTCTTTATAGAACCGGGCATGGTTTATTATAGAGATCTGCTATTTTTCCGACGGGGAAACACATGGAAGTCATCACTGGCGGTGTAAATTAGCTCAAAGGCATCGTTTGGGGCGTGCCGATGCTGCTTCTGATCCTGGGTGTCGGGTTATTCCTGACGGTTGGGCTCAAACTCGTGACGATTTTGAAAATTCCTCTTGGCTTTAAGCTCTTATGGTAGGGCCGTATACCGGGTGGCGAAGTTCGCCGAAGCGGTGCTCGCGGTTCATTATCGCGAAGAAGACGCGAACAGCAAACGTGTCGGCGGACCGAAATATTAAATCAAAAACGGCCTCGGCGCGAAGTGGAACTGGATGGCCGTCGCCTTTGCCCTGTTTGCGAGCATCGCCGGTTTCGACATCGGCAACATGGTTCAGGCGAACTCCATTGCCAATGCTCTGAATGCCAATTTCGTCATTCCCGAATGGCTAACCGAGATCGTTCTTGTCGTCCTGGTCGGCGCCGTTCTGCTCGGTGGCATCGAACGCATCTCGACCGTGGCCGGCAAGCTCGTGCCTATCATGGCCATCGCCTACATGGCCGCTGGAACTCTAGTTCTGGCGCTAAATGCAGAGGCGATTCCCACCGCCTTCACACCGATTGCAGCAACCGGGGGCTTTGCCGGGTGCCGGTGGTTACATCATCGCGGTATTTCTAACGGGGTTCGCCTTCACGACGATCCTGGGCTGGAGTTATTAATGCGAGCGATCTCTTGCCTATTTATTCGGCGTTAAGATCGTCACGCCCTTCCGGGTAATCTGGTCCCTAGCGGCCTATGTCGGGGTGACGCTAAAACTCGGTTTTGTCTGGCTGCTAGCCGATACGCTAAACGCCCTGATGGAAATCCCCAACCTAATCGCGCTAACGCTCCTCAGCCCGGTGGCCTTCAAGATCACCAAGGAGTTGTTCGAGACTCGAGAGAAATCAGAAAAAATCCTTTCTGGCCCGATTGGACTGTTTCGATTTAAACGCGCGGTGGTTCAAATAGACGTCGTTCTGATAAAGGCGCCGGTTTTCATCAGCATTAGCACCACTGCGAGAATGGCCGCCGCCCCGACAGCGAGTAGCGCAAACAAAGCAGAGAACCCCCAGCCAGCGTGTATCCACGCGATGACCGGCACGGCGGAGGCGGATATGGAGAACGTCACAATATAGCGAACACCGTAAACCCGGCTACGATATTCGGGTTTCGCTACCCGGGCGATGAGGACATCGTTGATTGGGATTTGGCCGAACACCACCAGAATGAAGGCGACGGAGCCGACGAGCGCCGCGATGCCAGTCAGATGCATCATGCTGGCGAGAAACAACACCTGCCGTCCAGCGACAAAAGCAAAGACGGTACGCACTGAATGGTTATCGACCAGATAGCCAACGACGAGCTGCGCAAAGGCGGCAATCGTAAAGACCAGAAATGCATACTATCCGATTTGTGTCGCGCTACTCGCCAAATCCTTCAATCGTTCGTCGAACACCTCGGGCAGGGTGAAGGTCGTACTCTGAAAGATCAGCCCGCCCATGGCCGTTGAAACCAATATAGGCGAGCCCTATCGCGACGGAGAATATACCGGGCGCGACAAAGGCTGACGTCCAGCCGCTGTAATCAATCAAAAACCCCGTGATCAACGCCGCACAGGCGGCACCAAGATTGCCAAACACGCCATTCACCGCCAGCGGAACACCCGTCTTCTGACGCCCCTGCACCACCATCGACAGCCCCACCGGATGATAGATCGCCGCGAACGCACCAATGCCAAACAACCCTGCGGTGATCTGGAGTGAACAACAAAGATACGCCCAGCGTGTCCGGGGCGAAACCGCATTCGGCCATGACAGATTTCGCGATACCGACTACAATTCCGGCTATCAACACCATGCAACTAATGTGGGACCAGGTTCGCGATGCTCGATGACGACATGAAAGCGATTATTAAACAGGCTAATTTGAGTTTTGTCGCGACGGTAAATGAGGACGGCAGTCCGAACCTCTCGCCCAAGAGCACCTTGCGACACTACGATGATAATTCGTTGATCTTTGCCAATCTTGCATCGCCG
>Ga0114999_10002875_pt1 | contig 22109 bp, 19 predicted proteins | sample ArcticOcean_MG_C_3_FD_89820 | JGI IMG/M metagenome (GOLD analysis project Ga0114999, IMG submission 89820) | Marine microbial communities from western Arctic Ocean - ArcticOcean_MG_CB8_126 | ecosystem: Environmental > Aquatic > Marine > Oceanic | place: Arctic Ocean: Canada Basin | collected...
AACCAGCCTGCAGAAGTTGTATAGGCTGGGTAGCCATTTAAACGCATTTCAGCTTCACGCTGCTCTCGTGTAGAAAATTTTTCTTCAAGCATGTTAATGGCTTCTTCAGGTGTTATGACATCCGTAATATATCGAAAATCAACAGCCCTTACCAACTCCTCAGGCGACATATCAACCAGTAGTTTCCAGAGAGGTTTTCCTTCTATCTTTGCATATAAGTCCCACAGAGCATTCACAATTGCTGCAGTAGCAAGATGGATCACTCCTTTTTCAGGACCTACCCAGCGAAGCTGTGAATCACCGACAAGTGAACGCCAAAAATCTCCCATATTACGAGTGATTTCAACAAAGTCCTTGTTAACAAGCATATACTTTAAGGCATGAACAGCAGCGACACACAGTTCATTCCCTCTGCCGATAGTAAAAGTTAGACCATTCCCTTTTAACGTAGAATTTGTGATTAACGTAACGTAGGTAGCGGAATAATCTGGATCCGGATTCATAGCATCTGAACCATCAGATTGACTGGATGTAGGGAAACGTATATCAGCTACAAGTACATCAATGACTTTAATCACAGTAATCTCCTCAAAAATAATTAATAGTTATAAGCATAATATTATGATATTATTATATAAATATGATAATGTGTTTATGCTAAAAATAAAATTGATTCAACGCAGGCGTCTCAAACGGGGATCGAGAATATCACGTAAACCGTCTCCCAGCAGATTCAAACCAAGAACTGTAAATACAATTGCGAGCCCGGGTAGAACTGCAAGTTGAGGTGCAAAAAACATCATTGTCTGCGCTTCGCTGAGCATTTTCCCCCAGCTCGGCATAGGAGGTTGAGTACCGAGTCCGAGGTAACTCAGGCCTGCTTCCGCAAGAATTCCCAATGCGAATTGAATAGTAACTTGTACTATGAGGACGCTCGCGATGTTGGGTAATATATGTTCCATTGCAATCCGGACTTCTCCTTTACCAGCAGTTCTGGCAGCAAGAATAAATTCACGTTTGTAAATGCTCAAAGCGCTTCCTCTGGTAATTCTAGCAAAAACCGGAATATTGAAAATGCCGATTGCCAGCACAGAATTTATCGTTCCAGGTCCATAAACCGCAGAGAGCATAACCGCCGTCAACAAGGCTGGAAAGGCAAAAGCAAAGTCATTGAAGCGCATCACAGTTTCTTCTACCCATCCGCGTTTCGCTGCGGCCAAAGCTCCAAGTGGGACTCCGATTCCTGCTCCGAAACTAATTGCAAAGACTGAAACCAACATGGAGTTCCAGGCACCGACCATCAACATTGATAAGACATCGCGTCCAAAATGATCTGTTCCCAACCAATGTTTTGCGGATGCGCTTTCCAATTTATGAGGAATGTCCAGTAGTTCCACAGAAAAAGGTGTCCAAAACAAGGAAAGCAGTCCGGTAAAAAGCATTATAAAACTCAGAATGAGTCCGATCACAAAACTGCGGTGACGCAAACTGTTCTGCCAAAATTCACTCAATTTTGATTCACTCATGCGCTACCTCCACGTAATCTTGGGTCAAGCGCCACATAAAACATATCAACCAGAAAATTGACTGTCACTACCGTTGCAGCCAGTAAAATAACTATGTTCTTCACCACTACCAAATCCCTTTGCGAAATTGCCTGAAAAAGCAGACGTCCCAGCCCCGGCAAATAAAAAACATTTTCAATGATGATGGTGCCCGCCAGCAAAAATGAAAGTTGTAATCCGAGAATTGTGACTACCGGAATCAGGGCATTTCTGACAGCGTGTTTCCAAAGTGCGGCATTCTTGCTGAGCCCTTTTGCACGGGCAGTACGTACAAAATCCTCTCTCACGGTTTCCAAAACTGCAGATCGTGTAACTCGTGCTAAAATTGCGGCCTGCGGTAGGGCCAGGGCAATCGCCGGTAAGGTCAAAGATTTGAGAACGGCAGCCAAACCCATTTCCCAACCAGCGAAACCTCCTGCTGAAAACCAACCCAGTTTAACTGAAAAAAATAAGATCAACAGGATTGCAAACCAGAAATTTGGTACGGCTACTCCCAGTTGCGCAAAGCCCATGATTCCGGTATCGGCGATGCGCTTATGATTTGCCGCAGCGATAACTCCAAAAGGTATGGCCAGTAAAGTGGAAAGTGAAATTGCCAGAAGGGCCAAAGGCAAACTGAGGGAGAGACGCTCTAAAATTAACTCGGAAACCGGAGTATCATAAGTGTAACTTCGGCCAAAATCGCCCTGGAGAATTCCAATAATCCAGCGAAAGTAACGTTCCGGAGCAGAAAGATCTAGCCCCATTTCTGTCCTGAGAGCCGCCAGCGTGTCCTCCTGTGCACCGACTCCAAGTATGATTGATGCAGGATCACCTGGAAGAATTTCCAGGAGAATAAAAATAACTAGTGAGGCCACCAGCAAAGTGATGACCAAAGCAAATAGCCGTTTTGCGAGGAAGATTGTCATTTAACTTGGAAAGGATGGCGCTCCAGTTATTTTGCTGAAACGCCTTTTGTGCAACTAATTATTCCAGCTTACACCGGTCAAATCATTGGCTTGAACTGGGCTGTTTTCCCAGAGTCCCATTACATTTTTGTTCCAGATTCCGAGCTTCGCTAATTGAAAAAGATAACCGTTAACAGCATCTTTCGCGAGGATTGCCTGCGCGGCGCCCATCAACGCATAACGCTTCTTGGGATCTGCAGTGACATTCAAGTTTTCAATTACTGCATTGAAGCCTGCATTGCGGTATTGGAAATAATATTTTGGGCGGGTGTAAATACCAATATCCATCGGCTCAGTATGTGAAACGATGGTTAGATCAAAGTCCTTGTTTTTGAAAACTTGATCCAGCCACTGTGCCCACTGCACAGGAATTATCTCAAGTTTGATACCGACTTTAGCCAGCTGCGCTGCAACAATTTCTCCTCCACGTCGTGCATAACTCGGCGGCGGCAATTTAATAGTAGCTTTGAAACCATTGGGAAATCCTGCATCTGCAAGGAGTTGCTTGGCCTTTTCCAGATCATGCGGATAAGTTCCAGTCAGGTCAACATAGGCTGCATGATGTGGGGCAAAATGAGTTCCAATTGGAGTTCCAAAACCAAACATTGCTCCGTCAATGATTTCTTGTTTGTTAAGTGCGTGGGCGATGGCCTGACGTACGCGAAGGTCATCAAATGGTTTTTGCAGATTATTGGTGGAGAGGATTGTTTCCCCTTCAGTACTGCCGACTTTTACAGTGAAACGAGAATCGTTTTGAAATTGGGCAGCCATTTCCGGTGCAGGGAAGTTTGCAAAAGCATCCACATCACCGGCCATCAGAGCAGCAACGGCGGCGGCAGGATCCGGAATTATTTTGAAAGTTGCGGATTTAAGTGCGGGTTTTTCACCCCAGTAATTTGCATTCTGTGCCAACTCAATCCGGTCACCTTTAACCCAGCGTTTGAAAGTAAAAGGCCCTGTACCAACAGGTTTACTTTTGTTTGAACCCGCACTCGCGGAATCAACAATCACTGCATCACCCCAACCCATGTTGAACAGGAAGTTTCCGGTTGGTGTTTTCAAATTGACAACCACCGTATTTGCTCCCTGTGCATTTACACTTGTAATTGCCTTGAAAAGAGCTTTTTGTGCATTTGTACTTTTTTCTGACCTTGCACGGTTCAATGAAAAGACCACATCAGCGGAATCAAAAGCTGAACCATCATGGAACTTAACTCCGTTGCGGAGTTTAAATGTGTAGGTCAGTCCGTCTGTGGAAATATTCCACGACTCAGCCAGCGCGGAAAGTACTTCCGCATTTTGGTTGATCCGGGTCAGTCCCTCAAAAACGTTGGCATAAACCACTTCATCAATCGCGGCTGCGGCTCCAGCGGTAGGGTCAAGATGAGGCGGCTCTAATACCATACCCATCGTCAAATGTGTTTTTTCGGCAAATGCTGATCCGGAAAAAATTAGTGCGGATCCACTGATCAGCAAAACTTTAGCGAATCTTTGAATGATATTTTTCATGAATTCTCTGGTGAAATGAAAATATTAAAAAGACCTCCACTACGGAAGGTGATGAAAAAGAAGAAAGTGTATCATCACAAAAACTTTATTAAATTGCAAATATAATTATTATTGTACCGAATTTCTATAACCTGGCCAGACACCTAAAGATTCTGCCGCATAAACTCCGCGAGCAATGGCTCGGGTGACACAATCCGCGGCCATCATACCTAAGCGGGCGATGTCGATAGGAGGCATATTAGAAAGCGGAATTTTCCCTGTGGCTAAAACGAAAACTGTGTCTCCGTCAAAAGGTGTATGCACCGGTCGAATAGCACGCGCAAAACCGTCCTGTGCCATAATCGCAATCCGCTGAGCCTGTGCCTTGGTGAGCGTAGCATCAGTCGCGACTACGCAAAGAGTTGTGTTAGTGGAGACACTATTTGGAAAAGTATCATTTCCGGATTTATCTGCATTCCCAAAGGATTGTTGCGCATCTTTGAATGGTCTTTCGAAATCAAAATCAAGCGTTAATTCGTTGATCTTTTTTATTGCGGAGTTATTGGCGTTTGCGGAAATTATTTTTGGTGAGCCTCTGCCGCCATACTCTGAATTTCGTTCAAAAGGCCAGGCCCAGAAGTCCGGAAGTTCAGGCAGTGTCACCGAACCAAATGGATTTACCGCCGCTAAGGCTCCCACCGTAAAACCTTTTTCTGCGGAATTTCCCAGACTTTGTTGGAGTGAAGCAGTACCGATCCCACCTTTTAGCGTTCCGGCTTTTGCTCCGGTTCCGGCACCAACGTTTCCCTGCGGACATTTGTAGTTCGCTTCAGCCGCAGCTTTTTTCCCGAACTCAAAATAAGTATGCTCATGCATGGCGGATTTTTCTCCCCCGTTGAGTAAATCAAAGAGAATTGCCGCCGGAACTATAGGCACCGAAACATCTTTTGCAACCTGAAATCCTCGACCTTGTGCTTTTAACCAGGCCGCAACTCCGCTGGCCGCATCCAATCCCATTGCAGAACCACCGCTGAGTACAACCGCGTGCACCTCTTCAACTAGGTTTGCCGGATGAAGGGCATCTGTTTCACGTGTTCCGGGGCCTCCTCCTCTGCAGTCGACTGCGGCTACCGCTGCTGAGTCCGGAAGAACTACTGTAGTTCCGCTCATCAATTTCATGTCCTGAGCGTGTCCAACTTTGATTCCGGAGACATCGGTAATACTGTTTTTTGGTCCTGGTTGCATATTATATTTTTATATTATAGCTGATGGTTTATTGGTGTTTATTATTTATAGGTGGAGCTAATTTAATTAATAGGATGAACCTGGTTAGCTCGTGTTCTTTGATCTTTGTTTTCTGCTGCGATTTAAAATGGACACTCTCAGCTTCGGGCATTTTCGACAATTTCAAAAACAGGTCCACAGCATTGATTGGTGCTAATGCCAGTAAGCGCAGACGCAGGTTTCGTCTTTCGAAATCGAAACCTTCCAACCATGCTCCTTCGATTGACGACAATAGAGTTTTCAGAGTTTGATGTTTCCAAAAAGATTCCTCGACCATTTGTTTAGCAAGTTTTTCCAACTCTTCCAAGTGTTTTTCACGTGCGGCATAAATCAGCGTAGGTGAATTATCTATGTGCTGTTCCAACTCCATTTCCAAACTGGACAATTCCTGCTGCAGAGCTTTTCTGTGATTGAGAGTTTCATAATAAAAAAATCCTGTGCCTGCAACTACGGCTAATATCAATGCTCCCGCCAAAGTCCACCACGAACCAACGTGCCTTAAGCGCCGCCGATTGTTGGGAGTGGCCCACCAGAATCCGTATTTTGGAGAATGCGACAAGCCTTTCCATTCGGACAAGACAGTTTCCAGGACAACTGTGTTCAGTATGTCAGCAGTAGCTGGCATTTTATTTTCTTTCTCAACTTCAGGATTATTTTCAATAAAAGCCACTGTCTTTTCTTCAGTAACAAGGTGAAAAGTTTGCGGTTTTGTTTTTTGGGGTAACTGATCCGCAACAAAAAGTTCCTGTGAAACATTATTAAATGAAGGTAATTCAACTAATTTTGTGAGGAAGGAATCCGTTTTTTCCAAATAAAACGATTGTTCCAAACCTTTGAAAATCATCGAATTTGCCGAATTTTTTAATAAGATGGGGACGCAAGCGGTAATCAGCGGAACCAGCTGAACAGTTGTAGAGAGTTCCTGTTTCAGCATATTTTTTAAACTCATACTTTCTGCAGACAGAGTTGCGCAAAGTAAACCGACACGATCCGTTTGTGCTTGTTTAAAATATATTCCTCCTACAGGAAATTCCGTTGAGAAAGAGTTAGTTTGCTTTGGATGGGCAGAACTTTGTACTTCACTTTCCTGAATATTCTGAAAAGCAAGATGCATTTTCGCATATGATTCCAGCTCTTCCGGAGAAAGTGTAATCGTAGTTTCAAAATGAGTAATTACCCAGGGGAATTCAAGGAACAAAACTACTTTTGAGGCATTCCACTCATGAAAAATCTCTAGGATCCTTTTTGGAGAAAGAGGTTTTGCAACAGATTCGAGACAACGGGTTTTACCGGCAAACCAAAACCAGACTGTCTGTTTCGAAAGAAAAATATAAAGCGTTCTTAGCTGGGACATCTGTCGCCAAAAAAATGGTAGGAAAAACGCTGAGTTAATAGATCAGCGTTTAAAAAAATCAAGAGGTTGAGTATTGGCCGATTCCGCGTTCCTGCATTATTTCACGAATTTCCTCCAAAATCAGAGGATCGTCAATAGTAGGCGGAATCGCTACCTCAGTTTCACTGGCCAGTTTTCGAATTGTTTTTCGCAGAATTTTTCCGGAACGTGTTTTTGGCAAGCGATTGACGATACCTGCTTGTTTAAAACAGGCAACAGCACCAATATTTTTACGGATAATCTCAATCAATTCCTGCTGCATTTTATCTTGAGAAATCTGCACGCCGTCCTTAAGAACTACAAATCCAACCGGAACTTGCCCTCGCAATTCATCATCAATTCCGGTGACTGCGCATTCCGCGATGTCAGGGTGTCCTGCGATTAATTCCTCCATTTCACCTGTTGAAAGGCGGTGACCGGCAACGTTGATCACATCATCAACTCGTCCCATCACAAAAATATAACCGTCTTCATCCTTAATCCCTTCATCCCCTGAAATGTAATATCCAGGATATTGACTTAAATATGACTGCTTGAAACGTTCATCATCATTCCACAAGGTTGGCAGGCAACCCGGTGGTAAAGGGAGGTGAATTACGATATTGCCAGTTTCACCAGGTTTGCAGGTTTCGCCTTCTTCGTCCAGCACTTGCACATTGTATCCGGGCATTGGTAAAGTGGGCGATCCATTTTTAAGAGGCTGTGGTTCAATACCCATGGGATTGGAACAAATCGCCCAGCCGGTTTCAGTTTGCCACCAGTGGTCGATTACTGGAATTTCCGGCTGTGATTCGTCAGCTAAAATTTCTTTCAACCATTCATAAGTTGGTGGATCCAGCCTTTCTCCTGCCAGAAAAAGCGTACGGAGCGAACTGATGTCATACTGCTTTTTAAGTTTTGCTTCAGGATCCTCTTTTTTTACAGCCCTGAAAGCGGTGGGTGCAGTGAAAAATGTATTAACCTTATGCTCTTCAATTAAACGCCAGAAAGAACCTGCATCAGGTGTACGCACCGGTTTGCCTTCGTACAGGATGGTAGTACAGCCATGAATCAGCGGCGCGTAAACAATGTAAGAATGCCCAACCACCCAGCCGACATCTGAACCAGCCCAGAAAACATCTCCAGGATCTGTATTGTAGACAGCTTTCATACTGTATTTTAAGGCAACTGCGTGTCCTCCATTGTCGCGGACTACACCTTTGGGAAGACCTGTAGTTCCGGAAGTGTATAGAATGTATAACGGATCAGTCGCGTCCAGAGCAACTGGATCAGCCGGTTCAGCGTTTTTCACCAGCTCATTCCAATCATGATCCTGTCCGGATTTCATTTTTGCTTGAGCTTGTGGACGTTGTAAAACGACAGTATTTTCCGGTGGGAATTCCGCTATTTCAAGAGCTTGATCCACCAGCGGTTTGTATTCAATGACTCTGGCAAATTCAATTCCGCAACTTGCGGTTACAAGTACTTTTGGTGTGGCATCATCAATCCGCACCGCCAGTTCATTTGGTGCAAAGCCTCCAAAAACCACTGAGTGAACTGCACCTAATCTGGCACAAGCGAGCATTGCAATCGCTGCTTCCGGTAGCATCGGCATGTAAATGATTACACGGTCGCCTTTTTCCACACCTAAATTTTTAAGTCCGCCTGCGAATTTTGCAACTTCGTCACGTAACTCCAGAAAAGTGAATTTCTGCTGAGTGTTTGTTGTAGGTGAATCATAAATCATTGCCAGCTGCCCACCTCGTCCTTCTTCAATGTGTACGTCCAGTGCGAGGTATGACGTGTTTAGCTTTCCGCCGGAAAACCAACGGTAAAACCCATGCTCGTCCTGAGAAAGAATTGTTTCAGGGAATTCATACCACTTGATCTGCTCAGCCTGTTCTCTCCAAAAACGCTCCGGCTGTTCTATAGATTGCTGATATATATCAAGATAACTCATTTTTTATCTTTTCAGAATACACGGTTTAAAATTTCTGCTAGAGGATTATTATTATTTCGATTTTCTAGCAACAGGACTGTTTGCAATCAAATCTTCAACAACAGAAGGATCTGCGAGAGTAGAAGTATCGCCGATGCTGTCGATTTCATTTTCCGCAATTTTCCGCAAAATACGGCGCATAATTTTTCCAGAGCGTGTTTTCGGAAGACCGGGCGCCCAATGGATTACGTCAAAGGTGGCAATCGGGCCTATTTCTTTTCGTACCAGTTGCACCAACTCTTTTTTCAAATCATCAGTTGGCTCAACTCCGGTATTTAAAGTTACATAAGCGTAAATTCCTTGTCCCTTAATTTCGTCCATAAATCCAACAATTGCTGCTTCTGCTACACTTTTATGTAGCACAGCCGCAGACTCAAGTTCCGCAGTTCCCATACGATGTCCTGAAACATTCAGGACATCATCAACTCGTCCGGTAATCCAGTAATAACCGTCTTCGTCGCGCCGGCAGCCGTCTCCAGTAAAATAAAGTCCTTTGTAGGTACTGAAATAAGTTTGAATGAAACGTTCATGATCTCCATACAAGGTACGCATTTGTCCGGGCCATGGATGTTTAATACACAAATTTCCTTCAGTTGCACCTTCCAGTTCATTGCCGTTTGCATCCACAAGTAGCGGTTGAATTCCAAAAAACGGACGTGTTGCTGAGCCTGGTTTGGTGCGCGTTGCTCCTGGCAGCGGAGTTATCATAATCCCGCCGGTTTCTGTCTGCCACCAGGTATCTACTATCGGACAATTTTCGTGTCCTACAACACGGTGATACCAAAGCCATGCTTCGGGATTTATCGGTTCACCGACTGTGCCCAGCAAACGTAGCGAACTCAGATCCCGTTTGTTGACCAACTCATCACCTTCTTTGGCAATTGCGCGAATTGCGGTTGGTGCAGTGTAGAAAATGTTGACTTTGTGTTTGTCGCAAATGTCCCAAAAACGTCCGAAATCCGGATAATGTGGAACACCTTCAAACATCAGTGTGGTTGCTCCATTTGCCAACGGTCCGTAAAGAATATAGCTGTGGCCAGTAACCCAGCCGATGTCCGCGGTACACCAGTAAATATCACCATCATGATAGTCAAACACATATTGATGAGTCATTGATGTGTAAACCAGATAACCAGCGGTGGTGTGTAAAACACCTTTTGGTTTTCCTGTTGAACCGGAAGTGTAAAGAATGAAAAGTGGATCTTCCGCATCCATTTCTTCAGCGGGGCAATCAGCGGAGGCGTTTGCCATCTCTTCATGATAGAAATAGTCTCGTCCTGACTGCATGTTGCATTCATCAGCCGTGTGCTTTACCACGATGCAGCTCTCGGTGCCGGCATCTTGCATGGCCTGATCCGCGTTTTGTTTGAGCGGAATACTCTTACCTCCGCGTACGCTGGCATTTGCCGTAATCAGCATTTTACCACCGCAATCAACAATCCGGTTCTTAAGTGCTTCCGCACTAAATCCACCAAATACCACAGAATGTACCGCACCAATTCTGGTGCAGGCGAGACACGCAATTGCCAGTTCCGGAATCATAGGCATGTAAATCATCACACGGTCACCTTTTACGATACCGCGGTTCTTCATCACATTGGCAAATTTGCTCACCTCGACGTGCAATTCTTTGTATGTGTAGCTTCGGTCAACGTTTGGATCATCCGACTCCCAAATCAGCGCCTTTTGATTACCTCTTTTTTCTAAATGACGATCGATACAATTGTAAGAAACATTAAGTTTTCCTCCTTCGTACCAACGGATATGACCCTTGTTATAGTCCCAGTCAAGCGTGTTGTCCCACTTCTTGAACCAATCCAGCCGCTCTGCCTGTTTGTCCCAAAAGACTTTTGGGTCATTCACAGACTCTTCGTACATTTTTAAATACGTCTCGTTATCAATCCAAGTTTTTGCTTTGGTTGCTGCTGGAACTTCAAAAATCTGAGGCTCACTCATTTTTTCTCTCTCATAATTAGAAATTATAGTTACATGGGCTTTTAATTCCTACCATAACAAAATTTTATTATTATGTCCTTAAAAAAATGTGCTTCAACTGCGTAGAATTAGATAATCAATTAATTCACCTTGCACCTTTTTATTGTTTCTGAGAGTCTTCGACATGGGGGATTTTGCCCAAAAAATGCTAAGGCAGGGAAGGTAGCTATGTCTATGTGGCCGTGGAAACTGTTAGTAGGATTGTTGCTGATCATCCTGAGTTCAGTGTCTTGTAGCAAGGATTCGTCTGAAGAATATGGAGCAGGCGGAAGCACGATTACGCCTGCCAAGGAATTTACGGTAATTTCTACTATACCTGAAGATAACGCTACAAAAGTCTCCGTGAATGCCTCTTTCGTGATTTCTTTCAGCAGGGAACTTAAGACCGGTAGTGTGAATGAAAATAATTTTTTTCTCAGTACAAACGGCAGTACTGTTGCTGTAACTGTCACTCTCTCGAAAAAAATAGTTGTTTTGCTTCCGGCTTCTTCTTTGAGTGAAGGAACTAATTATACTGCATCCGTTTCGAGTGAAGTTCAGGACACATCCGGGAACAGTCTGGGACAGGACAGCAGTTGGAAGTTCACCACAGTTTCCTCTTCAAGCGGAGACTCAGCTGATAACTCAACAAGTTCAGACGATGAATCTTCAGCAGACACCACCAAACCAAGTTTTATCTCAATCACTCCGGCAGACAATTCCAGCAGTATTTCCGTAAACTCTTCAATCATCGTTGTTTTCAGTGAAGCACTTTCTTCGGCAACCTTAAGTTCAAGCACCTTCAAGTTATTGGATAACATGAGTAATTCTGTCAGCGGTAGTTTTAGTTTAAATGGTTCTACTGTGACTTTCACACCAACAGACAACCTGTCGTATTTTCGGGATTACAGGGTTTCTTTGACTACCGGAATTCAAGACTCTGCCGGAAATGCGCTTTCCTCGGCAAGCTCATTCGGTTTTGAAACTTTAGGTGGTGTGGTGATTACTTCTGCTGACAGCAACGGGATGGTTTTTCTCAGTGGAGGCAGATTTCAGATGGGTGCAGATAATCAGTCAATTGCAGATGAAGATAATGATTCCGATGAAACTCCAACTCACATTACAAAATTAACTGGGCCGTTTTATATCTCTGATCATGAAGTTAGCTCAAGTGAATTCAAAGCATGTGTGGATTCCGGAAGCTGTAATTACACTTACAGCACCAGCAATGCAAAAAAAACATACGCCGTTTCTGGAAAGGAAAACCATCCGATGAATTATGTCAATTGGAATGAAGCTGTGGAATATGCAGATTGGCTGACTGGGACACGCTCCGGAAGCTATCGGCTTTGTACGGAAGCAGAATGGGAATATTCTGTACGTGCTGGAACAACAAGCAAATGGTCATGTGGAAACAATACTTGTACAACAAGTATTGCCTGGTACGATAACACTGGTGAACCACAGGAAGTGCGCACAAAAAATCCCAATCAATGGGGCTTGTATGACATGCATGGAAATGTTCGGGAATGGGTTTCTGATAATTACAGTGACGTTTATTACAGTGAAGTTGCGGATGGAGTGGTAAATCCTCAAGGCCCGGCAGCGCCCAGTAGCGGAACAAAACATAGTCAAAGGGGTGGATATTACGGCAGCAAAAAAGCGGATATTAGATCAGCGGATAGATATTCAAGCACTCAGACGACCCATGCCTCAACCGCCGGTTTCAGGGTCTGCGCAGATCCATGATTTTAAAAATATTGTTGAATTACCATGCGAGGATTTTTACTGATTACAGTACTGGTGCTGACTCTACTGATTGGCGGTGTTATGTTGAGTTTTTTCCAGCAAAGCATCCAACAGCGTTTTCAAAGCCAAGCTTTTCTGGAATCACAGATTCTTTTTCAGGAACTGAATGGAGCGGTAGTACAGGTGCAGAATTATTTGCAAAAGTTTGCTCCGCAACAATTGCAGGAAAATCCACCTGTGCTTGAAAGTAGCGTTTTTGCAGAAGGTTTTGAAAACTGGACAGGAAATGTCAAAAAATTTGGAGGCGATTTGCTGATCACTCTGCACGCACCAAATGAATCAGGTGCTACCGATTTTCAACTGCTCTTGAGAAATGCAGACAATGCTTCGGGAACTGAATATTTGAAAGCGGACGGTGTGTTGATCCTGGAAAACTGAAAATGTGAGGATAAAAGATCGGGGTTGCGGCTCGTAATCTGAGCCGCAAAAAATGTGAGGTTCAGATTTTACCCTGCAGCATAAATGCAATCACGAGTGCGTAAATCACCAACGACTCGATCAGCGCCAGACCAATAATCATTGGAGTAAATATTTTATCGGTAGCATTCGGGTTACGTGCAATGCCTTCCAAAGCACCTCGCATAGCCAAACCTTGACCAATTCCTCCACCAAGAGCTGCAATTCCAATTGCTAAACCTGCACCTAGAGCAATTCCGAATGTAGCCATTTCTCCCATCTCTGCTGCATACAGAGGGAAACTCGCTGACATAAGCAACGCCAACAATAATAATTTCTTCATGACATCCTTTTTGATGTTAATTAAATCAGCGCAATCAGTGAGCTTCACTCATTGCGAGTTCAAAATAAATGGCAGACAGCAAAACAAAAACAAACGCTTGTAGAACTGACACCAAAATCCCCAATCCCATAAACGGAATGGGTAGGCCGACGGCCAAAATTGACGTGAAAATCAAAACCACTTTATGATCTCCTGTCATATTCCCAAACAGCCGAATCGAAAGGGAAAGCGGGCGCACACAATGACTGACGATTTCAATCGGCAGCATCAGCGGCGCAAGTAACGGCATGGGACCCAGAAACTGTTTTATGTAACCGGCTCCATGTTGACGAATGCCTAAAACATGAGTCATTATGAAAATGATCAAGGCAAAGGCAATGGTAACGTTAAATTGATCTGTAGGTGGATTAAATCCCGGTACCAAACCAGCAAGATTCAGCAACAAAATAAATAATCCATATGTTCCTAGTAATGGAAGAATTGGGCGTGCTCCAACTCCATGGCGGATGGTTCCGCTTAAAAAATTCAGAATTGCACTGACAATAAATTCTGCAAGATTGGAAAAATTAGCTTTGCCTGAAGGTTCCAGTAAATCAGTTTGTCTGAAAGGTCTACCTGCAAAATATGCGAAAACTACCAGAACAACTGCTACTATCAGCAAGTCCATAAATGGAACCGGATCAATACCAAGATCCACCAGCGGTTGTTCTAAGCCGCTAAATAAATAGTGAGCCCAAGTGAATCCCTCCGCTGCAAAAACAGGGGCGGCTGTCAGTAAAAAAACGCTGATTAGTGCAAGTCGCTTGTTCATTCTATAGTTTTGTTTGAATGACTTATACTGATTATTGAGGGCGCATTACCCTGATAAAGGAATAAATGATGACTGCGAGTGCAATATTAGAAAGACCGATCAGCAGACCCAACGGTGAAAAATCAAAGTATTGCATTGCCACAAACAATATAATTACTGAAATTCCGAATTTCGTGAAAGAAAACAGCAGATCAAGGGCTTGTAATTTTTGCTCCTGTAACAGCTTCCTGACAAACTGCATAGTCCAGAAATAGTTAAATCCTATAACCCCACATCCTAGCAGAACTGCAGGCAAAAGGTCAAGATTAAATATTACTGTTCCCGCAACCAAGATAATACTGGCAGCTAAAAGCAGATTTCTGAAAAAATATGCCTGCTTGAGGTGGCCGGCGTCCTTAGTGGCAACCAAGTCTTCAGCAATTTCAGATAGACTTGAATTTTCCAAACCGGCGGGATTCAAAGGCTCTATTTCTTCAGGGTTATCTTTTGGTTCCACTGACTTTGAGTCAAGAGTTGCTTTTTCTTTGTTCTCGGGCGGCATACTTTGTTTCAAGTAGTCGAAAGGGTTTAGTTGTCCTGCTCTGATTCAGAATCAGCTTGAACACGTTTTACCAGACGAAAAATGCTCCTGTATCCTGCTGTGATTCCCGCAATTCCAAAGATCAGTAAAAACCAAGGTTCTGTTTCTAACCACTCGTCAAGCCAGCTTCCTATCAAAAAACCTACAACAACTGACAAGCCTAGCTCCAAACCCATGGAACTGTACATGACCCATTTTGGACCTGATTTGTGAAGTTGCGTCATTTTGTGGAACTGTTTTGAGAAGTACTGTTTGCTGATAAATCTAAAGGGAAAATAATTCTGCATCAGTCTAGTGTTCATAGCCTGAAATTGCAAGATTAGGCCACCAAGTTTCTTGCACCTTGAGCGTTAAATGGTTATGATGACTGGACTTTAACACAAGCAAAACAAGTAAGCTAATCAAAATAAGCTAAAAATGGGTGACAGTTTTGGACAATTATTTCGGATCACTACTTGGGGTGAATCCCATGGAGGAGGAGTTGGAGTAGTAATTGACGGCTGCCCTTCCGGGCTTCCGCTGAGTGAAGATGATCTTCAATATGAACTTGACAGGAGACGTCCGGGGCAAAGCAAAATAACAACACAGCGTAAGGAAAGCGATACTGCGAAGATTCTTTCTGGAGTTTTTGAGGGTCGTACAACCGGCACCGCAATTTCAGTGATGGTCTCAAATCAAGACGCAAAGTCGCATGCTTATGATCACCTCAAAGATTTGTACAGGCCGAGCCACGCGGATTATACATTTGAGCAGAAATATGGTTTTAGAGACTGGATGGGAGGCGGCCGCTCGAGTGCGCGTGAAACTGTAGGAAGAGTAGCTGCCGGAGCAGTTGCAAAAAAACTTCTGCACCACTGGGATAAAATTCAGACGATTGCCTGGGTGGAGCAAATCCATGTAATAAAATCTTCTGTTGATAAACATACTGTCAGCGAAAAACAGATCGAAGCCAGCATTGTACGTTGTCCGGATCCTGAAGCATCCACAGCAATGATCGCACGTATACACGAAGTACGGAAGTCCGGAGACAGCGCTGGTGGGATCATCAGGGCGGTTGTCCGCAATGTGCCTGTTGGATTGGGAGAACCGGTATTTGATAAACTTACTGCGGATTTAGCAAAAGCCTTGATGTCTCTGCCAGCTACGAGAGGGGTGGAATTTGGTCTTGGTTTCGATTCTGTGGAACTCAAAGGTTCAGAGCATAACGACGCGTTTGTCATGCGTGAAGGGAATATCCGGACAAGTACAAATCATTCCGGAGGAATTCAGGGTGGAATATCCAACGGAGAGGATATTGATTTAAGAATTGCTTTTAAACCAACCGCCACGATAAACTTTGAACAAGATACGGTCAGCAGAGACGGTCGGGAAGTGAAACTGAAAGCCAAAGGCCGTCATGATCCCTGCGTTTTGCCACGCGCTGTGCCAATGGTCGAGGCCATGATTAATTTGGTTTTAGTTGATCATCATTTGCGAAATCAGAAAAAACGAATATAAGGTTTTTTTAGGTGGAAACTTTTTATTCTGTCTAAGTTGAAAGGTGGTTCTTTTTTTGCAAACTTTTTAAAGTAGAATAACAGTAGGAAAATAATAACATTAATTATTAGATTGATGCCGCCTAGAATTAAAGCCAAGAAAATATCAGCAAAAACTATTCGTCCAGCAAATTCCAACCGTCTTAATTCTCTTGGAGCAAATTCGGATGATAGATTCCTCACTTCAGGATCTATAGCAGTAATAGGTGTCCTCCTTTTTTTTACCTTCGTAATCGCGCAAATCATTTTCATCAATTGATGAACCTTACTGGTCGCCATGACTTACATTGACATCTTCAACGGGGATGCCGATGGGATATGCGCCCTCCATCAACTGCGACTGCAATATCCTCAAAAAAGTAGTCTTGTCACTGGAGTAAAGCGTGACACACTGTTGTTGCAGCACGTGCTTTCTGCACGTGACAGCGTGATCACAGTGCTCGATATTTCGTCTCATGCCAACCGTGAGCCTCTCCTGCAGTTACTGAATCAAGGCAACACCGTTCACTATTTTGACCACCACTTTGCAGGTGAAATAACGGAATCCCCTCTTTTTCATTCACACATAGACACCAGCCCAGGTGTTTGTACCAGCATTTTGGTTGACCGTTTTTTAGCAGGGAAATATCGTCTGTGGGCCGTGGCTGCTGCTTTTGGAGACAACCTTCACTCTTCTGCTTTTCAACTGGCTGAGGGTCTGAAACTCGCTCCGAAAAAGACTGAAGAATTACGAGAATTGGGTGAGTTAATCAATTACAATGCATATGGTGAAACGATAGATGATTTGCATTTTTCACCAGAAACTTTATTTCTGGCCCTGCATCCGTTTACTGATCCTTTTGAATTTATTCAATCTTCCGGAGAGTTGAAACAATTGCGCGAAGGCTTCCGGAATGACATGCGTAAAGCGGAGGAACAACAAGCTTTAAGACAAAGCTTGATGGGGAGGATTTTCCAGTTTCCGAATGCTGCCTGGTGTAGACGCGTTTCTGGAGTTTTCAGTAATCAACTCGCACGTGAATTCCCTGAACTGGCGCATGCTTTGTTGGTTGAACGTACAGATGGTACTTTTCTGGTAGGTGTCCGTGCCCCGATTGCCAGACCTTATGGTGCAGATACTTTATGTCTTAAATTCTCAGGCGGCGGAAGGGTAGCAGCCGCAGGCATAAACAATTTAGCTCCGGAAGATGTTGAGCGTTTTTTTGATGCTTTCGAAAAGCAATTTTAAGTTTTCTTCCTTTTGCAGCAGATATCAGTTGATTGGAATTTGATTCTTGTTTTAAATTTTCTCAGCTGTTTTTTGAGCAAGTTCTTTCAATATTGTTTCCAGCTTTTCACAAAATACCGGAACTTCCTCAGGTAGTAGCTTTTTTGGAACGTGAAAAGGCTCTCCGAAGGCTTCTATGATTTTTGCAAAAGGCCAGGGGATTTTGTGTCTGTCCCAACTATTAAGATTCCACTGATGAGCAGCTTCATAGTGCCAAGGTATAATAGGCACGCCGGCATATTTAGCAAGCAGGATCACACCTGACTGAATCTTTTCCGGAGGACCAAGCGGGCCGTCCGGAGTAATGGCTACAGAGGTTTTATCCTTAAGTAATTTTATCAGTTGTTTCAAGGCTGGAATCCCACCTCTGGTGCTTGACCCCCGTACAGCCTGATAGCCATAGTGTTCAAATACATCATAAATTGCTTCACCGTCATCACTGCTGCTGATTAAAGCTGTTAGTCCCTGTTTACGCAGAAGCCAGATGCTGAAATAAATGTTTTGGTGCCAAGTGGCAATAATCACACTGCCGTATTCCTCAAGAGTTGATTTCAATACTTCATGATTTAGGCGTCGTAAACGCGTTGTACTTCCGGTAACTCTAATCAGCACAACTAATATTCTGGTGATCAGCCAGTGCTGAATACGTTTTTTCCGGGAAGTTTTTGCTGCTTGCATGGTGAAAATATTTTTAAGTTGAATGAATTGCAAAGTAACTTTACAATACTATTCTATCACGAATGGTGACAGCTAAACAAATCAGATGAATGGCTAATTGATTTTGGTGCTTGTTTACTTGCTGTCATATATTGAACACATTATTATCTTTATGTATTATGGGACTATTTTTCAAACATAAAATAACAGGTCAATATCCTCACGAAGTACAGCGGAAAGACTGGGAAAATGTTATGGACGCCCTTTTCAGGAACACGATTGCTAATAATGCAAAAGGTGTTGCGGTTATCTGCAACACTACCCGTCAAGATCCAGCTGATGGAGAAGGTACTGTTCAAAAGGAATTAGCCTATCATATCAGGCCACAACGTATTGATGAGGTCAGGGAATCTCTGAAGAAAATAGACACGGCTCACTTTGACAAAATTTTTAAAAATTATTTTGACAGTTCACAAAAAAGTCTAGATTTTTATCGGATAAAAAACATTCTTGACAAAGATATTATGGTTTATCCTCTGGTGCATGGAGAGGACAAAAAAGGACTGCTTGTGTTCAATTACCCAATATCAGATAGTAATAGTGTTCATACAATGCAGGTAATAAAGGATGTTTTAAACAATCCTGAAGTTCAGTCAGCACCTCCCTCAAAATCTCCCTCAGAAGATTAAAAAAGGACTAGCTAATTGTTGAGTTAAGGCTTTTATGAATAGAAAAAAGTAAATGCATTTTCGCTCAATAGCATACGTCATAGGGACACTGCTGTTAGTCACCAGCATCGCGATGTTATTCCCTATTGCCGTCTCCTTGATTTATCAGGAAGGTGATTTTAGCGCTATGTTAATTTCCTCAGCAGTGGCTTTTGGTATGGGTCTACCTCTATGGTGGTTTACGCCGAGCAATTACGAATTAAGTTTTCGTGATGCAGTCCTCATTGCAGTTTTTGGCTGGGTGATCATTTCGGCTGTGTCTGCACTTCCTTTTATGATTCACGGCTCAATTCCGTCATTCACCGACGCATTTTTTGAAATGATGTCAGGTTACACCACAACAGGCGCTACCATCCTGAATGACATAGAATCTATCCCACACGGACTATTATTCTGGCGCAGTGAAACGCATCTTTTGGGAGGCATGGGATTTCTGACTCTGACCTTGATCTTTTTACCTCATGGTATGGCGGGGGTCAGGATTTTTCGTGCAGAGTCAAGTCCAGGACAGGTAATCACCAAAGAAAAAATGCTCCCCCGTAACCGTGATGCCATGATTTGGCTCTGGTCTATCTATCTAGGATTGAACCTGCTGCAAACATTGTTGCTTTGGGGTGGAGGGATGTCGCTGTTTGATGCTCTTTGTCATGCTTTCGGCACTGTATCAACTGCCGGATTCTCTACTAAAAATGCCAGCATTGGTTTTTACGACAGTGCTTATTTTGATTGGGTAATTACGATTTTTATGTTCCTGGGCGGAATGACTTTCATGCTTTTTTACCACATGTTGAAAGGTGAGTGGAATTTGGTTCGGCTCAACACTGAACTTCGCTGGTATGCGAGTATCGTTGGATTCATCTGCGGAATTTCAACTTTAATTTTATGGATAAATGGAAGCTATGACGGATTTTTTGAAGCACTGCGCTACGCTACTTTTCAGGTAATTTCACTACTGACCACTACAGGTTTCACCACTGCGGATTATGAACTTTGGCCGCAGGCAGCGCAGATGCTGCTCTACGTTGTCTGCTTCATCGGTGCATGTGCCGGTTCAACCACAAGCGGTATAAAGATCGTGAATTTTGTCATCATCTGGAAATACATGGTGACTTCGATTAAGAAAATGTATTTCCAGCCCAGAACTATCTTGCCGATTCTTCTTAATAACCGCGCAATTGATCCATTAGCGATAAACCTCACAATCTGTTATTTTATTGCCAATATTTTCCTGGTCTTCATGGGAGGATCAGTGATGGTGCTGGTTGATTCAATGGATTATCAGACAGCTATGAGTTCAGTAATTTCTGCACTGATGAATATTGGTCCTGGATTTGGAGAGGTAGGTCCTTCAGAAAACTTTTCGCAAATATCTGCTCTTGGGAAATGGTTCCTCGCCTGGCTCATGCTTGTCGGCAGACTCGAATTGTTTTCTGCTCTTGTGTTGCTCTTTCCGTCTTTCTGGAAAAGATAAAAGCATAATCCAAAAAATATATTAATTGCCACTTGTCACAGAAAAAAGAGGAGAAGTGACAGTAGCAAATCCTCCTTCTTCCGGACTACTGAAATTTTCAGTAAGCTGTGCATTTATAGCAGATAAAATTACCGAGAATTTAATAAACACGTTTACTCTTTGCCTTCCCAATGTACTTTTACCATCCTTTCCGGACAGAGTTTCTGCAAAAAAGCACATTTTTCCTTATGGATGGTGATCACTCTCTCTTGAGTGAGGTAGCCCAGAATGGCTTGGTTTTTCACAGGAGAACAGCAGCGTGCGATGCGTGTCATCACATTATCCATGCCATCCACTAGAATCGTGCCGCCGGAGCGTGCAGGAGTTATTTTCTTTATGCTGGACTTGAGTTTTGTTTCAGCAGGTGTGTTAATTTCCCCGGTTGAGCTTGCAGGAGCGGCGGTTTGATCATCGACAAACCATCGTCTAACTTCATCACTGCGAATGGAACCGTCGCCTATGCAAAATAAGATGTGATCAAACTCCTGATTTTTACGCTGACGTGATTCCTGCTCCATCCGTCCATCCCTGACTAGGCGATTCAGGTGAAGACCATGATTCCGGAATTCCCGCTCCAGTATTTCCAAACCCTCTTTTCTACGACCTTCTCGATTACTCTCGTGCAAAGCATGTTTTATCTTATTGCGGGCGTGGCGTGTTTTTACAAAGTCTAGCCACTCTTTCCGTGGTTCCTGCCTTGGTGAGGTCAGTATTTCAACTGTATCACCGCTGAACAGCATACTGTCGAGCCGTGTAATTTTACCATTGGCCTTTGCGCCAGTTGTGCGGTTACCAACTTCTGTGTGAATTGCATAAGCAAAATCAACTGGTGTCGCTGTTTGTGGCAACTCCCGGATTTCCCTTGCAGGAGTCATGACATAAATATTGTCACTAAACAAATCAATCAGCGGCATCGTTTCGTCTTCACTGCCAGCTTTAGTTTTTTCTATTAGAGTTTCTACAATTAGTTCTGTGGTATTTTCTTTTGGCGCTTGCAGTTTCTCTTTGTAAAGCCAGTGTGCCGCAACCCCATATTCAGCCATACGATGCATTTTACGAGTCCGGATTTGAATTTCAATTGGCCTGGAATATCCTGGATCATCATCACGTAAATCTGTAACTGTCGTGTGAAGTGACTGATATCCATTATATTTTGGTTTGACAATGTAGTCTTTGAAACGATCTTTTACTGGAACCCAGTTTTCATGAATGAAACTCAGTGCGGCATAACAATCATCAATATCTTCAACCACAACACGAAATGCGATCAAATCCTGTATACGATCAAAATCGTTGTCGACTTTCTCCAGTTTTTGAAAAATCGAATAAAAACGTTTGTAACGACCCTGAACTTCATGGGTAATTCCAGCCTGTTTTAAAATCAACTGAATTTTTGCTAATATTCTTTCAACATTTTCAGAACGCACACTTCGTTTTCGGGAGATTTTTTTCTTTAGAAGCTGATATTTTTCATATTCCAGCTGCCGGAATGCACTGTCTTCCAACTCTGACTTGATCCAGAAAATCCCTAATCGTCCTGCTAACGGAGCATGTACATGCAGTGCAGTCCAAGCGCTAGCATCTCTCTTTTTTGGAGGAAGCGATTCCAGTTGCTCCAATTTCTGTAGCTGCAGCACCAGGAAAACTGCCAGCAACTGCACGTCTGCTAACACAGTCAGGAGCATCCGTAGAGTCAGTTCCGCCTGTTCCGAATTTTTGGGACGTTCAGGAAATTGATGCACCTTGAGCATCCGTTGATAAAGCAGAACCGCTTCCGCGAAAAGTTTTGCGGAAGCATCCGGAATCTTTTTTTCAAATTCTTTTGGTAAATCTTCTGTTTGCTG
>Ga0114999_10002877_pt1 | contig 22103 bp, 17 predicted proteins | sample ArcticOcean_MG_C_3_FD_89820 | JGI IMG/M metagenome (GOLD analysis project Ga0114999, IMG submission 89820) | Marine microbial communities from western Arctic Ocean - ArcticOcean_MG_CB8_126 | ecosystem: Environmental > Aquatic > Marine > Oceanic | place: Arctic Ocean: Canada Basin | collected...
CAGCCACCGCAGCCGACCAATCCAAGGCCGATCCGATTGAGGTGAGAACGGCGGATGACTGGGCCGAACGCTTCGACGAGTTCAGCTCGGACCTCAACCTGTTCCTCGGCGTTATGACCAGTATCGGAGTGCTGATCGCCGTGCTGTCGATCATCAATACGATGCTGATGAGCGTCACGGAACGGATCATCGACTTCGGGATCCTCAAGGCCAATGGCTGGAGCCGACGTGATGTGATGCTGCTGATTACATGCGAAAGTGCCGTGCTGGGGTTGGCTGGAGGAGTCCTCGGGTGCGCGATCGGTTGGCTCGGAACCGAATTCGTCAACACCACATGGCCCGATCGACTTCAACTCTACGCCAGCCCACAACTGCTGATCTTCGCCATGGGCTTCAGCTCGCTGCTGGGCGTTTCGGCCGGACTCTACCCCGCCACCTGGGCCATGAAACTCTCGCCAATGGAAGCGATCCGTCGTGGGTGAACACAACCAACACGCCCCGACCAACCACTCGATCGAAATCGAAAACCTGACCAAGGAGTTCACGATCGGCCCGACCACCGTCCGGGCACTGCGAGGAATCTCCGCTTCAATCCAGGCCGGCAGCTTCCAGTTCGTGCTCGGACCATCCGGCAGCGGCAAAAGTACACTGCTCTACCTGCTCGGTGCTCTCGATCGACCCACAACTGGCTCGATCACCGTCGGGGGTCGCCAAATCGATCAGCTCTCTCGTGACGATCAGGACCAGTTCCGACGCCACGAAGTCGGGTTCGTCTTCCAAAGCTTCAACCTGCTCAGCAACCTCAGTGCCCTGGAAAACGTCCTGGCCCCCTTCCTGCCCATCGGCATCAACAACACGCTCAGACAACAAGCCGTCGATCTGCTCGAGCACGTCGGACTCGGCGACCGGAAACAACACCGACCCGCAGAACTCTCGGGCGGAGAACAACAACGGGTGGCGATCGCCCGAGCACTGCTCAAACAACCCAAGCTCGTGCTCGCCGACGAACCGACCGGAGAACTCGATCACGAGACCGGGGCCGAGGTGATCGGGTACCTCAGAAACCTGCGAGACGAACACGGCACCACCGTCGTCGTCGTGACTCACGACGAAAGCTACATCGAAGATGGTGACGCCACGCTGAGACTGCGAGACGGACTCGTGGTCTCATGACTCGAAACGGCGCGGCACTCAGGACAATGCCGCTTCGATCCGAGCTCCATCCGCAGCCGGATCCATCGGGTGACCCTCCCAGATGACCGTTCCCGACTTGTCGAGCAGATAGGCCGATGGATACAGCCTGACCGAATAGCGGTTACATACGACGCCGCCCTTGTCGTGCAATACGGTGAACGGAATCTGCTGCGACACAACGTGCTGCTCGACCGCATCCAGACTGTCCATGCCGCCGTTGTCGATTTCGATAACCACCAGGCCCGCCTCAGACCACTTCTCGTGCCAACTGACCAGTTGGGGCTGCATCGCGCGGCAGCCGCCTCAGTGCAGAAAACTGAATTCCAACCACACCACGCTGCCAGCCAATCCCGCGATCGTCAACGGTGTGTCCGAATTCAACCACGTGCCGCCGGCTTCCAGCGATGGAGGCGTCTGGCCCAGGAAACTGGCGTGGCCCGAACCGCCACCACCCATCTGAAAGGCCCCGTCACAACCACCCAAGACTCCGACACCACCCAACATCCCCGCCATCGCCGCCCTGCGAGTCATGCCACTCATCCGGTCACTCCTTCCACTTCCATTTCTAATCCCCGAACATCACCACCCAATTCTATGCCCCTCCATCACAACCCGGCAACACGGTTCCCCCTCCCAAGGCCACTGCTTGTCCCCCCCTCAACCGATTGCTACCGTTGAAGCAAACCGCAAACTCTGACGCCAACTCCCTCGGTTTCGCCCTCCCCAACCTGAACACCCTCCGCCCATGCCCAAGTCTCATTCGACCACCATCCTCGCGGTCCGCCGTGGCGACAGTGTGGCGATCGGTGGCGACGGACAGGTGACCTACGGCGACACCATCCTCAAGGCCGACACGACCAAGATCCGCAAACTGCTCGATGGCAAGGTCCTCGTCGGGTTTGCCGGCAGCACCGCCGATGCCTTCGCTCTGCTCGAACGCTTTGAGTCCCGGATGAAGGACTTCCCCGGAAACATCCCGCGGGCTGCGACCGAGTTGGCTCGCGATTGGAGAACCGATCGAGTCCTCAGACGACTCGAAGCCATGATGATCGTGGTCGGAGAATCTGACAGCCTGCTGGTGACCGGAAACGGCGACGTCGTACAAGCCTCGGACGGAATACTCGGCATCGGGTCCGGCGGACAGTACGCCGTCGCCGCAGCCCGAGCACTCGTCGCTCACACCGATATGAAATCGGCCGACATCGTCCGACATTCACTCGGGATCGCATCAAAAATCGATGTCTACACCAACGACCAGGTGGTGGTCGAGGAGTTGGCGTGTCCGAGCTGACTCCACGGAACATCGTCGCTGAACTCGATCGCCATATCGTCGGACAGGACGCCGCCAAACGATCCGTCGCCATCGCCCTACGCAACCGCTGGAGATGGAAGCAGCTGCCCGATGACCTCAGGCGGGATGTCACCCCGAAAAACATCCTGATGATCGGTCCCACCGGTGTCGGCAAAACCGAAATCGCAAGACGACTCGCACAGCTGACCGGGGCACCGTTCGTCAAGGTCGAAGCGTCCAAGTACACCGAGGTGGGATACTACGGACGCGATGTCGAAAGCATGATCCGAGACCTCGTCGACTCGGCCATCCACATGGTCCGCGAGCAGAAACAGGCCGAAGTGAAGGAAGACGCGGCAGCCAGGGCCGAAGAACGACTGCTCGACTTGCTCGTCCCGCCTGGTGATTGGGTGCCCACCGAAGACCCCGAAGAAGAAGCCCAGGCCATCGAACGGCACGAACGGACTCGTGAAAAATTCCGCAAAATGCTCGCCAACGGTGAACTCGAAGAGCATGTCGTCGATGTGCACATCGAAAAAACCGCCTCACCCGTTCAGGTCTTCTCGACAATGGGACTCGAACAGGTCGACCTCGATGTCCAGAATATGCTCGAACGCTTCATGCCCAAACAGACCAACGATCGCGAACTGCCCGTTTCCGATGCCCGCAAGGTGCTGGTCGAACAGGAAATCGAAGGACTGCTCGACGACGATGCCGTTGCCGAAGAAGCCGTCAAGCTCGCTGCCGACAATGGCATCGTCTTCCTCGATGAAATCGACAAGATCTGTGGGCCCGAAGAATCGGGCAAGGGTGGAGCCGACGTCAGCCGGCAAGGTGTCCAACGAGACCTGCTGCCGATGATCGAAGGGACCACCGTGCAGACCCGTAATGGGTCGATCAATACCGAACACATCCTGTTCATCGCCGCCGGAGCCTTTCACCGCTCGCGACCCAGCGACATGATGCCCGAACTGCAGGGACGGTTCCCGATCCGAGTCGAACTCGATGACCTCACTCGGGATGACTTTGTCCGGATCCTCACCGAACCCTCCAGTAGCCTCACCCGACAGTACCAGGCACTCCTCGCCGCAGATGGTGTCAAACTGAAGTTCACCAAGGACGGCATCGAAGCCATCGCCGGCTTTGCCTTCCAAGTCAACCAGTCGACACAGAACATCGGCGCTCGACGACTCCACACGATCCTCGAACGACTGCTCGAAGAAGCCAGCTTCGAAGCACCCGAAGATGGACAAGGACAACTCAAGATCGATGGCGACTACGTCCGAGATAAACTCGAAGAAGTGACCCAAGACGAAGATCTCAGCCGGTTTATCCTCTAGGCATCTATCTCACGCTGCTGCTCACGCCACTGCTTCCGCAAACGACGACGCTCTCGCTTGCTCAAACCCTTCAAAGCGTCAGGGTCCGGGAACCCGCCACCAAGTTCCGACCCACTATCCGCCTCGTCAATCCGGTATTGCGCATCGTCGTCGGAACCGTACGAAGCATGTGAGGCATGCTGCGTGTCGTCTTCGTATTCCGCGTACCCATGACCGACCTCCTCAACCTCCTCAACCTCCTCCACAGAATACTCGTCATACCCCGCCCCATACTCCTCCTCTTCCTCCTCTTCCTCCTCTTCCTCAACCGCTCCCTCAACCGCTTCCTCCTCAGGAGACTCCTCACTCACATCGTCCGCCTCGTCACCCTCCGACTTCGTCACTCGCTTCTTCTTCACCTTCCGCTTCCACTTGCGGCGTGGTGCAGGTTCGGCCGAGACGTGGACGACGTGCCTCAGAAATACGCCCATCGAAACGACCAGCAGGCCCGGAGCCGATACCATCGCGGCGAGCTTCAGGAAAGCCACAAGACCGGGAAACCGCTCAAGCAGGCCAGCGTCGATCACTGTCGGCTCGAGCATCAACAACAGGCCGCCAGCCGCCGCCGAAGCCGACAGCCACATCAGCAACCGAGCCGTACGGCTGGTCTTCAATTCGGCATCCATCACCCAGGCCACACTGGCGACCAATACACCCAGTGGCAGCAGCCACGCCAAAATCTCTCGCTGCCACAACGTCTCGAAACCGAACTGGACCAGCAGCATCTGAGCCATCGACTGGTGGGCTCCGGTGCCCACCACGCCGGCGATCACCAACCAACTGATCGCCACCCGCGTCCAAGCTCGATAATGACCGTCGAAATCCGTCAGGCAATGGCCGCGAACCCAACCAATGACCAACGACATCTGGGCAGCCACGACCAGCAATGCACCGGCCAGCCATGTCGCGGCCATCGCCGAATTGAGACCAAAGACCAACTTGTACGGACCCTGCAACCGCTCGGGAACACTTTGCTGGAACCACGCCGCGGCAATCACCGCGTCGCAGACACCCAAGAGCAATAGCGACCACGCCAAGACCGACCAGCCGGATCGAGGCACAATCGACCGGATGCTCAATGCCGCAGGCACGATCGGCCTCGTCTCCGCACCAGACTCATCCTCGCCCTCGATCTCCGCCGTCGCGTCACTCATCTCGTCTGCTCCCCCTTCAACGGCCAACCGCCGTCGCCTGCGTTCGTCCAACCAACGTGCGCCGACAAACTGAGTCGCCATCGCACCCACTCCTGTTTTCTGCCTCATCAACCGACCCGGACCAAGCTCAGACATGGCCCGAATACGCTCCAACCTGCTCGCAACGTGCACTACAGGCTTATTCGCTCTCTATCGGCATTCTCCACCCACTTTCGTTGGTTCAATCACTGCACCAACCCCCATTTGAAGACTATGCTGGAACCAAACACCGCAGCCAAACACCGCAGCCAAACACCGCAGCCAAACACCGGTCGCTCCAACAACTGGACACTCCTCACGATGCCAATGGGCTCGTCCTACCGACTGGCTGACAACTCGCGGTCACGCCGCCGGATGCTCGTCCTGCGTGCAGCTGAAGAACTCGAAGAACGGCAGGCTCGACGTTTGGCCCGAGCCGCACGAGATGCCTCGCAGAATGAACTCGAAGCGAACCGCACTGACCAACACGCCACCGACAACCTCCCAAGCGTTCAGACCAGCGAATCGACCGGAGCAGCCGTGACCGAACTGGTCCCACACCCAGTCGCTCAACACCCCGACACTGACCCGTCCACACACGCCGACACTCCTGAACCCGACCCGAACAATGATCGCGTTGGGCTGGAAACAAACGCTGCCGAACACAAGCAACCCGATGATCCCGATGAACCCGATCCATTGACACAGGATGGATTGGCGACGATCCGGAAACTGGTCAACGGCCCGCGACCGGCCACATGGGTCTTCTGCGGCGACGGACCACCCGAAACCGCCTTCCCCGACCAGTTCGCCGCCGAACTGCGAACCACCCACCGCCGACCACTCGATGTGGTCGTCAATACCCTGGTCCCCGGATCGCCCATCGAAACAGTCCTCGAAAACCTCGAATGGCAACTGGCTCGGTTCTACCCCGATGTCGTCAACCTGGTCATCGGACCGTCCGCCCTGTCGGCCGAATCCGACTTCGCCGAAACACTCACCAAACTCGTCGACCAGTTGCAGGACCTGAAGGCAGCCGTTGTCATCCATACCCCCGAACCCAACCCATCCGCCGACAGCCAGACCCGAATCGACCAGATCCGCCGCTTGGCTCGAGAACGAAACATCCCGCTGGTCGACCAAGCTGGCGCCGAGACGGATCAGGATCGAGTCAACCGGCTCTGCCAGGCTCTCGAATTGGATCGACCCGGCGGTTAGCGGTCGCCATTGGCCTGGTCGGCAACCGACTGCATCCAGTCCTGCAACGCCCGCACTCTCGGCACCGGGCTCTCGACCATCGCCTTCAAAGCCCGGACCACCGCCAAGCAACCCGGCAACGTCGTCACGCAGGGGACTCCGTGAGACACCGCAGCGGCGCGGATCTTACCTTCGTCGGTCCGAGCCCCCTTACCACTGGGCGTGTTGAAGATGAACTGGATGTCACCGTTGGCCAGATAGTCCAACAGGTTGGGTCGGCCCTGAGCCAGCTTCTTGATGGTCTCGACCTCGACACCCGCCTCACGCAACACCTCGGCCGTTCCCGACGTCGCCACCAGTTCGAACCCCATCGCGCTGACTCGACGGGCCGGCTCGATCATCAACGACTTGTGTGCACTCGCCATGCTGATGAACACGCGACCCTCGCGAGGCAAATCGTTGCCGGCCGCCAACTGACTCTTCGCGAACGCCAACGCAAACGATTCGTCAATCCCCATCACCTCGCCCGTCGATCGCATCTCCGGACCCAGGATGATGTCCACTCCCGCGAACCGGTTGAACGGAAACACACTCTCCTTCACCGACGTGTGCTCCGGAACAATCTCTTCGGTCACTCCCAATTCGCTCAAACTCTTGCCCGTCATCACCTTTGCCGCAACGCGAGCCAGAGAAATGCCCGTGGCCTTCGACACGAATGGCACCGTTCGGCTGGCTCGCGGGTTCACTTCCAATACGTACAGCTTGTCGTCCTTGACGGCGAACTGGATGTTCATCAACCCGCGAACTTCGAGTGCTTCGGACAACACGATCGTCGCCCGCTTGATCTCCTCGATCATCTCGGCCGACAACGAGTACGGCGGCAGGGCACAGGCCGAATCGCCCGAATGCACGCCAGCCTCCTCGATGTGCTCCATCACTCCACCCACCAAAGTCATCTCGCCGTCACCGATCGCATCGACGTCAACTTCGATCGCGTCCTCCAGAAACTTGTCGATCAGCACCGGGTGATCCGGCGACGCCTCGACCGCCTCGGCCATGTACCGAACCAATGACGTCTCGTCGTAACAAATCTCCATCCCCCGCCCACCCAACACATAACTGGGACGGACCAGGATCGGGTACCCGACCGTTTCGGCCACACCGCGAGCCTGCTCGACAGTCGTCGCCACTCCGTTGGACGGCTGACGTAAACCACATTGCCGCAAGATCGACTGGAACTTCTCTCGGTCCTCCGCCGCGTCGATCATGTCGGTCGACGTGCCGATAATCGTGACCCCCGACGCCTCAAGCCCGCGAGCCAGATTCAATGGAGTCTGACCACCGAACTGAACGATCACTCCGTCAGGCTGCAACCGGTCGCAAATGTTTAACACGTCCTCGGTCGTCAGAGGCTCGAAAAATAACAGGTCCGATGTGTCGTAGTCCGTCGATACCGTCTCGGGATTCGAGTTCACCATGATGCTCTCGATGCCCAACTCGCGCAATGCAAACGCCGCCTGGCAACAACAATAGTCGAACTCGATCCCCTGCCCGATCCGGTTGGGACCGCCGCCAAGAATCATGATCCGTCGGCGATTGTCCGCGTTCCCCGGCGTCTCGTCCTCGTCCTCGTACGTCGAATAATAGTAAGGCGTGTAGGCCTCGAACTCGGCCGCACACGTGTCCACCTGCTTGAACGTCGCCACGATCCCCAATTGCTTCCGATGACCACGCACCTCGCTCTCGCTCGTGTCCCACCAACCAGCCAACTGACGGTCCGAATACCCAAACCGCTTCCCCTCACGCAACAACTCCCGAGGAACATCCTCTATCCGCCGGTGCTCACGCAACTGTCCTTCCATCTCGACCAGCTGACGCAACTGGTGCAGGAACCACGGATCAATACCCGTCAGCTCACCAATCTTCTCGACACTCATCCCCTCCAACAACGCAAATCTCAGGTAGAAGATCCGCTCTTCGTTGGGAACCGACAGCTTCTGCTCGATCTGATCGACAGTCGGCTGACACTCGGTACCCCACAAGTCCTTCTTGCCACCCCCCAACCCGAAATGACCAATCTCCAAACCCCGCAACGCCTTCTGCAACGACTCGCGAAACGTTCGACCAATCGCCATCGTCTCGCCCACCGACTTCATCTGGATCGTCAACTCGGGGTCGGCGTCAGGGAACTTCTCGAATGTCCACCTCGGAATCTTCGTCACCACGTAGTCGATCGTCGGCTCGAAACAGGCCGATGTCTCGCGAGTGATGTCGTTCGACAACTCGTCCAACCGATAACCAACAGCCAACTTCGCGGCAATCTTGGCGATCGGGAACCCCGTCGCCTTGCTCGCCAATGCACTCGAACGACTCACCCGAGGATTCATCTCGATGATCACCATCCGGCCCGATTTCGGGTCGATCGCAAACTGAACGTTCGATCCGCCAGTCTCGACTCCAATCTCACGAATGCACGCGATCGTCGCGTCACGCATCCGCTGGTACTCCTTGTCGGTCAACGTCTGAGCCGGGGCGACAGTGATCGAATCGCCAGTGTGCACCCCCATCGGATCCAGGTTCTCGATCGAACAGATGATCACGACGTTGTCGGCCACGTCGCGCATCACCTCCATCTCGTACTCCTTCCAACCAATCACCGATTCCTCAAGTAGCACTTCATGGACCGGCGACAACTCCAAACCTCGCTTCAACTTCGCTTCAAATTCATCCTTGTTGTAAGCAATCCCACCACCAGATCCGCCCAGCGTGTAACTCGGCCGGATCACAATCGGCAACCCAAGATCGCGGATCGCGTGACGAGCCTCCTCGAGACTGCGGACAACAATGCTCAACGGAACATCCAACCCGATCGACTCCATCGCCTCCTTGAAACTCGCACGCTCCTCAGCCTTCGCAATCACGTGCTCCTTGGCTCCGATCAACTCGACACCCAACTGGTCCAAAACCCCACGTCGCGCCAGATCCATCGCCACGTTCAGACCCGTCTGACCACCCAGCGTCGGCAACAACGCGTCAGGCCGCTCGACCTCGATGATCTTCTGAACGTAATGCCAGGTGATCGGCTCAATGTAGGTCCGATCCGCCATCTCGGGATCGGTCATGATCGTGGCAGGATTCGAGTTGACCAACGTCACCTCGTATCCCTCCTCACGCAACGCCTTGCACGCCTGCACACCCGAATAATCGAACTCGCAGGCCTGACCGATTACGATCGGACCCGATCCGATGATCAGGATCTTCTGGATGTCGTCTCGACGTGGCACTACAGAATGTCGCCAGAACGGGTCGCGAGAACGTCCCCACGTCGCCGGAAACCGATCGGCTGGAGACAATTTTCCCAACCGTAACAGTCTGGTTGCTGGATGCAAGAGACCCACAAAACACGGCCTGCCACCTCTGCAATCGCACTCACCATTCCACTCAAATCGCCCGCTGACTCGACCTCGTACTCCCGCCAAGACACAATGAGGCCGACCACATTCACAAACACACAATCAGACTCGTGAATAAGGAAAACACCGTGAAACTGCTCGTCACATCACTGCTCGCCATCACCGCAGCAAACACCGCAGCAAACACCGCAGTAAACACCGCAGCAAACGTCCAAGCCGCCTCCGTCGTCCAACTCAAACGAGCAACCGAATCGGTCGAAGTCACAATCGATGGCCAGCCGTTTGCCACCTACAACACCAGCCCCAAATTGCCCAAACCGTTCTTCCTGCCAGTGCGCGGACCTCACGGAACCGTCGTCACCCGGTCACTCGAACATCAGGAAGATCACCCGCACCACAAGGGAGTCTGGGTCGCGGTAGATGAAATCAACGAGGTGAGGTTCTGGGCCGAAAAGGGCAAGATCCGCAACCGGAAAGTTTCACTCGACAGGAAGAAAGGGAACCCCGCCGTGATGGTCGTCACTAACGATTGGCTCGGGGACGACGGCAAACCCATCGTCGTCGAAACCACACGGATCAGCATCTACGCTCACCGACTCTTCATCTACGACATCACCTTCACCGCTCACCGGGATGCCGTCACGTTCGGAGACACCAAGGAAGGACTGTTCGGGATCAGGATGAGGAACGAATTGCGCGAAAATATGGGAGGCAAGGTGGTCAACGCCGATGGCAAAATGGGTACCGCCGCCTGCTGGGGACGCGTCAGCAACTGGATCGACTACTATGGCACCGCCGAAGGCAAAACCGTCGGGATGACCCTGTTTGACCACCCGGCCAACTTCCGACGCTCGCGGTACCACGTCCGCAACTACGGACTGTTCACGATCAACCCCTTCGGCGAAAAGGCCTACACCAACGGCAAGCTACCGGCCAACCCCGCCAAGCTCACCCGAGGCGGAAAACTCAGACTCCGGTACGGACTCTACATTCACGCCGGCACCACCAAGGAAGCCAAGGTCGCCAACACCTACCTCGACTACCTCAAATTTACAGACGATCGACACGCACTACGCGACAACGACTGACCACGTCTCAGCCGTCCCCCACCGCCCCCCAGGCCTGAGCCGCCCTTCGCCGCAACAGCGGCAGCCTCTATAATCGATGCCGCTGCGCTGTCCGTGTACGCGCCCGGATCAACCTCCCCACTCGCCCCCTCCAACGACACCAACCGACATCATCATGCTGCGAACACACACCTGCGGTGAACTGCGAGCGGAACACATCGGCCAGACTGTGACCCTGGGAGGCTGGGTTCAGAATTACCGAGACCACCGTGGCTTGGTCTTCATCGATCTCCGCGACCGCTACGGTCTCACACAGGTTGTCTTCAACCTCTCGCGTGACGAGCAGATGCAGGAGATGGCTCGAGCACTGCGAAGTGAGGATGTGATTCAGGTCGAAGGCGAAGTCATCAGCCGGTCCGAAAACGTCAACGACAAACTGGCTACCGGTGAGATCGAGATCAAGACCACGCGACTCCATGTGTTCAGCAAAAGTCTGACACCGCCATTTGATCCGTCGAGCAGCGAAAGACCCAACGAGGAACTGAGGCTGAAGTACCGATTTCTGGACCTCCGCCGCAATCAACTCCAGAACACCCTCGTGCTCCGACACCAGATGACCAAGGCCGCTCGAGATTACTTCGATCAGAACGACTTCCTCGAAATCGAAACTCCAATACTCGGCCGCAGTACACCCGAGGGCGCTCGTGACTACCTGGTGCCCAGTCGAGTCCACCCGGGCAGCTTCTTCGCACTCCCACAAAGCCCTCAAATCTACAAGCAAATCCTGATGATCGCCGGCTACGACCGGTACGTGCAAATGGCTCGCTGCTTTCGGGACGAAGACCTTCGAGCCGACCGACAGCCCGAGTTCACTCAGGTCGACGTCGAAATGGCCTTTGTCCAACGCGACGATGTGCTCGAAATCATCGATGGACTGATGGCTCACCTGGTCAAGACAATCCGGAACCAGAAACTCACTCTGCCACTCCCCCGGTTCACTCACGCCGATGTCCTCGAACGCTTCGGCACCGACAAGCCCGACCTGCGGTTCGGCATGGAACTGGTCGACATCAGCCACATCGCCAAGGACTGCGGGTTCGGCGTGTTCCAGAAGACGATCGAATCGGGAGGTCGAGTCCGAGGCCTCTGTGCGCGGGGAGCTGCCGAAAAATACAGCCGGAAGATGATCGACGAGTTGACCGGTTTTGTGAGCGATTATGGGGCACGCGGGCTGGCGTTCTTCCGAGTCGCCGATCAGGCACTCGACTCGCCCATCGCTAAATTCCTCGATGCCGAGCACCAAACAGCCATCATCGAAACACTCGACGCCGAACCCGGTGACCTGCTGTTCTTTGTCGCCGATTCCGACAAGGTCTCCTCCGCTGCACTCGCCGCCCTTAGAAACCGGTTGGGAACCGAATTGGAACTCTACGACTCAAACGAACTGAACATGGCCTGGGTCATCGACTTCCCACTGCTGGGTTGGAATGAAGACGAAGGCCGCTGGGACGCCGAACATCACCCCTTCTGCCACCCTGTCGAAGACGACCTCGAATCACTCACCAGCGACCCGGGTTCCGTCAGAGCTCAGTCGTACGACCTGATCTGTAACGGCTACGAAGCCGGCAGCGGTAGCATCCGGATCCACGACCCCAAGGTGCAGCAACAAGTCTTCGACCTGCTGGGGATCGAATCCGAGGAAGCCGAAAACCGATTCGGCTTCCTCCTCGAAGCACTCCGCTACGGTGCTCCTCCGCACGGAGGCATCGCGCTGGGACTCGATCGCTGGGTGATGCTGTTCGCCGGACACGACAACATCCGTGACGTGATCGCCTTCCCCAAGACACAGAAAGCCGCCGATCTGCTCAGTGGTGCACCCTCACCCGTCGACGACCGACAACTCAGAGACCTCGCGATCCAGACCAACCTGCCCGTCAAGTCCGACTGACCCCGATCATGCGGCTCGGCAGCTTGACCACCCGGCAGGCGGTTGAACAACCCGTGTTCTCTCAGAAACATCAAAACACCTGTCTTCCCGAGCGTAGTGAGGGATCTCAACAGGTCCCCAGCCAACATGTCGGACGATACGACTGACGTCTATCTCGACAACCACGCCACCACGCGGACCGACCCGCGAGTGGTCGAGGCCATGCTGCCGTTCTTCACAGAACACTTCGGCAACGCCGCCAGCTCCAGCCACTCGTTCGGACGCGATGCCGCCGATGCCGTCGAAATAGCTCGAGCCGAAGTCGCACAACTCGTCGGAGCACTGCCACGAGAAATTGTCTTCACCAGCGGAGCGACCGAAGCCAATAACCTCGCTCTCAAAGGGCTCGTCCATGTCTCACAACAACCGCACCTCGTTGTCTCGACAATCGAACACCCCTCCATTCTCGACCCCACCCTCAGACTCGAACGAAATGGCTGCCGAGTGACCCGGATCGGCTGCGACAACAACGGACAAATCGACCCCGATCACGTCGCCGCGGCCATCGAACCGGATACCACGCTCGTCAGCATCATGTGGGCCAACAACGAGGTGGGGACCATCAACCCCGTCGACCGGATCGCTCGAGAATGTGCCAGACACGGAGTCGTCTTTCACTCCGACGCCGTGCAGGCTCTTGGTCGAGTGGAAATCGACTGTCAGAGTCTGCCGGTTGGACTGCTCTCACTGTCCGCTCACAAGATCCATGGACCCAAAGGCGTCGGCGCACTCGTCGTGCGACGCTCAGAAAACCGGATCCGTATCGCTCCGCAAATCGAAGGAGGCGGCCACGAATCACACCTCCGCAGCGGCACACTGCCCGTGCCGCTGATCGTGGGATTCGGAACCGCCTGCCGGCTGGCCGGTGAGTTGATCGAATCCGAAACTGTCCGACTGGACCAACTCGCCAGGCAACTCGTCGACGGTATCACGTCCAGGCTGCCCGGTGTGTCACTCAACGGACACCCTGAACTTCGCCTGCCGGGCAACGTCCACCTGGGATTCGACAACATCGACGGCGACGCGCTGATGGCCGGACTCAAACGCATCGCCGTCAGTAGCGGGTCGGCTTGCACCACCGCCGACCCCGAACCCAGCCACGTGCTGGCAGCAATGAATGTCCCGGAATCACTCGCACGTGCCAGCCTCCGGTTCGGACTCGGACGATTCAATAACTCCGATCACATCGACGTGGCAGTCAATGAAGTGGTTGCGACCGTCCAAAGACTCAGAAATCACGACGACTGATGCCGCTGCATTCCGCCGGTTGACACGACTCACAAACCAACACTACAGTCCCGCAACCACACCGCCCCGCCGACACCACACGAGTCCCCGGTGACACACTCAGCCCCGAAACGCTCGGCCTGGTGCCAACCACTCTGGACAGTCGCTGCCGCCGGGTTGACGCTGGCCGCACTCGTCGCAGGCTGCCTGAACTCGCCACGAGTCCCGGACCACGCCGGCACACGATCGGTTTGGCAGCCACCAAACACCTCACACACCCAATCGACTCCGGCCGCACTCCACACGGTTCCCCGTGCCTGGTTACCCGCAAAACCGCCGCGCCGCTGGAATTCGATCGTACTGCATCACACCGCAACCGAAGCCGGCAGCGTCGCCTCGATCCACGCCAATCATCTTGGACGTAAAACCAACGGCCAGCCGTGGCTCGGAATCGGCTACCACTTCGTGATCGGCAACGGCAAGGGTATGCCCGACGGAAGCGTCCAGCCTACCTTTCGCTGGCGCGACCAGCTGCACGGAGCCCACGCCGGTGAGCAGGCCCATAACCAACACGGCATCGGCATCGCACTGATCGGAAACTTCCAGAATCAACCACCCACCACCAAACAACTCGACTCGCTTCAACGACTGATCCAATACCTCAAAACAACCCACTCGATCCCCACAAACCAAATCCTCGGACACCGAGACATCAAGGCAACCGCCTGCCCAGGAAAACTGTTCCCACTGGCAGCACTGAAAAAAAGGAACTGGAGTCAGAACTTGAATAGTGAATAGCGGCTGACCCATTTTGTGGCATTCGTCAAAACGACTGCCACGATTCACTATTTAAGCTCCGGCCCCCCGGCGGAATCCTTGGCGGCATCGGCCTTCGGTTCGGCCTGCGTGTCTTGAGGATAGACCAGCACACGGTCGTGAACCAACAGCACCAAGTCGGGCCGTTCGTCACCTGTCACGTCGACGATGATAGCCTCGCGAGGCTCGTTGCCGGACCCGGCAGCACCACGGAACGACTTCTGCTCGAACACTCGAAAGTCCAACGCATGCCGGAGACCGTGAGCAGGTGAGTGGTCGAGCAGACTGACCGAGTGAGCTCGCCGGTCAATCGCCGCAACATCGACACGGCCGTCTCCGTTCAGATCGCCACTGACCGTGGTCGAGAACAACGACGTCTTGCGTCGAGGTTCGTACGAAGCGAGTTCTTCAACCCGAGGACTCAGCCGACCGTTGTACAGGACAGCAAACTTCCCGTTGCCCACCAGCAGCAAATCCTCACGCTTGTCACCATCCAGGTCGGCAATCCGATTGGTGCGGTACGCCAGCGTCCCCAGTTCCACCTCACGCCACGGCCGGTACAAACCCCCCTCACCCTCTCGACGCATCATTCTCAATTGCTGAACACCCGTGTCGATCAACACGATTTCCTTGCCCTCGGATCCGTCCAGATCCAATGCGGCCACACCCGAAATCTTCGCCTTCGATTCGCTCACGTTGTATTGATCGATCACCTTCCAACCACCCGCCGGAGTCAATGCGACGTTGCGAGCGAACTTCTCCTGAGCCACCAGGATCGACTGCTGACCAAGCCGTCCTACAAACAACTGGCCCGGACTGATGTCACCCAACTGGATGCCGCCGGTTGTCGAAACCGCCTCGAGCGATCCGTCGGCCTGGCTGATCAGCAGCACGGGAGGCTGTTCGAGGTCCTGGAAGACCAGCAGGTCGGTTCGTGAGTCGAGATTGGCGTCGACGGCGAGTAGCGACTGTGGCGTCCCCTTGAGTGTCACGGGAACTTCGGTCAGCTTGCCAAAGGAGTACTTCGACAGCGTCCCGTCGGCACCCCTGGCCAGGCCGGCAACAACATGCCCCGACTTGCCTCCGGCTGCTTTCGCGATGTAGACAATCTCGAGACCCGGCTTGCCGTCCAGATTGACCAGCTCGCAGGCCAACGGTTCGCCCAGGACGGGCAGTGGCTGAGGAAACTCGAGACGACCGTCGGCCATCCGGCTGATGCCCAATGTCTTTTCCTTGACACTGACAACCACCACCTCGTTCCCGGCTGCACCATCCACGTTGCCAATCTTCACATGTCGAGTGTCCTCGAGAGCCGGGAAAGCGGTGCCCAGATCGAGTCCCCCGGTGGGACGTTGCCGGAAGACGATCACCCGGGCACCCGCCGGGTCCGATACCACCACGTCCACTCGACCGTCACCGTCCACATCGCCGGTCGCCACGTCGCGGAGTGACTCGGTACGCGATGCTCCCTGACGACCAAACCCGTACTGGATCAGCCACTGCTTCTGCTCGACCTGAATGTCATCGTCGCCAGGGACGCCGGGGCCGCGGACCTTCAACAACTTGACACGGTTCGTCGACGATTCGACCACGATCAACTCGCCGCCGCGGACACCGTCAACGTCCTGCAACTGGACGTCGCGATGAGCCGGAAGCTTCAGACGTATCTCTGGACCCAGGCGACCCTTCGGGTCCTGGAACCTCACACAAAACGAACGCTTCTGGGACTCGACAGTCGTGTAACACAAGTCCTGGCGACCGTCGCCGTCGAGATCATGCACCGTGGCCAAGCCAAGCTGCGTCGATGTGTTCATCAGCTGCCGAGGTGAACTCAGCTTGCCCTTCGACTGGAAGAACACCGACGTTTCGAATTTTCCAAGCACCACCAGATCGCTCTGACCATTGCCGTCCAAATCGCCTGTCGCCAGGTTGCCGCGAAGCGGATTCAAATCGGGAATGCGGAACTCCAGGGTCTCGGACCACTCACCCTCCTTCGGCTGGAACCGAATGACCAGGTAGTTCGGAGACCCCAGATAGGCCAGATCCGGACGGCCGTCACCGTTGAAATCGCCAACCACCATCGCCGAAATCTGCCGATCGACAGGAATCTTGCGGTGCTCGAACCGCCAGTCACTCCGGATCCCGTTGACATCGTCGTCCTCATCAATAACCTCAGCCCTCGCCGGCTTCTGCTTGCGTTGATGCAGGTAGTCGATGCGACTGTGACTGTTGTCGGCCAGCACCAGGTCAACCAGGCCGTCGCGGTCGATATCGTGAGCCAGCAGGTTGGCCGAACGACGCTCCAACTTGAAGATCTCGACCGGCTGAAACCCGAAGTACTGACCCAATGGCGACGGTCCACGTGACTCCTGAGCCTCGACTCGGGCAATCCAGATCGAGCTAAAAAAGCACAACCCGATCACGACGCCCAACCTGTTCACTCGCTTGATGCTGCTCATGGTGTTCCTGTCCAGACTGAACGGATCTGATCGCTCGAATCGCTGTAACCAGCATAAGCCGACCGATTCGAGTGCCGCAAGCAGGCAGACCCGTTCGGCCTGCTCGTTTCCAAGTCCACCCGATCGTTTCGACCCCACCCGACTCGTCCCCACCCTGTCGAAAGCACCTTGCCCACCCTCAGGTGTTGTGGCAAACTTCAATGAGAGGTGGTCGGGTGACCCGCGTGCCGCAAAGCGGCTCGTCAGCAACCCATCCGCCGGAACTGCGTTTTTCTCGAGGATGATGCCCGATGACCACATCACGAACGACACTTCGCACGTGGATCCTGGTCCTCATCGGCCTGCTGGCCGCTCCCGCCACGCTGCCCGCTCAGGGACTGATCTGGTCGCTACCCGATGAACCCGGGACATGGGTGCGGTACGAGGGTGAGTACAAGCAGATCGAGTTTCGTCCGGGAGTCGCGGCCGGCGACCAGACGTTTAACTGGCGTCGCAACGTGACGATCAAGTCACTGGTGACCTCCGCGGAACACAAGACAGCAATCTACCGCGGCAAACCGGTCACCTGCCGCTGGATCGAGATCAAGGTCGAAACCGGCAAACCGGGCGAACAGGGACTCGACACCGGACCGGGTGGAGCACGACTCTACAAGGTGCTGATCCCCGAGTCGCGGATCTTCGGCAGCCTGGTCAACGATCAAAGCGTCGATGCCGATGGGATTCCCGTCTCGTTCCTGCCAATCATCCGCGGCTATCGCAAGCTGGGGAACCGCAAGGAAGAGCCGATCAAGACGAAGGTCCTGCAGATCTACCCGGCCATCTCGCTGCTGAAACACTACAAGGTGCTGCGAGCCGAAACGGGCGAACCCGTAGACCCCGCCCTCGAAGCCCTCGGTGCAATCAACTCGATCAAGTGGATCGGCTCGCAGACGCTGCAAAGCCGAGTCAGCCGCTCGGAACACTCGTCCGAAATCTGGCTCAGCCGCGAAGTCCCATTCGGGTTGGCTCGCTGGAGCGTCAAGGTCACCCGCTCCAGAAAACGTGAAACCGACGCTCGGGACGATTTCGTCAAGCGGACCGAGACCACCGTCGAAATGAAAGCCGTGGCCGTGGGGACTGACGCCAAAAGTGAACTGGCCGTCGATTAGATTCGGACTACCGGTTCGCTCGTGATCGACGATCCTGCCACGGATCCTTCAGATCACCGACGAATTTCTTCAAGAACGCCACCACCACGTCTTCGACACCGATCCGCTTGCCCAACAGATCGGTCCCCTGTAACTGAACCGGAAACGGGTTCATCCAGTTGATCCGCTTCTCGGGATCATCGGAAATCGGTTTCAGATAGTTGTAGACCCGGTTCGCTTCCGACAAGGGGACTCGTGACTTGCGGTCGCCCACGCAGATCAGGAATGCGGCCCGGCCCTTGAGATACTTCATCGGGCGGTTGATCGTCATGCCCGGCAGACTGCCCTGCGGACTGAGCAACACCAACGCGCGGACGTCCTGGCCCTTGGGTGTTCGAGCCGCCAGTGTGGGCGCGTCGGCGTGAGGCTTCTTGGCATGATCGTTGGCGGCAAACATCACCGCCACCGGACTGCTCATCCCAGCGCCCACCACCGCCAACTTGCGCATGTTCAAACGCTTCTTCTGATGCTCGGAAAAAATGAACCTCTTGACCGCCTCCATGTCACTGCTGACCATCAACGCGTAGTCGAATCGAGTCAGCTTCGTATCGCTGCCCTTCTTCTTGCGACCCGCCGCACCACCCAGCCCGGCTCCCGGTTTGCTCTGGCCATGCTTCCTCAAGTCCACAGCAATCACCGCGAATCCCTGGTTCTGAAGCAACTCGGCCAAACCGCCCTTGCGGATCCAAACCAGACGACTGCCACCCTTGTTGTGTAACACCACCACCACCGCCGCGTTCTCTTTCAAACGGGACGGATAGTACGTCACATGGATCGGCCACGAGTCACGAAGACTCGAAAGCGTGTGGTCTTCCTTCCCCGTCTTGTCGTCAGCCTGCTGAGCCAACACGCAAGTTGGCACCGTGCACTGGAAGATCGCCAGAACTGCGACCGACACACACGCTTTCCATCCGATCCGCCGACACATACCAAGCACAAGACAACTCCTCGAAAACCAGTCTATTCCTGCTGCACAAGCCAATTGGTCGCCTCGGGGGTTTGACAGATGTGGGGATTTCAGTCTATGCCAATGCCACAAACCGGTCAATTGGCGCCGAGAACCTCTAATGCACGGACTGTTCTTTATCGGGACCGATACCGCAGTCGGCAAGACTCGCGTTGCCGCGATGGCCGCTCGAGATCTTCTCCGGCAAGGGGTCCGCGTCGGAGCCTACAAACCGGCCGCCAGTGGCGTTGATCACAATGGGCGATGGTCGGATGTCGATATCCTGAAAAAAGCCATCGGAGACGAGTTTCCCGCCCGGCGAATCTGCCCACAATGCTTCGATGCACCACTCGCGCCACCCGAAGCAGCCAGACAACAGGGACAACAGGTCGACCAACAACTGCTGACCGCCGGGGCTCTCTGGTGGAACGACCAGGTGGATCTGCTGGTCGTCGAAGGAGTCGGAGGACTGCTGTGTCCGTTGACCGATACCCTGACCGTCGCCGACCTCGCCTCCGAACTCGGGTGGCCCGTCGTCATCGTCGCCCGAAATCAACTCGGCACCATCAACCACACACTGCTGACACTCGAAGCCGCACGACATCGAGACCTGACAGTCGCCGGCATCCTGCTCAATCAACCAACACCTCCCGATCCAAACGACCTATCCACCGCTACCAACGCCCGCACAATCGCACGGCTCGGACACGTCGATGTCCTCGGACAACTCGACTACCAGGCAGCCGACTTGCTTCCACTCGATGACACCGCGACAATTGACTGGTCAACACTCGCCGACCGCGACGGCTGACATCACACGACTCCACTCCCACTGCCTGATACCACCCCCCGCCCCGCCCTCGACTGCTATCCCCCGATGTCTCTTGAAGTTGCCTGCGGAGCGTGCCAGGGACGACTGGTGGTCGAAACACCCGGCAGCGTCGTCGCCTGCCCCCATTGCGGACATCACCTGACCGCTCCCAATTTCCCGCTCGACCCAAGCCCAGCCCCAGACGACGGCAGCAGCGATCAGCACGAAACGACAGATCAGCACGAAACGACAGATCAGACCAAAACAGCCAGCATCTTCGACGAACCAGCCACCGAATCTTCAGACTCCGATACCGTCGCTCTCGACTCCAATAACAGCTCAAGACTCATCCCACCAACCTTCACCGCACAACCAGCCGAAGAACAGGCCGTTGACGTCCTCGCCAACCGACCGGTGGCCGATCGGTCGCCGCGATCGCGACGCCGCGATACCGTGCCACGGACCACGTTTCTTCTGCTGCTCAGCTACGCCAGCGCCGTCACACTCGCCTGTTTCTGGCTGTTCTATCAACTGCAAAACGTACCGCTCCACAATCTCGAACGGCTGCCCGACCCGGCCGATACGACCGGGTCGACTGGCGAAGCGGGTCCGAGCCTGACGCTGGTGGCCGTCGACAGCCCGATGCCCGACGGACACACCTTGGAATTGGGCCAAACCACGAGATTCGGTCACATCCGGGTCACTCCACTTCGCGTCAGCCGCGAAGCACTCGAATTCGAAGCGCTCGAACAGTTCGACGGGCGAGCGACTCGAAAACCGATCGGACCAGTCCTCAAACTCTGGTTGCAATTCGAAAATGCATCCGACGACCAGGACATCGCTCCGCTCGACCGACTCCTGATGCTCTCTCGGCTCTACGAAAACGACCGCGTGATGGCCAACAACTTCATCCGACCCGGCAACGGCGAATCGATCACCTTGCTGCACGACAATCCGATCCAAGGCAACTGGAACTGGAAAGGCCAAGGTGCCGATGGGATCGAGACCCGAGTGCTCAAACCCGGCGGATCGTTCGAAACGTATGTGCCGACCGGAACCGATGGGATCGACGAACTCGACGGGCCACTCGTCTGGCGAGTCCACATCCGCAAAGGCTACAGCCCCTCGGGCAAAGGCGTGACCACCATCTTCGAAGTCGCCTTCGACAGCTCTCGGATCGAAACCGACTGAGGGGAAACACGCCCCTACGCCCCTACGCCGCGCGGCGAGGCCACTGCCCCAGTTGGCGTGCCTGAGCCGCCGATGTGTCGACGGTCAACTCGATCCGGAACTCCCACCGACCCCGCTCGTCGGCCTCGAACGTCCAGTGTGGTACCACCAGCTGCGTCGTTGGGCCTTGCAGTCGCCACGCTGGCGATCGAGGAAACCAGCACAGCGACCAGTCGGCACCGGTTTGCTCTTCGATCAAACCCACCCAGTCACACTCCGGCAACTCCTCGAGAGACAACACTTCCAGTCGCTGGCCCGCACGGTCGTAACCGTAACATTCGTCGCACGACCCGGTCCCCAATGGCAACTCGACCGACAAGTGCCGCAAGGCACCGGGCTCCAGACCCGCAACCTGGCCCTCGAGCAACAACCGACCGCCCTGCCCAGCTTCCATCCCAATTCGCCAGTCGATCCGCGGCCCCAGGCTCTCGGCATCCGATTCCCAGTTCAACCACGCCGACCCTTCACTCCGCTCCAACCGAACCTGCCCGCCCGATGGACCCATCGACAACAAGCGACCGCTGCCATCCAGATACCCCTCGCGAGATGTCCCCGGCTCGAGCAACCAGGCGTGCGGGCCGCCGTGAGAACCACCGACGGAACCATCAACCGGTCGCGACGACGTCAGCAGTGGTAACGACAGACCTATGTCGCGGAGATCCAGTTCGTGGAAACCACGTCCGTCGACCGGGTCGAGCCACACTGTCAATCGCTCGCTCTGCAATCG
>Ga0114999_10002882_pt1 | contig 22070 bp, 20 predicted proteins | sample ArcticOcean_MG_C_3_FD_89820 | JGI IMG/M metagenome (GOLD analysis project Ga0114999, IMG submission 89820) | Marine microbial communities from western Arctic Ocean - ArcticOcean_MG_CB8_126 | ecosystem: Environmental > Aquatic > Marine > Oceanic | place: Arctic Ocean: Canada Basin | collected...
CCCTCAGACGATATGTTCCGGCCCATCGAGCGACTCCGCCAAATAGCGGCTCGACCAGCGGGTGGTGGCGCGAACGATGGAGACGCCGTCTACCTGGATGTCGTCCACATTCTCGTTGAAGAAGCAGACCAGGCCCTTGATCTTCGGGCATTCGGCGATCGGATCGGCATAGCTCCAGACGATATTTTCGAAGGTCTCGCCGCCCACTTCCGCCGACCAGTAGCTCGCAATGCCCTTATAGGGGCAGCGGCTGGAATGATCGTTGGCGGCCAGAACGTCGAAGTTCACGTCTTCGGCGGGCATGTAATAGCGCACCGGCATGCCGGTCTCGAACAGGAAGTGGGCGTTCGTGGAACTGGCCACGACCTGGCCGCCCAAGGTCACCGCAACCTGGCGGCTGGACGGAATGGCGTCGATGCGTTTGTGGGGATCCCGGGGGTGGACGAAAATCTCTTCGTCTTCTTCGTACCAATGATCCATTTTGTTCCAATAGAAGCCGAGGTAATCTTTGATCGCGCGGGTTTCAGCGTACGGATCGGTATAGGACCAGACCGCGTTCTCGGCGGATTTGCCGCCGGCGTTCAGGGTCCAATAGTTGGCCTCGCCCTTGAACGGGCAATAGGTGGTGAGCTCGGTGGACGCCAACAAATCCATGCGCACATCGCGCTGCGGGAAATAATAGACCGGCACATGCATGGATTCCCGAAGCACCCGTCCTTGCAGGGTATCGGCCAGCATCTCGCCGCCAAATTCGACGCGAAGCCGCCTTGGCGTCGGCTCGAAATCGACACGGTAATCGGGGGCCTTGGCAAAGCCGGGGGATGGTTTTCCGTTTTCTGATGCATCTGGCATGGGTTTTTTCCTCAAAGTTTGGTGGCAATGCGAGACGGCTCAGCGCCGCGCTATGCGCCTGGCGACACGGAAGCCGACATTGTCGCCCCGGCGCTCTTTCTGGAAGCTGCCCCGGTTGGCGGCGCGCAAGGCAGCGGGCCGGTCGTACCAGGAGCCGCCGCGCAGCACCCGCCGGGAACAATCGCCATCCCGCCAGGCGCGCCCGGTTACGGGGCGGCCAATATTGTTATCGTGCCAGCAATCGGCGACCCATTCCCAGACATTGCCGTGCATGTCGTGGAGCCCGAAGTCATTGGCGGCGAAGCGGCCTACCGGCGCGGTCTGGTTGCCATAGCCGTCGCTGCATTTGCGGTTGCCGCCGGCGGCGCCGGAAGAACGGTCGCTGCCATTGGCGTAGCGGCAAAGCTGGCGGCTACGGTTGCCGAAATGGTATTTGGTTTCGGTGCCGGCGCGGGCCGCATATTCCCAGACCGATTCGGAGAGCAGCCGGTAGCGCTGGCCGGTCCAGCGGCTGAGCCATTTCAAATAGCCGACCACATCGTTCCAGGAGACATTGACCACCGGCCGGGCGCCCCTACCCCAGCCCTGATCGGCGGGGCTGTAGCCGCCGCAGCCACCGCCGGCAATGCAAGCATCCCATTGGGCGAAGGTCACCTCGAATTTGCCGACCGCCAGGGGCCGGCGCATGCGCACCCGGTAGACAGGCTTTTCATCGGCCTCGCCGCCGCCGGCAAGATCGCCCATCAGGAAATGGCCTTCAGGGATCACAACCATTTCCGGACATTGGGGGCAGTCGCGAAAACTTTGCCCGGCGCGCAAGGCAGGCCCGCTTATTGGTGATGCGTCGGCGGTGCGTTTGGGCGCCGCCGACAGAAGCGGCGCGAAAACATAAGCCGGGCCGCCTTCGAACTTGATGCGGTACCAGTCGCGCCCGGCGGCTTTGCCGGTGACGGCCACGCGGGCGCCGACGCCCAAATTTCCGAGCCGCCGAGAATCCACGTCCGGGTCTAAGCGCACATTGGCCGAGCGGATGACGGTCATCTCCTGATCCATGGCCAGCACGCGCACCGCCGGCGGCACGGGCTGATCGGGCCTGACCTGATTGCGGGGCCCCAGCGCCGCCAGCCGGCTTTGCGCCAAATCGATGAAGGTGCCGTTCGGAAAGCGTTTGATATAGGCTGCAAAATCGGCCCCATCGCGGCTGTCTTTGATGGCATTCCAAAAGGCCAGATCGAGGGCCGAATTGGGGACCGCGGCTACCCGGGGCGGCGGCGGCGCATGGTAGAGGGAAGCCAGCTTGAAGACGAAATCGCCCCGGTCGTAGTCTTCGTCGGCCAGCTTGCCCGAACGCGGCGTTTGCCTTGTGCGCGATATATTGGTGTAGCGGTCGGTAATAAACAGGCCCAGCTCGCTGGCCGTCAAAAAACCGTCGCCGTTGGCATCGGCGCGGGTTTCGCCATTGATGGCGCGCAGAAATAATTTGCGGAAGGTGCCGTCGTCGGAAACCGTCTGGCCGCGATCGCCGGATGTGAGGAACTGGCGCACCGGGCGCGTGGTGGCGTGGGTGATGGCCGGCGGCGGCTTCGAGCGCTGGGAGTTAAAGACGGTGCCGGCGAAGCAGGCGTCGAACACCGTATAGGCGTGCTTCGATTGGGCGAGGCGCACGAACTCGCCAAAGCGGCGCAATGACAGGGATTTGAGCCGGAACTGGGTGGCGGCGGCGGCCGATTGGTCCGGGTCCGGCGCGTCGGCGGGCACCAGAAAGCCTTCATCGTCCAAGGTGTGGCCATGGCCGGCGAACCAGACAAACAGACGCGCCACCGGATCGGCGCCCTTGACCACGTAAAACTCTTCGAGGGTGGATTTCAATTCGTCGGATTTGAGGTTGGTGCGCAAGGTCACTTCGAAGCCGCGTTTCTGCAAGGCGTCGGCGATCAGTTCGGCGTCGCGCACCGCGTTCGAGAGGCGCGGCCAGCCTTTGGAATATTTGTTGATGCCGATCACCAGGGCGTGCGATGCGCCATAGAGATCGTGCGTGCCCGCATCGGACGCACCGGCGCGCTCCGATTCCTTGATCGTCACCTGTAGACCGCGTGACTGGGCGCCCGCCGGAGACGACCAAGCGCCCAGCAATATCGCGGCGGCAAGCCCGTTCAGCAGTAATAATCGCAGCAAACCCATGACACCGGACCCTGACATTACGGGCTATACTATGCCGGTTTGAGGGCCGTTTTTGCAATGCCCACAAGGAAACGTGATACTTGGCCCCAAAAAAAATCACCGGCCCCAAATTGGGGGCCGGCGAGTCTAACAGGAAGTTCAGATCCGACGGGTGGGCCAGGAGCCCAAGCGGGGGGGAGGAATCGCGTTCCCGCCAGATCACAATTAGGAATATAGCAAGGCAATGTTGCTGACGTATTTCGCCGATGTTACCCGATTGTAAAGAATTGTTTCTGCAACTTATTGCCTCTAGAGCAGTTTCGGACAAATAGGAACCGCTCTCGCTGGCAATAAAGCGGCAATCGGGTAAGCTGGGATGATGCAAGACCCAACAGGCATAGCCGGAGCAGGCGAGCTGATCGGCATTTATGTGATCACCGGGTTCCTGGGCAGCGGCAAGACAACGCTGCTGAACCATCTGGTCAGCGATCCGGCGATGGCCGACACCGCCGTCATCATCAACGAGTTCGGCGAAGTGGGCATCGACCACGCGCTGGTGGAACAAGCCTTCGAGGATGCCTTGCTGTTAAGCAATGGCTGTCTCTGCTGCACCATCCGGGGCGATTTGCTGGACACGTTGGAGACTTTGTCGGTGCGCCGCGACATGGGCCGCATCCCGGCCTTCAAGCGCGTCGTGATCGAAACCACCGGCCTCGCCGATCCGGCGCCCATCGTCGAAAGTCTGAGCGATGATATGGTCGCGGCCAGGGGGTTCGCCTTGCGCGCTATCGCCACCACCGTCGATGCGGTGCACGGCATGGGCCAGTTGGACAGCCAGTATGAATCAGTGAAACAGGCCGGCATGGCCGATCTGTTGCTGGTGACCAAGACCGATCTGGCCGACGCCGGACCGCTCACCCAGCGCCTTTGCACCCTCAATCCGGGCGCCAAAATCGAGACGGTGGTGGATGGCCATCTGGCCCCGGAAAGGCTATTCGCCCTCGACGGTTTCGATGCCGAAGCCGCCAAGGACTGGCTCGGCACGGATCATCACGGCGATGATCACGAACACGATCATCACCATGGCCATGGCCATGGCGCCGGCGCCCATGACGTCAATGCCCATGACGATGTGCGCGCCATTTCCATCAGCCGGGATGCCCCCCTGCCCTGGCCGGCGGTGCGGGCCTGGCTGCGCTCCCTGGCCAGCCTGCGCGGCGCCGACATCCTGCGCATGAAGGGCATTCTTTGCATCGACGGTCTGGACGCGCCGATCGCCGTGCACGGCATTCAGTCCATGCTGCACCCGGCGAAGCGGCTCAAGGGCTGGGGTGGCGAAGCGCCAAGTAGCCGCATTGTCTTCATCGGCCGGGATCTGGACGCCGCCGGCGTCAATCTCGCCCTGGAGACAGCGCTTGCGGAGCACAGCCGCCGGCATTCATAATCGCCGCATCACACCATAAACAGGGGAACGTCAATGTCCGGACACGAAGCATTCAATATGAAACTGCTCGCCCACGACACGCTCATCGGCTGGGGCGGCATCGGCGAGGGTATGTCCATTCAAGAAGCCTCCGGCGGGCGCCGTATCATGTGGCTGGCCCACGAAGGGCCGCCTAAAAACTTCACCGGCGTCGACGTGACCGATCCCAAAAATCCCAAGGTGATTGTGCAGCGCGACATCGCCAATGACTGCGTGCGCTCCAACAGCCTCGAAGTGTGCGGCGATATCATGGCGGTTGCCTACCAGACCCGGTCCGAGCCCGGCACCCTGGCCCCTGGCTTCGGGCGTCATCCGGCGGGCATCGAGCTGTTCGATATCTCCGATCCGGAAGACCCCAAGACGATCTCCTTTTTCGATTGCTCCGGGCCGGTTTCTTCCGGCGTCCATCAATTGTGGTTCGTCGACGGGGAATTCATTCATTGCGCCGCCGGAGCACCGGATTTTCAGCCCCGCGATTCCGCCGACAACCAGATTTACCGCTGCATCGATGTGCGCAATCCTGCGAAGCCGGAGGAGGCTGGGCGCTGGTGGATGCCGGGATTGGCGGAAGGCGACGCCGCCGATCCGCCGCCCCGCCATCCGGTTTATAATTCCGGCTTTCGCGCCCACAACACCAACGTCTATCCGGAACGCCCCGACCGGTTGTATCTGGCCTATCTGGACGGCGGCATGTTCATTCTGGATATTTCCGACAAGGCCAACCCGAAAGCGGTCAGCAACTGGAACCCGCACCCGCCCCACAACGGCTTCATGCATACGGTGCTGCCGCTGATGAGCCGCGATCTTTTGATCGTCACCGATGAATGCATCCGCGACGGCGGCGAGGATTGGCCGAAGCTGACCTGGGTGGTGGACGCCCGCGACGAGAATAATCTGGTGCCGATCGCCACCTTGCCGATCCCGCCGGTAGAGGAATTCCGCAATCGCGGCGGGCGCTACGGCTCGCACAATCTGCACGAAAACCGGCCCGGCCCGAGTTACCGGTCGGACACCATTGTGTTCGCCACTTTCTTCAATGGCGGCGTGCGCGCGTTCGACACCTCGAACCCGTTCCAGCCCACCGAGATCGCCCATTTCATACCTGAGAATCCCGAAGGCAGCCGCGCCGGCGCGTGCCAGATCAACGACGTCTATGTGGACGAGAACCGCATTTGCTACTGCGTCGACCGCTCGACGGGCGGGCTCTATATCCTGGAGATGGAGGTGGAGATTTAGGCGCGCGGGCGGCCTTGATAAATTATAACTACTATTAGATTGTAAAATGTTATATAAACCCTATAAGATTGTATATTCTTACAGGGATAATTCAATAATGGCTTCCATCAACTTCTACATGAAGAAGCAGATACAGGACCAATGGTGTTGGGCGGCGGTATCGTCGAGCATATCGAGCTACTACAATAAAGTTGCCCCATGGCTGCAATGCCATATCGTCAGTATGGCGTTCAGTGACCCCACTTGCTGCGTCAACGGCGGAACAACGGCCTGTAACCAGCCGTATTTTTTGCATACCGCATTGCACATTACCCAAAATCTGAATACGTGGGTGACCCGTGCCCTGACCTACGCGGAAACGGATAATGAGATTGCACTTGGCCATCCGGTTGGCGTTCGAATTGCCTGGAATGGCGGCGGTGGCCATTTCGTGGCAATAACCGCAACCCAACAAAATTGGGTAGAGGTCATGGACCCCTGGAGTGGGATGCACCGAGTTCCATACGACATCGCGAAATTTAGTTACAAAGGCGGCGGAGCCTGGAGCCATAGCTACATAACGCAATCTTGAACGGGTAAATGACATGGCAATTCGCATAGAGACACCTCCCGACGGCGTTCGCGCTGTATTGGAACAAGGGCTGACCGACATATTTAACGAAGAGGAACGGGGCGCGCTGTTCCTTAAAGCCATTGGGCAGGACGATGGGTCCACGGCTCCCGACGCGGCGCATGCCGGCCATCCCCATCAAGTGTATAATGTTACCTTGGAGAACCTGGTCGGGAGCGAAGGCCTGGCTGGCGCAACCTTGGTTGGATGGCGGCACCTGCACAGCAATTCCGAAGACATCCCCAGCCCGGCGACCATGGCGTCGGAAGTCCATCCCGAAGACGACGGCAGCGGCCACCAATTCGCCGGCACCAACGAAGGCCAATTCGTCGGCCAGACCTTGGAAATGCTGCAAACCGCGTCGCAATTGAAAGAAGTCCAGGACGGCGACTTCCGGGCTTGCCTGCTTCGCATCCCGGCGATGATGGTCGCCGCCCTATGGCTCAAATCCGAGGCCGGACCGGACGCCGATGTGATCCTTCCCATGGCCCCCACCCATCAGGACCTGGAGCCGGGCAAAGCCTATAGCGCCGAGCAATTGCACAAAGCGCTGCAAAAGGCTGCCGAGGCGACCCTCGCGTTCCACAACCAACCGCACCCGGCAGAGCCGCCGCCGGCAGAGCCGACTGAATAGAAGCCTTAGGCGGGCGCCGCGTCCGCCAACTCCGCCGCAAACGGCCCCATGGGCAGGGGCTGGGAGCGCCAGAAATATTTGACGCTGCCGGGTAATGCCGCGGCGAGGGCCGCCGGCGAGGCGTGCGCGGCATCGTCCAATTCCAACACCTGAACGTCCGCATCCCGGAGCCGCGCCTGAAGGTGCGCCGTCTTGCCGCCGGCGGTCTCGGCGCCGGCGAAATAGATGGCGATGCAGCCATCGTCGGTCCACAAGGCCAGCGGCGCCAGCACGAACCGCTCCGCCGCCTCGCCGCCCACATAGATATGCGCTTGCGGTAACGGCGCGAAGGCGGCGAACAGCCAGTGTTCAGAAGCATAGAGGCCATGGAATTGCCCCGCCATGGCGTCAACCTCCTCGCCATGTTCGGCCAGGTGATCCTGGATGAAGGCGAAATAATTGGCAACGAATTCCGCCTGGCGTTTATTGAAAATATCGCAAAGCCCGCGCGCCCGGTTCGCTTGGAACGTGATCATGCCGGCATGGTCCCCCGGCGCAATGTGGGTGGGAACCGGCAGATTGTGGGTGGCGCCGTACAGGCGATGCCCGCGCCCCTCACCGATGACCGCAAAGCCGACCGGGCAATCATGCCGCCAGCCGCCATCGGTGCGCGCATCAAGCGCCATGCGCTCCGCCGTCCAGCTTGTGGTGCCGAACGGCACGATCATGTCTCCAGGTTTGAGAACGGCATCTGTCATAACGCTGGGGTGTACTAGATTGCGCCAGTTGGGTAAAACCGGGATACAGATCGGAGGAACAGACCATGGATCAGGGCGTCAATTGGCCGGTGAAAAGCCGGGAAATGCGGAATTTCTGCATGGATTCCACCTATTGGAACGAATTCGAATACCGCGACGACGATATCATTGTCGCCACCTGGGCCAAGTCCGGCACCACCTGGGTGCAGCAGATCATCGCCCAATTTGTGTTCGAGGGCGAGATCGACGGGCTGCCCATCGCCGACATGTCGCCCTGGCTGGATTTCCGGCTGCCGCCGTTGGAGGTCAAGCTGCCCGAAATAGAGGCCCAAGTTCATCGCCGCTTCCTCAAAACCCACCTGCCGCTGGACGCCTATGTATTCTCGCCGAAAGTGAAATATGTCTACATCGCCCGCGATGGCCGCGATTGCTGCTGGTCCATGTACAACCACCACGCCAGCATGCTCGATTGGGTGTACGAGGAGTTTAACAAGCTGCCCAATTTCGGGCCCGTGGCGACGCCGCCGAAAACTGACGATTTGTACGAATATTATATGGACTGGTTCGTCAATGACGGCGCGCCGTTCTGGCCGTTCTGGGAAAACATCCGCACCTGGTGGGAGGCGCGCAACCTGCCCAACGTGCATTTCATCCACTACCAGAACCTGAAAGACGACATGGAAGGCGAAATGCAGAAGATCGGCGAGTTTCTCGGCTACGATGTCAACGGCTTGAAAAAATCCACCTGGGACAAGATGGTCCTCCAATGCACCTTCGATTACATGAAGGAAAACGCCACCTTGAGCACACCCTTGGGCGGCGACATGTTCTCCGGCGGCGCCACCTCCTTCGTCAACAAGGGCACCAACCAGCGCTGGAAAGACACGTTGTCGAATACCGATTGCGATGTCTACGAAGCCCGCGCCCTGGCCGAGCTCGGCTCCGAATGCGCCCACTGGCTGGCTACGGGTGAGTTTTTAAGCCACGCCCGCTAAGGCTCAATAAAGCCGCGCATTGCAATCTTCGTTGTCGAAGGGCGCCAGCGCATCAAAGCCGCCGCGCCGGGTGATCTCCGCCCACTCCGGGTTGGCGATAAGCGCGCGCCCGACGGCGAGGAGATCAAACTCTTCCCGCCCGATCATGGCAGCCGCGTCGGCGGCATTATCCACCACCCCCTTGGGCTCGGCGCCGGTATTGCCGTTGACCGAGCCGACGCTGATCGCCGGCTTGCCCGTGAGCGTCTTCGCCCAGCCCGCCAGATTGAGATCGCTGCCTTCGAATTCCGGCTCCCAAAACTTGAGGGTCGAGCAATGGAACATGTCGGCGCCGGCCTCTGACAATGGCGCCAGCAATTGGCCGAATTCGTCCGGGCTGGCCACCAGCTTGGCCTTCATATCGCCCATCTTCCATTGCGAGACGCGGACGCTTATGGGGAAATCGGGCGCCGTGGCGCGCCGGCATTCGGCAATAACTTCGGCCCCAAAGCGGGTGCGCCCCGCCCAGTCGCCGCCATATTTGTCGTCCCGGCGGTTGGTCCGCGGCCAGAAAAACTGATCGATGAAATAGCCGTGGGCGGCGTGAATTTCGATGCCGTCGAAGCCATATTCCAGGGCCAATGCGGCGCTGACGCCATAGGCCTGGATGATATCTTCGATCTCTGCGACGCTGAGCGGCCCGTTTTCTTGCGTCCCGTCCGCCCAAAGCCCGGACGGTCCGCGCAATTTTACATCCCCGTCAACGCCGGGGCCCAAAGGCCGCCCGCACAATCCCACATGCCAAAGCTGGGCAAAGATGCGTCCCCCGGCGCCGTGCACCGCGTCCGCCACGCGCGCCCAGCCGTCCATTGGAGCGCCGGCTTGAAAGCGCGGCACCGCCGTGGCGCGGCCCGCCGAGGGGTGCGCGATATAGGTACCCTCGGTCATGATCAGCCCGACGCCGGCCTCGGCGCGGCGGCGGTAATAATCGGCAACGTCTTGGCCGGGCACGCCCGCTGGCGAAAAGTTCCGGGTCATCGGCGCCATGACGATGCGGCTCGCCAAGGTGAGCGCACCGAGGCTGAATTGCTCGAACAAGGCGTTTGTGGATGCCGGCTCCATGGATGATCCCCCCATAGACGGTTAGGCTGGCCACTATATTAATGACCGCGCACCGGGAGGCAATCTTTGCCGCTATTGGGGGTTCCAGGGGCCCGCGAATTGTGCTGGCCGGTAGGCCGTGCAGCCCCTATAAAAGAGGCTCAAATCCAAGGAGGAACAACCGATGCCGACAATCGACGACGTATCAATCATCAACTCGAATACAGTCGAAGCCAGGACCGTGGATACCGGGTTGGAACGGACGATTTGCGATGCAGCCCTGTGTGGATCGAAGACCCTGGACGTCTTTCGGCGGACGGTGTCGGACGGGCAAACCTTCAGCGCCGGCGGCGGCGATGACTATCACTTGGTTTACGTCATGGAAGCGCCCAGCAATGGCGTCATCAGTTTCAATGGCGCCACCCACGCCGCCGTCGAAGGCGCCGGCGCGCTGCTGGTTCCCGGCGAAACGGCGAGCTTTGAAGCCTCCGGCTCGGACCTGGAACTGCTGCATATGGTAACGCCGAAGCCGCCCGCAGGCGTCGAAGACGGATTGCCGGGCGGGCCCGGATATTTCTTCGACCGCGATACCTTACGCGCCCTCACCGATGCCAGCGGCGGCCGTATCCGGCGTTTTTGTGCCGAAAGCACGGTGCGCTTGCTGGACGGCTCGCGGCTGACATCAACCAACGCCATTCAGGCCGGCGAGATGCGCTACCTGGAAGGCGGCTCGTCGCCCTATCATCAGCATGTGGGCACCGAGGCAAACCCGGACGGCGCCGCGCATTGCTATATGACCTTCAAAGGCCGCGGCCAGGTCGAAGTCGGCGACACCTCCCAGGAGCTGGAACCGGGCACCCTGGTCTATTTCCCGCCGGGCGTGCCGCACCGGCTGCGCGCTCTCGGCGGCGTGCTCGACTATTTCGAGATCCAGGCCTGGCGCAGCTTCAAGACCAACGTGCTCTCGGAAGAAGAGCTGGGTCTCAAATGGTACTATGATCCCGAGTCCGACGGCGCCAAGCCGGTGGAGTGGGACCAAAGCTAAACCGGGATTACCGTCCCGCCATAGTGGCAGCCAAAGGGGCAATTGTAGGGGCGGGTTTTAAACCCGCCCTTTGCAATTCAAAGCCCAAAGTAATCCTTGAGAAAACCGGATTTAAGTGCTTCCATTTTGCGTAAGAAAATACCAAATGGGTAAATATATTAGGGGCGACGCCACCATGAAATTTGCATTGATCCTGTTCGGCATGCGGCTTCTCTTTTGGTGGACGGCGCTGCGCCATCCGGTATTCCGGGCGCGGCTCAAGGAAAAGAACCTGACCGCCCAGTTTCGCACCAAGGATGGCAAAGTCGGGCGCTGGTTCAAGATCAAGGACGGCACCGTTTCATCCGGCGCCGGGCTGGCGGCTACGCCGGACGTCACCATCACCTTCAAGACCGCCGAGATTGCCGCTCGTTTGCTGATGCCGCCAATCAACCAGCTCGAACAGATCAACGCCTTGAAGGACTTCCACCTTTCCATGGATGGCGAAGATGAGCTGACATCCTGGTTTACGCAGACGGTATTGCTGACCCAGACGGTCGGCTGGCAGTACGGCGTCGATCAGGGCAAGGGCGTCACCCGCTATACCCAGATGACCAATGGCGGGCCGGTGTTTATCTATGAAAAAGACGGCAAGATCATCCGCATCACGCCGATCACGTTCGATGCGACCGACGCGCCATCCTGGTCGATCAAGGCGCGCGGCAAGACCTTCACGCCGCCGCGCAAAACCTCCATCGCGCCGCACGGGCAGAACTGGAAAAGCATGGTCTATTCGCCGGACCGGCTTTTGTATCCCATGAAGCGCGTCGATTTCGATCCCAATGGCGAGCGCAATCCGCAAAACCGGGGTAAGTCCGGCTACGAGCGCATCTCCTGGGACGAGGCCCTCGACATCGTATCTTCCGAGATCAAGCGCCAGAAGACGGTGCATGGTCCCGGCGCCATCGCGCTCTCCCATGGCTCCCACCACACCTGGGGCAATATCGGCTATTACCTTTCGGCGGCGTTCCGTTTCATCAACACCGTCGGCATGACCCGGGTGCTGCACAATCCCGACAGCTGGGAAGGCTGGTACTGGGGCGCCGTCCATCACTGGGGGCAGTCCTTGCGCGTCGGCCAATGCGAGACCTATGGCGGCGTCGAGGACTGCATGCAGGAATCGGAAATGGTGGTTTTCTGGTCGGCCAATCCGGAAGCCACATCGGGCTCCTACGGCGCATTGGAAGGGAGCGTGCGCCGCCAATGGCTGGACGAATTGGGCATCGAAGTGGTCCACATCGATCCCTACTTCAATGAAAGCGCCCAGCTTCTGGGCGGCAAGTGGATCGCACCGAAGCCGACCACCGATACCGCCATGGCGCTGGCGATCGCCTATGTCTGGATCACCGAAGGGCTTTACGACAAGGACTTCGTCGAGACCAAGACACTCGGCTTCGATGTCTGGCGCGCCTATGTGATGGGCGAGGAAGACGGCCAGCCAAAAACCCCGGAATGGCAGGTAGGCGAGACCGGCGTGCCCGCCAAGACGGTGCGCGCCCTGGCCCGCAACTGGGGCACCAAGAAGACCTATCTGGGCGCCGGTGGCTGGGGCAACGGCCATGGCGGCGCCTGCCGCAATCAATCGGGATTGCAATGGGCGCGCATCATGGTCTGCCTGATCGCCATGCAGGGCATCGGGCGGCCCGGCGTCAATATGGGCAATCTGCAATGGGGCACCCCGGTAGATGCCAATTTCTATTTCCCCGGATACGCCGAGGGCGGCATGTCGGGGGATCTGCATCACACCGCCATGTCGGTGGAACTGTTCCAGCGCATGCCGCAATTGCCGTCGCTCAACACCGTCGATCAAGCCATCCCGCGCCTGTTTCTGCCGGAAGCCATCATCAACGGAAAAGCCGAGGGCTTTGCCTGGGACGGCAAGTCCATTGAGGCCCAGTTCACCAAAATCAGCTACCCCAAGCCCGGCTATTCCAGGGTGCACATGCTTTACAAATATGGTGGCTCCATGATGGGCACGATGCCCGACAGCAACCGCCATGTTGAGATGTACCAGTCGCCGGAGCTGGAATTCGTGGTCAACCAGTCGATCTGGCACGAGGGCGAGGCCAAGTTCGCCGACGTGATCCTGCCCGCCTGCACAAATTTCGAACGCACCGACATTTCCGAATGGGCGGCGCTTGGTGGTTACGCCCATCACGGCCAGACCCAACTCAACCACCGGGTGGTCATCTTCCAGCACAAGGTGATCGAGCCCATGGGCGAGTCCAAATCGGACTACAATATCTTTACCGAGATCACCAAGCGCCTCGGCCTGTCGGCCTATTACACCGAGGGCATGAGCGAACTGGATTGGGTGAAGCGCGAGTTCGACGCCTCTGATTTACCAAAAATCGTCAAGTGGAAGGACTTCATCCGCAAGGGCTATCTGGTGGTTCCGCCTAACCCCGAAGAATTGCGCGACAATGTCTCCTGGCGCTGGTTCTATGAGGGGCGCAAAAAAGACGTGCCCGAGCCGATGCCCCTGCCGTCGGATTATTCGGAAGAATATTTGAAGGGCTTGCAAACCCAGTCGGGCAAGATCGAATTTGAATGCCAGAGCCTGATCCGCTACGCCCCCGACGATCCCGAACGCCCGCCGATTGTCAAATACAAGACCCACGAGGAAGGCCCCGGCAATCCGGAATGGACGGCCCGCTTCCCCTTGCAGATGCTCACCCCGCACCCGCGCTTTTCGTTCCACACCCAAGGCGACGGCAAGGACTCATTCCTGAATTCCATCGAGGAACACCGGGTCGAGATCGACGGCTACCGCTATTGGGTGATCCGCCTCAACGCCGAAGACGCCGCCGAGCGTGGTATCAAGCAGCACGACTTGGTAAAGGTCCACAACGACCGGGGCGCCGTCCTTTGCGCCGCCAAGATCACCGGGCGTTTGCCGCGCGGCGTGATACACGGGTTCGAGTCCTGCGCGACCTACGTGCCCATGGGCGAGCCCGGCAAATCCGTGGACAAGGGTGGTATGCTCAATCAGTTGACGCCGCGCAAATCCCAATTGAAACAAGGCCACTCCATGAGCGCGTCCTGCGCGCAAGTGGAAGTGTCGCCCTGGGACGGCGTTGTCGAGATCGAGCGCGAGCCGGTCCTCGCGGCGGCGGAATAGGGAGCAATATCATGAGCAAATGGCACCTGATCGTCGACGTGGCAAACTGCACCAACTGCAATGTCTGTGTCCTCGCCTGCCACGACGAACACGTGGACAACGACTTTCCCGGCTATGCAAGCGCGATGCCCAAACACGGCCACAAATGGATCAACATCTTGCCCAAAGAGCGCGGCGCCTCGCCGATGATGGACATCGCCTTCCTGCCCGTTATGTGCCAGCACTGCGACAACGCGCCGTGCATGGATGCGGCTCGGGACGGCGCCATCTCCAAGCGCGCCGACGGCATCGTCATCATCGATCCGGTCAAAGCCAAGGGCCAGAAACAGATCGTCGACGCCTGCCCCTACGGCGCCGTCTGGTGGAACGAGGAATTGGAAATCCCGCAAGCCTGGATTTTCGATGCGCATTTGTTGGACGATGGCTGGAAAGAGCCCCGCGCCGCCACGGTCTGCGCCACCGGCGCTATCCGCGCCGTCAAATGCGATGACGCCACCTTCGCCAAAACTATCGAGGCAGAGGGCTTGGAAGAACTGCATCCCGAGTACGGCACCAAACCCCGGGTCTGGTACAAGAACCTTTACCGCTACACCAAGGTCTTCATCGGCGGCAGCGTCGAGGCTGAAGAAGGCGGCAATGTGGATTGCGTGCGCGGCGCCCACGTCGCGCTAACCAAGGACGGCGCCAAGATCGCCGAGACCTTCACCGATGTATACGGCGATTTCAAGTTCGACCAGCTGGACCCGGACAGTGGCGAGTACACCATAGACATCGCCGCCGAGGGCCACCCGGCGAAGTCGGTCAGCGTTACATTGGGCGAGAGTGTGTATGCGGGGGAGGTTCGGGTTTAGGCCAACGCGTATGGCAGAGGGCGGGTTTGAAACCCACCCCTACACAAACCATCGACGCATAATTTTTGTTGAACCGTAGGGGCGGGTTTCAAACCCGCTCTTGACGCAATCCCTACCCATCCAGCTCCGCATAGTGCCTAAATATCCCCATCTCGTTGAATGGGATGCGCCGCTCGGAGGCCAAATACGCCGCCACGTTGGGACGCGCCGCCACCGCGTCGTGCAATGCCGTCAGCGCCGGGTAATCGGGCTCGATCCTGGCCATGGCGACCGGGTATGCGTAGCGGAGGCCGGCGATCACCTGGAACAGGGACAAGTCCGCATCGCTGACCGCATCGCCGATGAGATGCGCGCCATCGCCGCTACGCGCGATCACGGCGGCGAAATAGGTGAAATATTTGGGCACTCTCTGTTCCAGGAATATGGGCGTCCGCTTTTTCGCCTCCTCCACCTGATCTTCGTAATAGAGCGCACTGCCGATCGGATGATGGGCGTCGTGGGCCTCGACAACCAGATCGGAAATGGTCAGTTGCAGGCTGTTCGCCCAGCCCCGGCCGCGCTCGCTTTCCGGCGGAAGGCCGATGCGGGTTGCGAGGTAGCCGAGGATGTTGGTGGTTTGCGCGATGGCCACGTTGCCGTCCTTTAAGATGGGCGGCGCGTAAGCCGGGTGGGAGTTCGCCGGATCGTCCAAAAAAGCGCGGATAGCACCAGGGCCGCCGCCTTCGGTCTCGGGCTTGCGGCCCACATCCACATAATCGGCGCCGGCTTCTTCGAGGGCCAGGCGGATAAACTCACCGCGGCCCTGGATCATCGGCCAGTAATAAAGCTCATAGGCCATGATCAGATCTTCAACAGTTTTTCGGCGTTGCCGTGCAGGATCTTGTCCTTGTCCTCTTCGTTGAGCATCAGCCGTTCCATCCAGACCGGGCCCGGATCGTTGGGCACGAACGGATAGTCGATGGCGAACATGATGCGGTCGGCGCCCATCTCCTGCAAACAACAGAGCATCGCCGGATCGGAAAAGAAGCCCGACGTGGTGATGTGGAAATGTTTGGTGAACAATTTGCGGAATTCGACGCCGTCATTGCCCGGCCGGTTGAGGGCCAGATCGATACGCCACATGAGGAACGGCAAGGTCTCGCCCAAATGGCCGAGGATGATGTTGAGGCCCGGATATTTCTCCAACACGCCCGACAGCACAATGCGGATACCCATGGTCGCGGTCTCCATGGTGAAACCCCAGCCGGCGTTGGCGAGGCCGGGATAATCGTCCGTATAGTCTTTCAAATAGGCCTCGCGGACGGCCGCATGAATATTGGCCGGGTGGATATAAAGGGGCACATCGAGCGCCTCGGCGCGGGCGAAGATCGGCCAGAATTCCTTGTTGTCGATGAACTTTTCACCGCCCGTGAGCCCGTGGATCATGGCGCCGACCATGCCGAGGTCCTTGACCGAGCGTTCCAGCTCGTCGGCGGCGGCTTCCGGCGCGGCGGTGGCCAGGGCGGCGAAACCCTTGAAGCGGTCCGGATAAACATCGCAGATTGCCTTCAAGCGGTCGTTGGCGGCGGCGGCGATGGCGGGGCCGGCTTCGGCGTCCAGCTTTTGCCCCGACGGCGCGCCGTGGGACAAGACCTGCACGTCGATATTGTTATCGTCCATGGATTTGATGCGCGCCGCGCCGGTTTCTTCCAGGGCTTCGCGGACAAAGCCGCCGGTGCGCGCATCGACGCCGGTAAAGGTCTTGGTCACCTCATCGTCGTAATAATGCTCTTCGATGGCGATAACTTTTTTGCCGTCCAGAATGGACATGATAATCCTCCCCTATGTGTTGGTTATTGGAGCCAGTCGATATGATATCCAAATCGGCGGAATTGCCAATGCTAATGTACGCCCCATGCCGCCGCCCTCCCCCTCACGTCATGCCCCAATTTATTCGGGTCATCCAGGGCCGGAAGGATCGAATTTGCCGTTATTGGATGATATAAACAGGCCTACTTTAATTTCCGGACCCCTGATCCATGCTGTCATCCGAAGACAATGAACTTCTGACCCGCGTCGGCCCCGGCACGGCCATGGGCGAAATGATGCGCCGCTTCTGGATACCGGCGCTTCTGGAAGAAGAAGTGGCCCAGCCGGACGGGGCGCCGGTGAAATTGCGGCTGCTCGGCGAAGACCTGGTGGCGTTCAAGGATACCGATGGGCGCGTCGGCATCCTTGACGCCTATTGTCCGCACCGGCGGGTGCAGCTGTATTACGGCCGCAACGAGGAATGCGGATTGCGCTGTGTTTATCACGGCTGGAAGTTCGATGTGGATGGCACTTGCGTCGATATGCCGTCGGAGCCGGACAAGACCAACTTTGCCGCCAAGGTCGATTTGAAAGCCTATCCCACTCAAACACGCGCCGGCGTGGTCTGGGTTTATATGGGCGATGGACAAGATACGCCGGAGCTGCCCCAGTTCGAATGGTCGTACCTGCCCGCCGACCGCACCGCCGCCACCAAGCGCCTGCAAGAATGCAATTGGGCGCAGGCGGTCGAGGGCGGCATCGACAGCGCCCATATATCGTTCCTGCATTCCAATCTGGATAACACCGGGCGCGGCAATTTCAATTTGAAGCGGGACAGTTTCGCGCTCACCGACCGGCATCCCAAATTCTTTTTGCACGACACCGATTGCGGCACCCAGATCGGCGCCCGGCGCCGCGCCGAGGACGGCCGCCATTATTGGCGCATCACCCAGTTTCTGATGCCGTTCTATACCATGATCCCACCGATCATGGATGGCGGCGACAATTCCGACGGCATCCCTTTTGGCGGCCATGCCTGGGTGCCCATCGATGACTTCAACACCTGGACCTGGTCCTTCGGCGTGCATCCTGGGCGCGCCTTCACGCCCGAAGAAGCCGAATGGTCGGGTGGCCGAAGTGGCACCTGGGGGCCTATCGACGAAAACTACCGGCCCTTGCGCAACCGGGACAACGAATATCAATTGAGCCGGGAGCGCCAGCGGGTTGAGAGCTTTACCGGCATCGAGGGCGTGCCCAATCAAGATGCCGCCGTGCAGGAAAGCATGGGCGTCATCGTCGACCGCTCCCGGGAATGGCTGGGGGCTTCGGACGCCGCCGTCATCGCGTGGCGCGCCAAAGTCATCGGCTTCGCCAAGGCATTGCAAGATGGCCAGGCGCCGCCCATGGCCGCCAACGGCGCCAGCTACAACCGCCGCGCCTGCTCGGTCCTGCTGGACGCCGATACGGACTGGGTTGAAGGCGCCGACTGGCTGGTGCATGGCGGGGCAATCCCGAAAGCCGCCGAATAAATTCTTGCCGCTTTTTTGACCCCGCCATCTTTAAATACCCGTCCGCCGGTCCCAACTAAACAGTATGGCAAAATGGCCCGGAAATAGGTGGCCAGACGTGGTGATATCGGCGCGATGAATTTTCAGCAGAACAAAACCAAGCAGTCGCGTATCCTGGTGGTCGACGACAATGCGATTAACGTGCGCTTGCTGGAAGACCTCCTGAGCCAATCGGGTTATGGCAATGTCTTTTCAACCACCGATCCGACCCAGGTCGCGCCGCTCCACGTCAAATGGAATTTCGATATCATTCTGTTGGATATCCGCATGCCGAAGCTGGATGGTTTCGGCGTCATGCGCCAACTGAAAGCGGTGATCCCGCCGGAAGACTATGTGCCGATCCTGGCGATCACCGCCGAAACCGATATGGAAACCCGGCTGCGCGCGCTGAAGGAGGGCGCCAAGGACTTTATCAACAAACCCTATAGCCAATTGGAAGCCTTGAACCGCATCGAGAACATGCTCGAAGTGCGCGCCCTCTATACCCAGCGCCAGCGCCAGAATGCGTTGCTCGAGGTGAAAGTCCGCGAACGCACCCAGCAACTGGAAGCGCAAAACTTGATGCTCGAGGATACCAGGCTGGAGATCATCCGCCGGCTGGGCCGCGCCGGCGAGTACCGGGACAACGAAACCGGCATGCATGTTATCCGCATGAGCAAGGTCTGCCGGGAGATCGCGCTGGCCGCCGGCCTTGACGAAGATTTCGCCGAAAACATCCACCGCGCCAGCCCGATGCACGATGTCGGCAAAATCGGCGTGCCCGATCAGGTATTGTTGAAGCCGGGCAAACTGGACGCGGGCGAATGGGACATCATGAAAACCCATGCCGCCATGGGCGCCGACATCATCGGCGATGCGGCATCCGATATCTTGAACATGGCCCGCACCATCGCCCTCACCCACCACGAGAAATTCGACGGCGCCGGCTATCCGAACGGCCTGGCCGGCGAAGACATTGCCATCGAAGGGCGCATCGCCGCCATTTCCGATGTGTTCGATGCGCTGACTTCGGTGCGCCCCTATAAAAAAGCCTGGCCGGTGGGCCAAGCGCTGCAATACATCAACGACAATTCCGGCGCCCATTTCGATCCCGCCCTGGTGCGTATTTTTAACGATATATTCGGCGAGATCCTGATCATCAAAAACGCATACGCCGACTAAATTTAAACGGGCTTGCATTTTTATTGGCGGGATTCACGATTTCTTAAAATCCTTGCGCTAATCTCCTCCTCAACAAACTTGAACGATCGAAGGAGGGAGCAGAATGCGTTTTTCGATCCAATACCAGAACACCAGCGGAAAATGGATTGTTATCGATACATTGGAAGGCTTTTCCTATGTCGGCAACTACAGGACCGAAGAAGATGCAATGCTCGCGGCCCTTGCCCAAGAAGAGCGCACCAGACAACAGCGAGGCACACAGCCGTCCAATATGGTCGCATAAATAAGAATTCAAGACCCCCGTTACCCCCAGTTTACCCCAGGCATCCACGTCGCACCCCTCCTCCTCCCCCCCGACTCTCCCCCGCGGCGTGGATGCCACCCTTCAAACGCCGTTAACACCCCGTTAACCAATCATCGGTAATGCTAGCCATTCCCGTATCAAGAATTGATACATTTAGGTGAGCTAGGAATGGCATGAAAGTTCGTTTTATGGCGCTGGCGACAGTGGCGCCTTTTATACTTCTGGGATGGTTCTTTTCGGCCTGGCTGTCGGAAAACACGGCTCTGGCAAAGCCGTATCAGGATCCGGTTTCCGCCCCAATCGAAGCCCAATACCAATCGGTGCGCATTATTTCGCTGGTGCGTTAGCGCCAAGCGCCGCCGTTTTGCCCCGCCCCATGCGAACGGTCGTATGGGGCCGGCATATTTGCGCCTGTATTTTGGCCGGCCGGGATAGTAAAACCTTACCGCACATCGCCGCCAGCGGCCCCACCGCCTGCACACCGAAGAAACAGGAACAACGCCGATGAAACTTTACGCCCGTCCCGCCTCGCCCTTTGCCCGCAAGGTGCGGATCATGATCATCGAAACCGGCCTTGCAGACAAAATCGAGATCGAAATGTTGAGCAGCGTCGAAGAGGTGCAAAACATGCCGCCGGCGCGCAATCCGCTCGGCAAGATCCCGGCGCTGGAGCTGGACAATGGCGAGGCGCTGTTTGATTCGCCGGTCATCTGCGAATATCTGGATGGCATCCACCATGGCGCAGCCTTGTTCCCAAAGGACGGCTGGGCGCGCTGGCACGCCTTGCGCCTGCAAGCCGCCGGAGACGGCATCGGCGATGCCGCCGCTGCCATGGGCGTTGAAGGCATGCGCGCCGAAGACAAGCGCTCGGATCGGGCGCTTACCACCCAGTGGAACAAAATAACCCGGACTACCGGGCTATTGAACGACAATATGGATTGGCTGGACGGCCCCTTGAACATCGGCCAGATCGCCGTCGCGGCCGGGCTTGGTTATACGGATTTCCGGCTGGCTGACCACCAATGGCGCGACGAGCGTCCCAATCTGGAAGCCTGGTTTGCGAAATTCAACGAACGCGCCTCCATGCAGGAAACCTTTTTCGCGCGGCCTTAAGGAAATCCACCCGGAATCATTTTCCCGGCAGAATCTGCCGCGTGATTCCGGCTGCACAGTGATCCTTAAAATTTCCCTAACGATTCAAACGGGTTAGTTTGGCGGCTCGGTTGGCACGGCCGTTGCAACCAACAAGGCACAATAAGGCGCGGCGCAAATGCCGCTCAAATGCCAGGTTGAGAAAAAAATGAACAAAAGCACCGGGGTCTCGGCGTGGACCCGCCTATCCACCATATTCTCCGCCCCCGATGGCGCGCCCGGCGTCTTTCCGGATTTTCCGGATGCCGCCAGCGCCCTCGACGAAATTTCCCCCCCCGACGTCCGAACGGCCCCTCACCGGGCTAGCGCAGCTTTTGGGTTGCGCGAAAGAACGGTGGGCGCCCCGGCGGCGCTGTTCGCTCGCAAGGTTTCGCACAAAAATGCGGCCCACGAGCGAACAGCGCCCATCGGAAGATGGTTGGAAATGGTGCAAAGGCTAAAGGGGTTTGGCGTGCGCGGCCAGATCGCCGGCATCAATCACTATATCAATCAGGCGGCGCAAACGCCCGAGATCGCCGAATACGCCAAGTCGCGGCCCTGGACGTCGCCGCTGGATCTGCTGCAATGCGCCGACAATTCCTGCGCCTATGCGCTCGCCAAATATCTGTCGCTGCGCCTGCTTGGCTTCCACGCGCACCGGTTACGGCTGGTCTGGATGCGCAGCAGAGGCGGCCAACAACATGTGGTTCTGACGGTGACCTTGTCGGGCAAGACGCTGGTCCTCGACAGCCGCTCGGACATGGTCCTCGCCGATGCGGCGTTTGCCGAGACGCCGCCCTATGTGTCGTTGAACCCGGCCCGCTTTTGCCTGCATTGGCACCCGTCCGAGCCCGGCGGCGCGAAGGCCGCCCTTGGCCGTCTGGCGAGCCGTCTGGCCGAGAACCGCGATACCATCCACTGAATATCAGGCCATCTATTCCGATTTTTTCCGGCGCGCCCGGCCTTCTTTCCAGAGGGCACGCACCCGCTCGTCGGTCTCGGTGAAGGCGCCGACGATGGGCCCCAGCGCCGCGTCCAATGCCGCCGGATAGCTGATCGCCATACCCGACGGGGTGCGGAACAACAGCGACGAATAAAGCGCCGGATTGTCCTTGGCGATGGCGGCAAAGCCGTCGGCCAGCAACAGATTGACCACATCGTGAAACAGATAGACGCAATCATCGCCGGCGCACGTCTTCACCGCCTCGAAATCGGCGCGCTGGGCCTCGTTGGTGTGCCAGCCGTCGATCAGCGCGAAATCCACCGGCCCGCCCA
>Ga0114999_10002886_pt1 | contig 22051 bp, 17 predicted proteins | sample ArcticOcean_MG_C_3_FD_89820 | JGI IMG/M metagenome (GOLD analysis project Ga0114999, IMG submission 89820) | Marine microbial communities from western Arctic Ocean - ArcticOcean_MG_CB8_126 | ecosystem: Environmental > Aquatic > Marine > Oceanic | place: Arctic Ocean: Canada Basin | collected...
GACGGCGTTTGTCCGAGATAATTTTACGTATTTCGTTGAGGTAGGTTGCGACGGTGTGGACGTTGCCGCGTGCGCCGAGGTACTAAAACTTGCTGATGGGATTCAGTTCGCTTCCTCGTAGGTAGTTATCTGGTTTTATCCGCAGAGGATTTGGGCGATCCTGAGGCTTGCCTTGCCGTCCCAGCCGTCGATGCTGGTGGTTTCCCTAGTCGAATGATCTAACGAAGTTTCTATGATTTCTGTTCCGGCCTGAGCGAGTCGATCGAAATCGAATCCGATGAGGGTGTTGGTCCCTTCGGTTATTGTCACTGGACGCTCTGTGTTTTCTCGCACGGTTAGGCACGGGACTCCGAGGTAGCTTGACTCTTCTTGCACTCCTCCCGAATCGGTGACGACCAGCGTGGCTGCTGCCTGTATACCCAGGAATTCGAGATAGCCCAGCGGAGGTGTCGTGTTAAGGGGGGCGAGAAGAGATTCGAGACCGTGCTCGGCTATATAGGTTGAGGTGCCCGGGTGAATGGGAAATACGACCGTGCTGACCTTGGCGAGGATGCCTAATGATTCGAGCAGCTTTTTTACGCGTGCTGGTTCTCTGGTCAGCGCTCCGCGATGGATAGTTACCAGTGAGATCGGTTTCGCGCCCAACTCGGCGAGGATCGGTTCGGCTGTTCGTTTGGCTTCTGGGAGAAGCTGAACTAGTGAATCGACCATTACGTTGCCGACGAACTTTATTTTTTCTTCGGCGATACCTTCGTCGAGTAGGTGCTGTTTGGCTTCTTTGGAGTGAGTGAACAGCAGGTCTGAAATCCGGTCTGTTATGACTCGGTTTATCTCCTCAGGCATGTCCCAATCGAAAGAGCGAAGTCCCGCCTCGACGTGTGCGATCTTGGTGCCCATTTTGCTAGCAACTAGGGTTGCCGCGAGGGTCGAGTTTACGTCGCCGTAAACAACGAGCCAGTCTGGATTCTTTTCTATCAGGACAGGCTCCAGGGCGATCATGACTCGCCCAGTTTGTTCTGCATGAGATCCTGACCCGATTCCGAGGTTGATGTCGGGTTCGGGCATCTTGAGTTGGGAGAGCAGCAGCGACGACATGTTGTCGTCGTAGTGCTGTCCTGTGTGGACGATAGTTTGTTCGACGTTATCGTTGGCGGCGAGCGCGTGATAAACGGGCGCCAGCTTCACGAAGTTGGGTCGTGCGCCGATGATGTGGCAGATCGTTATGTTGCTGGTACTTGCCATTTATTTGGGGGTCAGGAGAGTTCGTCGAGCGAAATGTCTTGCTTTGTACCGGAGCGAACGGACTCGATGATCTTGAATGTTGTCAGGGTCGTTAGGAGCAGTTGTTCGTTCTCGATTGGCTGTCTGTTTTCTGGAATTCCCGAGAAGAAGGATTCCATGAGTGCACGGTGGCCTTTGTTGCCGTTGGATTTATCGCTCTTGGTTCCATTTTCGGAAAATAGTTCTAGTGTTTTGAAATTGTCGAGTTGCGCCGAGCGACTACCGCCGTGCACTTCGAAATATTCTTTTCCGAGGGCGTTGCTGCCATTGACGTTGTAGATAACGGTGCCTACAGAGCCGTCGCTGAATTCGATATTGGCTGCGACATTGGCTATGGGGGTCGACTGCTCGGATCGAGCCGTTGGCGAGCTTGCGGACACTCGAACGGGCGTGGCGTCGGTCATGTACTGGAGGAAATCAACGAAGTGGCAGACTTCACCGATAATTCGCCCGCCACCTATCAACGGGTCGTTGATCCAGTGGTTGCGGTCGATTGCGCCTGCGTTTACCCGGCATTGGATCATTATCGGTGTTGAGACACCTGCAAAGTGAGCCTTCATTTTGATCGCAAGAGGAGCAAATCGTCGGTTGTAACCGACTGACAGCAAACCGCTTGTTGATTTGAGGGCTGTGGTGACAGAACGCAGGCCGTCGTAGTCGATCGCAAGCGGCTTCTCTACGTGGACATTTTTATTGGTGGTAAGAGCGGATACGGCGATACCTACTACTTCGTTGTGAGGAACTGCGGCGATCACGATGTTAACGCTGGGATTGTCGATCAGGTCCTCTGTACCAGTGACTACATCTATAGAGCCATTTTTATTGTCGTTGCGAACAGTTCGAGCTAGCGTTTCCGCTGAATTTCCAGTCGCTGCTGACACTGCTGCAATCGGGATTGTGGTTGCATTTCGCAGAGCAGGGTAGAGCGTGCCGCGCATGAAATTGCCTGCGCCGATGAGGCCGATTTGATTCGCTGCTACGCCTGTTGAAACGGAAGCTGGCTGAGGTTTTCTGACTTCGGATTTCGGGGGCGAGGCGGCGTAGTCGATGAGCATTCCCAAGGGAGGGGAGTCAGAGGCGTCGAGTTGATATGCGCTCGGGGCCTCATCTACGTTGAACGTGTGAGTAGTGAACTTGTTGGTGTCTACCGATCCACTTTCAATCAAACGGAGGAACTCGGACATGTTTCGAGTTTCGGTCCATCGAGCGTAGGCGACCGGGTAGTCCACGGCATGCTGTTCGTAAAGCGGATCGTGGCGGCCGGGTCCGTAGGAGCGGGAGACACGTACGTCCAGCTCTCTGTCGTAGTAGAGGCGCCTGGGAATCGAGATATCGATATCGCCGACTACTGAGACTCTTCCACGCTCTCTCAGGAGTTCGCCAGCCAGATCGAGGGTTTCAGAGGTTTTGGACGCGGCGGTGATGATGACTGCGTCGAGCATCTCTCCGTTTTGTGAGAGGTTTTGCGCGGCGTTTGTAAGCGCGGTTGCGTCCATTGGGAGGGCGATTGACGCTCCTCCCTCGATTGCCATGTCGACTCGGGATTGCATCAGGTCGGTAGCGATAACGGGGGAACCGTAGGCACGGAGGATCTGGACGGTTAGTTGCCCGACGATTCCGAGTCCAATGACGGCTACCGTTTCGCCGGGTGAGAGTTCGGCTCGGCGGATTCCCTGCATGGCGATTGCACCGAGTGTGGCGTAAGCGGCCTGTTTGGGGTCGACATTCTGGGGGATTTTCGTGGCGAGCTGTTCAGGTACCCAAACGTATTCGGCGTGGTTGGCGTAGTTCGCCCCGGCGCAAGCTACGAGATCTCCCGGTAGGAATCCGTCACAGCCGTCGCCGACGGCGATGACTTCACCGGCTGTGGAATATCCGATGGCGTCCAGTTTGTCGAGGCGGCTCCGGACCTTGCGAAAGGTGTCGAGAAATCCTTCGGATCGGGCTTTGTCGAGGACTTGCTTGAACAGATCGGGGCGGGATCGGGCTTTCCCAATGAGGGATTTTTTGGCGAACTCGATGGAGGTCCGGTCGGTTCCCGGACTAATTGCTGAGAAATGATTTTTGACCAGGATGCCGCCCGGCAGCGCAGATGGAATGGGAACTTCGGCGACAGTTATTTCGCCGTTGTTGTTGTTCCTGACTAGTTGCTTCAAACCTGGACTCCAGTAATTCAGCAGTATTTACATGCTGTACACCGATAGTTTACGGGTCGGACTGCCCGGAGATCACCTTGTTTTTAATTCGAATCGGGGTAATTGGCTTACGTCCGTGAGACGGGGTGAATCGGCACATCTGTATAGTTTTTTGCTGAAGATTGATTTCTTTGGCCTTGCCACTTGGTCTTGATGACCCGTTTTGACGTGCGGGAACGTCCTTTCATCTGCTCTACCCACCCTCATTCCGAAATCCCAGAAAATGCCCGATTCCATGTGCGGGATACGACGTAGTTCAATCGTCGACCTGAAGACGGGTGCCAAACCGGCAGCTAACGAAGATTCTTGTTACCGAGCGACCAACCGAGTTTGGGCGCTTCGCAATTTGACGCTCGGGATGGAACAGACCAATGTCACGGTCTGAGCGTCATGTTGTCTTCGTTTCTCCGCTCCCGCCGCCTTCTGGCGGTATAGCGACCTGGACGGAAGCGATTCGAGTACGAGGATTGGGCGATGGTTGGCGGGTCTCGATCGTCGATACCCGGATGCGTGGTAGATCCGTTGCCGATCGAAAATCAAGCTTGCTACCGGAGTTGGCTCGTAGCGCAAGAATGCTTGGTAGTTTGCTGAAAATGCTGGTATTCGATCGACCCGATGTTGTTCACATTAACTGCAGTCTTTCGGAAAAAGGAATCTTCCGCGACTCTCTCGCTGTGGCGGTGGCAAGGCTTTTTAGAGTTGCGGTCGTTTCGAATCTTCGTGGTAATTTCCTCCCCGGTCAGCGGACGGCATTTTCACGTTGGACAACGGCTGCCTATCGATTCATATTCCGAAACTCGGAGCGGATCGTTGCGCTGAACAATGCGAGCCGTGACGGGGTGTGTGAGTTGGGTGATTTTGCGGGAGTCACAACGGTTGTACCTAATTTCGTGGACCTGAGTGCAATTCCTGAGCAAGCTGAACTCGGCGAAAGGCGTTTCAGGGTTGCATACGTTGGTGCACTCGCTGAATCCAAGGGGGTAATTACTGTTTTGGAAACCGCCACTCGACTGCCGGAGATCGAGTTTGTGTTGGTCGGAGATGCTCCGGGGAACGGCGATTCGTCGCCTATTACCGAGATGGTGGAGAAATTGGCCAATGTCGACCATGTAGGATCGGTTCCTCACTCTTCAGCTCTCGACATTCTGGCGGCGAGCGATGCGCTGATTTTCCCATCCCATTCTGAGGGGTTTCCAAATGTGGTTGCCGAGTCGATGGCGATCGGCCTTCCAGTTGTGGCGTCGCCGGTCGGTGCCATTCCCGAGATGATCGATGATCCAGAGGGTGGATTTCTGATCCCGCACGACCAGATCGAATCGTACGTCGATGTGATTCGGTCGTTGGCTGCTGACCGTCAATTCGCTCGAAAACTCGGTGCGCACAATCGCGACAAAGCTAGAGATCAGTACTCGTACGAGGATGTGATAGCGCAGTGGAGACGCCTGTACGAGTCGCTCATCTGAGTAATTTCCCGCCAAAGGGAACCGATAAACTCGTGACTTCGTCGCCTATGAATAACTCTTCTTCTGAATCCAAGACAATCCGCCTCGTCAATGCAATGCCAGAAATAACGTTATGTGTGGAGTAGCCGGACTTCTCAGAATCCACGATGGGCTGGTGGGTTCCGTGTCGCTAGATGTGCTCAAATCGATGGCTGATTCGATGGCCCATCGCGGTCCTGATGGTTCCGGGGTTTGGGTTGCCGACGATCGCAGTGTAGGAATGTCGCACCGGCGCCTTTCAATCATCGATCTTTCTAATGAAGCCGGTCAGCCGATGCATGATGCCGGGGCTGAGTTGACGATTGTCTACAACGGTGAGATCTACAACCATGCCGAGCTGAGGCGACAACTGACAAGCCTTGGTCACACTCAATGGCGCACTGACCATTCGGACACCGAAGTGCTATTGGCTGCGTACAAGGAGTGGGGCGTCGAATGTCTTTCCAGGCTGCGGGGGATTTTTGCCTTTGGCCTCTGGGACTCAAAGAAAAAGCGGCTTTTTCTGGCGAGGGACCGCATTGGGGTGAAGCCGCTTTATTACTCCGACAATGGCCCGATCTTCGCGTTCGCATCTGAAATAAAAGCGATCCTCGCCACGTCCGACAATCGTCCACGCCTGAATCTTTCCGGATTGCGCGAGTATCTCGGATTCATGACGACTACGGGTCCTGAGACGATATTTCAGGGGATTCACAAGCTGCAGCCGGGCCACTGGATGACTATCGACGCGGATGGGAAGAAGGTTGTTCACAGGTACTGGGACGTGCTGGACGAAGTTGGTCGGGTCACAGACTCCACGGAGCAAATAAGCGAGAGATTGATTTCCGAGTTCCGGCAGTCTGTCTCACTGAGGCTGGTATCGGATAGAGAAGTCGGTGTCTTCTTGAGCGGTGGTATCGATTCCAGTTTAAACGCAGCGTTATTTTCGGAATCTACGACGGGAAAGGTGCGCACGTTTAGCATCGGCTACTCAGGCTCTGATCAGAATTACCAGAACGAAACCGACATGGCGAGCGAGTTCGCTGCGCAGATCGGGGCGGAAAACCAGAGTTCGATGCTGACTCGGCAGGATGTGCAGGACGTAGCGCTGAAACTGGCGTGGCACCAGGACGAGCCCAACGGGGATCCCGTGTGTGTGCCGATCCATTACGTATCGAAGTTGGCGAGAGAAAACGGAGTGGTCGTTTGCCAGGTTGGCGAAGGGTCGGACGAGCTGTTTCACGGCTACGACAGCTGGGCCCAATACAGGAAATACCAGTCGATCGCTGATTCGATTCCTCAATTCGCCCTTCGAGCTATTTCGGGCGTCTCAGGTTCAACCGGGCTTGATGCAACGCGACGAGATATGCTGCGGCGGGCGGCGCTTGGGCAGCCGTTGTTTATGGGCGGCGCGCTTGGCTTAGCTGAATCTCAGATCGATGGGCTTCTGGAGCCTGAGATCAGAAGCGAGTTGGGTGGGTTGACCTCCTATGACTCCATAGCGCCGTATCGCGCACATTTCGAGTCGAACTCACCGGATCAATCGAATTTTGCGTGGATGACATATTTGGACATAACGGTGCGAATACCAGAATTGCTTTTGATGCGAGTCGACAAAATGTCGATGGCTAATTCCGTTGAGGCACGTGTCCCGTTCCTTGACCACGAGTTTGTCACTCTGGCGATGTCGCTTTCGGAGTCGACCCGATTGCTCAACGGTTCGCCAAAGGGCATTCTGAAACACGCCGCTTCTGGACTGATTCCAGATTCAATACTCCATCGACGTAAGCAAGGATTCGGTCTGCCGATGGACGACTGGTTGCCGGGAATCATCGATGACATTGGTCGAGAAGCGATCGAGGATATGTTGCGCGATTCCGGGCTGTTTGATCCGGCAGTTATGGATGAACTGTTGCTGCCATCTCAGCCAGCCAAGTCACGATGGCTCCTACTTAACCTTGCGTTTTGGTGGAGCCAGTATCGACCGAGCGTCTGACCCCGATCAGGTTTAGTGATACCGGGTAAGTAACCCAAAATGGGAGTGGCTCGGGAGCGTGTCTAGGCTTTGTTGGCGGCGATCAACATGTAGAGGCCAAACCTATTTCCGAGCGCTCGTACTAGCCATCGAGGATAGGTGGCGAATGCGAGTCGGCTCAGCATGCTGCGGTAGCGTTTTGATGGTTCGATTGTGAGCAGGTCTCCGGGGCCTAGGACGGTCGAGATATCTATTTCCTCGAATCCGACACTCGCCACAAGTTCTCTTGCTTCCCCGATTGAGTATGACTTTGTTCCTGGGCTTTCCAGGTTTTCAAATACGCAGGCTCTCGGGCTTTTGAGTGGTTTTCCTTTGAGTAGTCCGTGAATGGCCCACATCATCCAGGCGCTCCACGAATTCTTGCTGTAGACCATGATCTTCATGCGGCCGTTTGGTCGCAGCACTCGCAGTACTTCTGCGAGGGCTTTATCGGTTTGAGGAGTGTGATGTAAGACTCCCCATGAATAGACGAGATCGAACGATTCATCGGGAAATGGCAGGGATTCAGCGTTCGCCTGACGCAGTTCGGAAGCTTTGCCGTCTAGCCCGCGGGACTTGAGGTGAGCCTGCGTGTGCTCAATAGCGGCTGTCGTTAGGTCGATACCCGTGGCCGTTGCGCCGGCGGCGACCCAGTTGCTGAAATCTGAACCTGCCCCGGTGCCGATTTCGAGTACATCGAGATCTTTCGCTTCATCGAATTGGGCGAATGGCTTTATGAATGGTTCAAGCTCGTACCGTGCTGCTCGGATTTCGGCGTAAAATTTTGCGGTTTCGGTCGATGTTGAGTAGCGGGTGCCTACCGTTTCGGCTTCCCAGTGGTCACTAACTTTTTGCAGATCGTTCAATTGGCAATTGGCTCAGTTCGAGAATGTCTACTGCGTATTTTAAGCGGCGTTAAAGAGCACAAGAAGTGTAGGTCAGCAGCGGTTCACAGGTCGATATCGATTAGGGCTATCAACCGTCGCATTGCCAGTGGGTAGGTCAGATAACCAGAAGTGTAAGTTTCACTTACTTATGCTTCCTGCAATCGATTGCAGGTTGCGAATTCCGAGGAATGGTGTCAGCGTAGATATGTGGCGTTGCTGGGGCTACGGGAGCGGCGCTGATTTCGACCGCGCGGCGATACGGTGAGAAACCTCGAGAGCGTGTTGTCGGGGAGTACTCGATCATTCAGTTAGGTGAACAGGGCTTTGAAGAAATATCTCATTACCGGCGGTGCCGGGTTTATCGGATCGCATCTCTCCGAGCTTCTGCTTGCCAGAGGCGACGAAGTCACGGTGCTGGATGATTTTTCCACGGGTTCGATCGAGAATATTAGCGGATTAGAAGCTGAAAGCGGGTTCAATGTTATCCGGGGTTCGGTTCTGGACGAAGAACTGTTAGATCGAACTATTCCCGAGCACGACGTGATTGTTCATCTAGCGGCTGCTGTTGGTGTGAAGTTGATCATAAATAACCCGGCTCTCACGATCGAATCGAACGTGTTGGGTACTCACTTTGTTTTGCGAGCATGCCAGAAGTACGGCAAGAAAATAATGTTGGCCTCGACGTCGGAAGTTTATGGCAAGAACGATGACGCACCGTTCAGTGAGGATCAGGACAGCGTGTTGGGGCCGACCACGATCGCACGGTGGGCATATGCCGCTTCAAAAGCGGTGGATGAGTTTTTGGCTCTGGCGTTCAACAAGCAGTACGGCCTTCCTGTGGTGATATTCAGACTGTTTAACACGATCGGTCCACGGCAAGTAGGCGACTTCGGGATGGTGGTTCCGAGCTTCGTGAATAAGGCGATCGCAGGCGGGCCGCTCCAAGTTTTTGGTAGTGGCAGTCAGACGCGTTGTTTTTGCGATGTTCGTGATGTAGTTCGCGCTATCGCGTTGCTCGAAGAATCGGACGAAGCGATCGGGCAGGTATACAACATTGGTGCGGAGGACGAGATATCGATTATCGACCTCGCACGTGAGGTTGTTGTCGCGTCTGGTCTGGTGTCGGAGGATCGGGTGGACGATGCCATCGAAGTGATCTCTTATGACGAGGCCTATGAGGGTGGATTCGAGGACATGATGAGACGTGTCCCCAATATTTCAAAAATCAGGAACGCCGTTGGGTGGCAACCTGAGATCAAGCTCGCTGAAACGCTTGGGACGTTGATCGAACTCAGACGGGAATCTGAGTCTGCGGACTAGAATTTTGGCGTCGTTCGTGTTCGATTATTTGAAAAATTTCGACGCTCTGATTCGTGTGACGAGATAGTCGGCAGCCGGTAGCGCAAGAATAAAGAATGCAGGGGCTGCGACGTTCATGTGGCGTGGTTGGTACTGGAACGCTGCGACCATGAGCATTACGCCGACAATGGAGCTTAGGGCGACTCGCTCCGGGATTTCTAGACCATGAATCCGGGCTCCGGCGATCAAAGAAACAAGAGCGGCTATTACGACGACGGCACTCACTGCTGTGAGACCTACTCCGATCACAAAGAGCGCAAAGGGTATTGATAGTAGACCCAGGCTATTTTTGTTCGCATCTGAGTTGTTCGTGTTCCGATTGACGTTGAGCCCCACAAGAGATTTCAGCGATTCCCGCCAATCGTCGATGGCCTCAGCGTTGCTTTCTCCACTGAACGTTTGGATGTCTCCGACGTATAGTCCACCCAGCAGAGAATTTTTAATATTCCATGCGAATTTTTTGATGTACTCAACCGGGTGATCGCTGACTTGGTCAAAGAAATACCCCCAGAGTTGGCGGTCTGTGTCTGGGTGATATGGGGACTGGTCTTGAACATCAAGTTCTTCGAGAATGGTCGCCAAATACAAGTCATTGTGGGAGATACCCCAGACGTTGCCAGGTAACTGGCCGAGTGTGATGACGGCGACGCTGCCTCCGTTAGATGACGTGAGCCGGAATCCGTGATCATTGGCCATGTTGTAGATACCCCATGGGACAAGCATCACAAGAATTGCGACCAGCGAAATTGCCAGGTTTCGCACGTTCTTGATCAGCGCTGGTCGTTCAGATTTTGCTGTTCCCAGAGCTGTAATGATGACGAACACGAAGAGTGTCAAGAAGAGTAGATCTGAGCGAAAGTTGGCAGCGATTCCCGCGCTGACTCCCGGCAGGATGAAAGCCTTGATGGAATTCTGCGTCATCATGGCTCGACGGAACAGAATCAGGGAGATCCACCATAATGGGACAGCTATGGCTGCCGGCCAGTAGACGCTGGCGGTTGAGAACCAAATCCAGGCAAAGAGGACGAGCAGGACTTTGCCAGTGATCGAAGTAGCGCTACTTTGAAACCATGTTCGATAGATCCATACGAAGACGAGGAGTGCGAGAAAAAACTGGAAGAGCTTGAGCCAGACCCCAGCTCCAAACACAACGATTGCCAGTGGATAACCCCATATCGGGAACGGCAAGAGCGGTTTGTCGAGTTCCCCGGAGAGAGCCCTGGCATATTGGACGTGTTCGGACGTGAATATGTGGGATTCGCTAGTTGCGTTCCGATTGAGAATGAACACGATAATCGCAGCAGCCATGCTTATCAGCAAGACCCCTCGATTATTGACGATGATTTCTCTCATGTGCTGGAGTGACATTGTTTCGGATTCATAGGCGAAACCTATATTGGTCGACAGCGTAATATTGCAGGAATCCAGTCTCGATCAATGAGAAGATATTCCTTGCCCGAAGTATTTCTTGCATGAAATCATATCGAGATGTTTGCGAATCAGCTATGAAAACGAACAAGCACTAGCGACATGTGGCGACCTATGATTGGTTGGAATCCTTTCAATCCTGATAGAGCTTGTGGAATCTTCTGAAAAACTTTTGCCCGTAAAAACTCCCCAAAGCATCGGTCTCGTGCGCGGAAGCGCTCGTATTTACGCTACGAGTGGATTTGGAGCCATAATTGGATTGGCGTCCACTGCTTTATTGGGCCTCAATTTCGGTACAGGGCCGGCCATCGAAACCTTTTTCGTGGCGACGACAACATATTTTGTCGTGACAAAAATGCTTCAAACCGGAGCAGTTGGGGGCGTTGCAACTCCGATATTACTTCGTATGCGACAGGAGGCTGGGGCAGCAGCGGAAAGCCGCACAATGACCGGTTTCGTGGCTGCGGCGTTGGTCGGGTCGGTAGTAGGGGCACTTGCTATCTCGGTTTTCATTGGAAACCTCACTTCTGTGCTAGTCCCGGGATTTGATGAAACAGAAAGAAATCTTGTCGTACCGCTGACTCGAATACTTAGTATCGGAATTGCAGCGATACCGGTGAGTGCACTATTTACGGCTTTCCTGAACGCAAACAGCAAGTTCGGTTGGCCAGAGATGGCGACCGTGTCGGGCACAATTATCAATCTCGCGTTTATTGGGATTGGGGCTCCACTGATCGGGATTGAAGCCGCTGCTTACGGGATGGTTGCTGGGGCTTGGCTGAGTGCTGGGGTTCTGGCGGTGTTAGCGGTCAAAGGTGGATGGAAACCGAGACTCAGGGACGTGCGAATCCATGCCGAGACCGAAGAGTGGTTCCGGGGGCTACGACCGTATGTTGCTTACACGATGTTCATGCAGGCCCAAGCGGTTGTTTTTGTCGCTGTATTGTCGGCGCTTCCAGATGGATCGTTGGCGTACTACCGATATGGTGTCGATCTGGTGGCTAAGGGCGGCAGCTTGTTGAACGCTCCCGTTAATGCGATGGCGTTGCCTTATATGGCTCAGGCTAAAGTCTCAGACGGAGTACGGGCATTTAGGTCGAGTTTTGCCGAGTCGGGCTCGGCAGCTCTTCTGCTGGGATTGTTACCGGCGGTTTTTGTTTCGTTGAACGCCGATCTAATTACGGCACTCATATGGGGGCGTGGAGAATTTAGTGCAGAGGCGGTTCGCGAGGTCGCTACTGTGATAGCGATCAGTGCTCTGGCACTACCGCTGCAGTTTCTATTTTCTGTGTTCCAAAAAGGATTAGTAGCCCTGCAAAAAAATGTGGCCACGAACGTGGTCTCGATAGTCGGTCAGATAGCCCTTATAAGTCTCGTGTTTTTACTGGTTCCTCGATGGGGCCATATTGGAGCTGCATGGGTGGGGCCAATTGGAACGCTAGTGGGATTAATAACGGCTAGTGTGGTCCTATGGAGAGCGCAAAGCTTCCCGGATATCTCTACCACATGGCGCCGACTTCGTTCCTACATAATCCCGGTCGGAATAACTGTTGCTGCTGTTTGGGGTGTGAAGTACAGCCTGGACCGAGTTGCCCTAGCAAACGTCGTCGAGCTTGTCGTATCGGCGACGATTTTTGCAGTTATAGGGTTGGCAACAACGATATTGTTCAAATCTGAACCGATTTACAGTTCGTGGTTGCTGCTGCGTCGCAGATTTTCTTGAAGTCGACAAACAGCTGAGTAAAAGACATCACTGCTCCTTTTGTTATTTACTTCAAGATGCGTGACTAACTATTTGAAGTGGGACTTTCAGCGGAATCTTGTACGACGATTCGTGCTCACAATAATGAACAATGCGACATGAACGTTACACGCCAGAACATTGTTGAGGAATGGCCCAGTCCATGATGGTTTCTGCGGAGTCACGGCTGGTATTATTCGGCAGTTCATCGAACTTAAGCTGTGTCGAGCGTCCGATTTCGAATCAGTAACCGCGGAATGACTGATTATTTTCCACGTCCGATATTCTGGATTAGATGATAGTTACTTGAATATCCAAGCCGGGTGGTCGGCTTACGAGTGCCAACGATGCCCGTTCGGAACTGATCTCCGCTTACTAAGCGGCGAGTTCGGGTATATATGAGGAGAAGAAAAAAATGCCGCGGATTCGTCCAAACCCGAAAAAGTACCTGACCAACTCGTTTCAGCCTGCCCGTACCACAGTGGTAATGCTGACTCATAATCCAGCTGAAGGCGGTTACTTTGAAGACCGCCCGGTTGCCACGAAATTGTCGATTGCCTCTTTGGTAGCACACACGGAGGTGGAGTACGACCTCATGGTGTTCGATAACGGGTCCAGTCCTGAAATGGTCGAATATCTAGTCGATTTGAAAGAAAACGGCGTAATTCAGTATTTGTATCTCAGTGAACGAAATATTGGATATGGTGCCGCTCTAAATGCTGCGTTCAATGCTGCACCCGGTGAAGTTATCGCCTATGCCGACGATGACATTTTCTTTTATCCGGGGTGGCTGAGGAAACGGCTTGAAATCCTTGATACTTTCCCGAGTGTCGGAATGGTTTCTGGACAGTTGATCGAAGGTGATTCAGTTCACGACGCGGTGGCTCTCGGAGCAGAAAAACACGGGTATGCGATTGAAGATTTTGACATTCCAAGGGAGTGGTCGGAGCGATGGTGTGCGGGCTTGGGATTAGATGTTGATGTTTTCCTTTCTCGCCCCGAACTCAACTCGATTAAGAACTACAAAGTCGAATTGAACGGTGTAAAGGCGTTCGCAGGAGCGACCGGATATTCGTACCTTTTCACGAAAGAATTCCTACAGGAAATGCCCAGGCTGACCGAAGACCGTCAGGTCGGCGGAGCCGACTATGACTGGCACCATGCGGCCAACGACCTTGGGCGACTGAGGCTGACTACCAGCGAGTTGACCACAGACCACATTGGTAATGTCGTGGATGAGTACTGGATTAACGAGGCAAAGCGATTCGGAATCGCCGTCGGTGACGACGCGTTAAACACTGCCAGGAAGAAACAAAAAACGGGTAACTGGTTGATTCGCAGATCAAAAGCACAAAGAACAATCAGGTGGATCATTTCTCGGCTGACACGGCTAGTGTATTAGGGGATCTGCATGAATGAAGTCGAAGGATTTTCGGTAATTATCCCGACTTATCAGGCGGCTGAGGAGTTGAGGATTTGCCTCGACTCCTTCGCAAAAAACAGCCGACTTCAGAACGAGTTTAGGGTCTACGTGAATCCTGACGATTCGGGGCGACACGACCCCGATGTGGTCAACGTCGTTAAAGATTTCGATGTGGTACTGACGCTTAATGAGACTCCAATGGGTCCGTACGGGGCGTGGAACCGCGGGGCGCGAGAAGCCAAGAACGAATTGCTTTGCTTCATCACGGATGACCAGTACTGGGCACCGGGTTGGGATGAGGAGATTTGGCGATATGTGGACGACTACCCCATATTGACGGGGCAGATCGTTGAAAGTGGTGTCGTCGGGGCATATCCAACCAATATCGTTAAAAATTTCGGAGAGTCGGCAGAAAATTTCGACGAGGCGGCTTTCCTTGAATTCGTTCGTGATAACTCCGATGATCGCGTCGCACACGGTGGATTTTATATTCCGACCGTTATGCGCAAAGCCCTGTTTGACTCGCTCGGTGGTTGGCCTGACGAGCATCCGTTTCCGTACCCGAACGATTGGTATTTTCGTCTGAAGCTGTTCGAGCGTGGACTGGAGTACGATCGGGTTTGTTCGAGTTTTACGTATCACTTCCAGAACACGAGCTCCAAAGAGGGGCAGCCGACCGGGATGCATTTCGATCGTAAGGCTCCAGACGTAGCGGTTCCCGGAGCGATGGCGCAAATGATTGCATCGCTGCGGCGTCGCGCCGGGAGGGTGCTTCGAACCCTGGGGCTTCGATCACGGTCTATCTCGAAAACGACCGGCTATATGCTGCCCAAAAAAACCGACGAAAAACTTTTGTATGAATACTGTGTTGGGCGCGGTTTAGAGATCGAACCGGGTTTGAATCGGTTACCAAACCTGAACACCCGAGCAGTGGATCTGATTGGTGAGGCGCAGACCAGCGAGTATCCGGTTCCTGAGCTCGATGCGAATGCCTACGACTTGAGTAGCGTCGAATCCTCGTCGGTGGATTATGTGGTCAACTCTCATCTGATCGAACGTCTCGGTGATCCGATTCGAGCGTTGATGGAGTGGAGGCGAGTGTTGGGCCCAGATGGAGTGCTTGTCATGATTGTTGGAGACAAGCGATTGCGGGCGTCTGGTCGTTCGCAGCCTGAGACAGTTTTGGAAGAGATTATCGAGCGTTACGACCGAGGGCAGGAGAATGGAATCGCGACTGCGTCATCCCTGAGTGGTCGAGATCTTGTCAATTTCTGGACACCGGATAGTCTTACAAAGGTTTTAGAACACGTAGGCTTCAACTTGGAACGTGTGGTTGAAGCCGCTGAAAAAGACACAGGTCTGGATCGTCCTGGCTGGGACTACGACGACTTTACTATCGTGGCGCGCACTGAACAGGTGGAGTGAGACGAATATGCCTCTGGCAAAAGCCTTGGTTCTTGATATAGATGGCGTTATTACCGATGGAACTTTGGAGTTCAGTACGGATGGCGGACAGTCGAAGGCGATTCGGTTTCGAGATATCGGATCGATAAATCGGGCAAGGTTGGCAGGGTTGAAGATAGGGCTGTTGACGGGTGAGAGTGGAGCACTTGTCGACGCGGTTGTTTCTTTTGTGAAACCGGATGTTGTTATCTCTGGAGCGATGGATAAATTCGCTGGTATTCAGGACATGTGCACTCAGCTCGGAGTTGAGTTGAGTGAGACTTGCTATGCGGGTGATTCCGACCGGGATGCTCCGGCAATTAGCGCGGTTGGCTTTGGTATGGCTCCGGCTGATGGGACGGCGATCGCGAGGGCGGCAGCGAGTCGTGTGCTGAAATCTATCGGTGGCGACGGGGTGGTTGAAGAGATCGTCGGGATCCTTCTTCATGAAGCTCCAAGTGCCGAATCTGATGGTCGTTCTGCACCCGATGACGATGATATTAGTAAACTCGTTAGTCAACGACTGAACGAGTCGGTGCAGGCAAAAGCGGAGTTCGCGAACCAGCAATCGTACAACGTGGCTCGAGCTGCCGCAGCGATAGCGAAGTCTTATTCCCAGGGTGGGAAGGTACTGTGTTGCGGTAATGGCGGCAGCGCTGCGGATGCCCAGCACATGGCAGGAGAGTTCGTGGGGCACCTGATGGTGGAGAGACCTCCTCTTCCTGCGATAGCCCTTTCATCCGATCCGTCGATCATGACAGCGATCGGGAATGATTACGGGTTTGCTGAAGTGTTTTCCAGGCAGGTCAGCGCACATGCAGTTGCTGGCGATGTGGTGGTAGGGTTTTCGACGAGTGGTAACTCGGAAAACGTTGTGAAAGCGTTCGAGATGGCGAGAGAAATTGGGGCTTCTACGATTGCTTTCACCGGAGATGGTGGGGGAGCGATGGGAGCACTTGCTGATGTGCTGATTGCGGCTCCCAGCACGGTTACACCGCGCATACAGGAATGCCACGTGGCGGCGATGCACGCCGTTTGCGAAGCAGTGGATGTATTGCTTGAGTATCAGATCCTGCCAGAGTGAACCTGTCAGTGCATGATAGAATTGTCATCAGATAAGTAGCGTGACGCTACGGTTGATTTGAGATCAGTCAGGGTTTTCGCTGAGTGACGTGAACCATGCTTCAGCATGTTTATCGAGTCCGATGCCAGAGAAGTGGCAGTTCCCTTGCCAGCGATCACCAGGATCGCTTATTAGGTCGGTATCAGGACCGGCCAGCACGTTCCGCTTGGCGTCTACCAGCATCCTTTGGGCTTCGGTCACTTCGCTGCCTTCATTGCAGCTCGCCACAGCAATGTAGATCGGAGCCTCAACGTCAAGATCTCGTATCGCGATCTCTATTTCGTGGAAATATAGCTCGTAAATTTCCTTTGTCATACTCTCGTCAGCAGAACCCTGATGCCACAGGAGATGGGTTACGTTCAGCCCTTGTTCTCTCAGCCCGTCGATGGCGAAATTGATTCTCGATTGTAATTCGAGCGGGTTTGCCCAGCTGATTATCGAACTTCCTCCGTATGCAATCGGCGCGAATATCACGTTTTCGTACTCATTCCTGGACACGAGTAAATCGCCCAGACGCGACCATACCGAACCGTTGGTTCCAGTCGCTCCCAACAGTGGGTCTTCAGCTTCGTAGCAGTTCCCGTCTAGAAAATTGAAGTTGAAGACCGAGCCTTCAGGGCGGTACCGCGTTTCACCATCGTTTGATGCGTTCGACTGCCCAAAGGTGAGCATCACCGCAGTTCGTTCATCTATTAGATCTGCGCAATTAATTTGAACTCGTTCGTCGGTATCATCGAAGCCTTGAAGAGCACGCGGGACGAGTGGTCCTTGGTTGATGATCGCTCTGCGTACAAGGATCGCTCCGTAGGTTGACGGAATAGCGACGATGAATCCGGCGAAGAAAATTAGAAGGAATTTTGTAAGGGTAAGTTTCATTTATTAGTCGACTGATGCCGTTCATTGCCTACGGTACCGACTATCCCTGTATAGTCCCGTGCCGGGAAGGCCACCACGAATCCGATATGGTGTCATCTGTCCGGAGCATTTCGAGGACAGTGGAGTACTCATCGGAGATCGGAAGATGATACGCAATTGAAGTGGTTCATGCCGGAAATACGTTAATTCTGACCGGGTTTCCACCAACGGAGTGATCGTTGTAACATCTGTAGTGAGCGCTATCTGAGCAAAAATAACTGAATCCAGACAGTTTGCTTGCTGGATGTCAGATAGACGGGGATATATACGAGACGAAGCAGAGAGCAACAAAGAATCGATCATGGTGACGATCGTGATCTTTTCGACAATCGCGTTGGTATGTGAGATTTACGCCGCAGGATTGGCAATTGGTGTCTTACGCCATGCTGCAAACAACTATGGAGAAGCCCCCGGGGTTTCGCTGTTTACATACCTCGTTGGAGTGGCGGTAGTTGGGATTGCGTTTGTGCTACTAGCTTTCCAAAAATATCGGCAGTATCGACTTGGAAAATTAGCCTTATAGAACCGTCATTCGGCGTTCGTTGGCATTCGATTTTGATGGATGAGCCGAATTCCAAGTACGAGCAGTATTGTCCATGTCAGTTGAACCTGTACCGAGAAATGGATAGCGTGCCTTGCCAACGCAAGAGCGTCGGTCAGCCAGACTCCGTAGTAGTGCAATAGGGCCAGTAGGGCACTTGACCCTAGGAGCAACCAGTAACGGCGAGCGTTCGCACGTGGCATTCTCGATACTCCGTAGATAAACACCGCGCCGCTGGCAATCATCGCCAGCAGAGCAAACGGTGGCGGTACCCATCCTGATTCTGTTCCGATTATTGGATTAGCTTCCACTGGGGCGAAGTGATCGACACTCGGGTACACAGCTTTGCGTAAATCTGGAAGTGGCTCGAACAGGGTGTAACTAGGATTGCTGATTAGGGATCGCATGTAGGCGCCGAGGCCATCGGAGGCGAGCCAATCCCTTAGTTCATCGAACCGAGTGTCGTTGACAACATGACCTCTTATGAGATCGTAGACGCCATCTGAAATTGCCAGCTTGAGTTGATCGATGGGGAGTCCGCGTTTCTCAAGGCTGGTCATCATTCCTTTGTTTTCCACAAGTCGCAACTCAAATGCTTCTCCGGGTAGTCCACGCTCCAGGACGGACGTTTTCATTGCGTCGCCATCGATGACTCGGTAGGTGACGACGTTGAAGAGTGGTCCCTGCCCGCGATCACCGATTTGCGACATAGCGATGCCTGCTAGGGCGGCGAGCGCGATAACAGCGGCACCAAGAAGACCGTAAGACAGGCGGCGGCTGGCAAGGAAAGCGACCGGCACTGCTCCAGCTAGCGCAACGAATGTGTTCATGTCTCTGGTGAGAGTCCAAAGGCACGCGGTAATGGTGAATGTGACGTAGGCAACTGGGTTCGCTGTTTTGAATGTCGCAATTCCGGCGGTGACGGTCAGAACCAGGAGCGAGATTGCCAGCGATTCACTCATCACGACTCGATCCCAAAAAATGATTGTCCAGGAGAGACTTGTGATCAGAGTAAAAACGAGCACTGGAATTCTTGCGGGGAGGGGAGAAATCCAGCTGAGCGTGATTGAGAATAGTATCCAGGAAATCAGAGAGAGAACCAGTTGGGCTATGACGACCATTCCGTAATCCTGTAGAAAAAATCTCCAGAACAGTGGAAGCATGAACGGACGACCGCTGGTGAAGAACTCTTTGGAGAGCGGAGAATAATCGGAAATTATTCTGAATTCTTCTGTGTCATTCCACGCTTGAGTGGTTGTGGACGCGAACCAGATAACCCTGATGACGGTGTAGGCGAGGATGATCAAGCCTGAAATCAACAGAGGATTACGAAAGGTGAGTTGCAACCAGCTTCTCCAGCTCAGCGGACGGACTAACGAATTATTCTCTGAATAGGCTAGGCAGTATAGCGATAATATAATTCACGATGCGATCGTCTCAGGTTAGTCTGTTACGTGTCGATGGAATATACGTCCGGGATTGAATTTAGTTTTCGGGCGGACACAATGATCAGTGTAAAATCGTGTCAAAGCCCTTCTCGAAAGATGAGCCACCGATGAGTGTCATGCCTGTTGACGACGATATTGTAAAACTGATCCGAGTCCAGCTAAACAGTGGAGTCGAGATCGAGAGTATTCCCGGAGTATTTGTGGACAGTGGGTACAAGAACGGGGATCCCCATCAGGTAGTTGCCACATCGTTGATCAGGCTCGCTGACGAATCGATGAGCACAGCGGTGTTGTTGATCGTAAGCAGCATGGTTCTAGTTGCGTATGTGTTGATGATGGTGGGATTTAATTTGTACCAGGCGATGACCGGAAATTTGTACACGTCGAGCCCATTTTGGTGGGGAATATGGGGACTGTCATCGTTGAGTGTCGCGGTTCTAGTCTGGAAAGCGCTTAGCCAGCTACAACTTGCATTGGCGTATCGTTCGATTGGTTTGCATAATTCGGGAGATAGCCCGCCCGAAGCGTGATAGATGGCTCCGTATTCGGTGCCATCGAGTGGTCGAAATCATCTACAGAGCGAGTTATTAACTTGCTGCTGGCCCGAGTTTCAACGCATGGGATATCCGATGGCGGTGCGGCCACAGCAAATCGAGCCCAATCACCAGTGATAAGTACAACGCAATACGTAGTTGAACGGCGACTAGCATGGAATGACGCCCGATAACTGCCGTGTCAGCGTGCCATACGATCAATCCGTGCGGTATTACGCTTATTAAGAGCACAAGCGGCAGCCAAAGAGCATGCCGTTTGTAGATGCGTAACCCGACAAAAATTATCGCCGTGGCTACCAGAGTTATTGCGACTGCACCCGGTACACCAAATGGGAAGTTGTAGAAGTAACGGAGTTTATTTCCTAGCACGGTTGTGGGACCTGGCGGAATGAACAGTGATACGACATCTTGATCGATAATTTCCTCAACGTCAGCGAAGGGTTCTCCAATTGACCTACCCGGGTTCTTCGCCAGAAATACCATGTACTTCAATCTCCCAGTCGACCGTGCCCAATCGTGAAGTTGCGATAGTCCGGGATCGACCTCGAGGGCCACTCCGTCTAATTTTTGACCCTGGGATCTCTGAACTAGAAGATCATTAACCGGGAGACCTAAATCCATCAGATCCTGACGCTTGGCTTCATCTGGTACTACACGAAATACGACCACGTTGTAGAACGGAACCACCCACCGATCTCCGATCGAAGCGCTGATCGAGCCGAAAACGAATAGACCAATCATTGGAACAGCGATCAGTGCCCAGAATCGATTCCTCGATCTCCACCAGCAGATTGCGACAGCGAGTACAAAAATAGGTAATAACAGGAGATTAGAGTCTCTCGAAAAACCCCACAACGTTATGACTATGAGGAAATAAACAACTGCGTATGTGGTTCGCGCCTTTATCGCGAATATTGCTGCGGCCACAGCAAATACAGTCAATGAAATGGCGAACGACTCGCTCATCAGCGTTCTGTCCCAGAGAATGATGCTGGGGCTGAGACTGAGGATCAGGAACGCTGCGAACCCGGCCAACTTCACTGGCCGTGCAGTGAGGGTCGATGCGACCGTGGCTGCGAGGGCCGTCCATGCAACAATCGAAAACAAGAGCTGTGCGACCATTATCATCGAAATTTGTCAGTAGTAGGGACCAGAAGAACGGGATGGACGGTGGTTTTATGCCGGCCCAGAACCCCAATGACGCATAACTCTGGCTGGAAATTGTCGCCCAGTCCGCGGTATCAGAAAATGCACGCTGGGACGAACTTACAAACCACGAGACCCTTACCACCGCGAAGATAGCAATAATCGCTGCGTGTATCAGGATGGTGTCGGAGAGGCGAGCTAGGTAATGTCGAACAACATTCGAAAAAGGCACTCGCTGCTGGTCAAGCGTTGTGATTGCCCTGTTTGGCGTTATCTCGCTGTCGGTTCCTGTATCGATACGATTTATCTTTGGGTTCATGGGTGGTGGTTATATCTGTCTCTGGGCTGGCGTTTTGAATTTGGGTACTGCCGGACGGAAATCAGATCGGATCGGGCAATCGTACCAGTGGTTGGACTGAGGCGATTTTATTGCTCTAGGCTGATCCGCAAAATTGGTGAGCAACACTGAGATTCCCTGTCAATGGGATCCAGTATGTGATCGATTCTGATGTATGAGTGGGCAACGGTGATTATCTTACCGGCGCGCGGATATGCAGTGATTGGAGCCCTAGGGATTGCTGAGTCATGTTTGGGCAGCGGGAAAAATAGTAGAGTGATGGCTCTTAGCGGTATGGTTTCCTACCAGATTCAATATGTGACCAACTGTAAGAGTTAGTTGTGGAATGTCCCAAGGGGTTGTTACCACCTGAATGTCGGCATTTTCTGGATTGAGCAAAGGTGAATTTGTGCACGGTTTTTCAATGATGCAGGGGCGGTTGACTCCGCCTCTAGATGGTGAGCAGCAGTATTTTCCGCACGATACGTGGCGGTCGGAATTTGCTGTTGCGAAGGAGATCGGGTTCAGCGGGATTGAGTGGCTGGTGGATGTTGGATCAGTACGGGATAATCCGCTGTTCGTGTCTGACGATCGGGAGACGGTTCGAGGGTTGCAGGCCGAGTCGGGCATACTGATAACCAGCGTGGATGCCGACTGTTTCAAGGAAGGCCCTATTGATTCGCATTCGTTTGGCGGTTCGAGCTTTGCTGAGCTGTTTGGCGCTGTTGCAGTTGC
>Ga0114999_10002887_pt1 | contig 22046 bp, 18 predicted proteins | sample ArcticOcean_MG_C_3_FD_89820 | JGI IMG/M metagenome (GOLD analysis project Ga0114999, IMG submission 89820) | Marine microbial communities from western Arctic Ocean - ArcticOcean_MG_CB8_126 | ecosystem: Environmental > Aquatic > Marine > Oceanic | place: Arctic Ocean: Canada Basin | collected...
GACGCCCTTCTTCCACCAACGCAATATTCACCGTGAACTGCCCATTTCGCTTCACGAATTCCTTCGTGCCGTCGAGCGGATCAACCAGCCAAAACCGCGTCCATTCGCGGCGGACATCATACGCCACCTGCTCCGTACTCTCCTCCGACAGCACCGGCACATCGGCATAGCGTTCACGCAACCGCCGGGCGATCACCCGGTGCGATTGAAGGTCCGCTTCCGTCAGCGGCGACGCATCCCCCTTCTTCTGGACATCGAAGTCGGTCTCGTAGACATCCAGAATCGCCCGCCCCGCCTCGCGAGCCGTCTCAATCAAATAGTCAAGGTCTTCAGTTATCTTATGCATCGCCCAAAAAAGTAGGGGCACGGCATGCCGTGCCCGCTCAACTCCTCACATCACCCATCTAGAAACTAAACAGCCTGCGCTGCTTTCCGACGGTGGGTCTTCAGTATTTCCTGAGCATGCTCCACCGCCGAAGCCGTCACGCTCTCGCCCGACAGCATCCGCGCCAACTCAGCCACGCGCTCCGGCTCCGACAATTCGACAAGCGTCGCAAACGTCTTCTTGCTGTCCTCGCGCTTCTCGACAAAGTAGTGCGCGTCGGCAAAACCGGCCACCTGCGGCAAGTGCGTCACGCAAAGAACCTGATGGCCCCGCGCCAAATCCTGCAAGCGCCTTCCGACCGACTCCGCCACACGCCCGCCAACACCCGTATCAATCTCGTCGAACACCAGCGTCCGGGGAACCGCCTCAGCCTGCGCCGGAAGCGAGGGCAACAGACACGTCTTGAGGGCCAACGTAATCCGCGACAACTCACCACCCGACGCCACATTCACCAGCGGACGAGGCGGCTGCCCCCGATTCGCCGAAATCAAATAGCGCACCTTGTCCACGCCGGACGCCGTCCAAGCGGCACCATCATTCGGCTCGAAACCCACCTCGAAGACGGCCTTCTCCATCGCCAGCGAAGCCAGCTCCTTTTCCACCAACTTGCTCAGCTTCTTCCCCGCCTTTTCGCGTTTCTTTGAAAGCGCGGCGGCAAGCACCTCATAGCGTTCTCCGAGTTTCGCCTTCTCAGCTTCGGTCTGCTCAATCTGTTCGTCGTTCGATTCAAGATCAGCAAGGCGCCCCTCGATCTCCTCGCCATACGCGATCACTTCCGGCAGCGTCGGACCATACTTGCGGCTGAGCCGTTCAATCAGAGCAAGCCGGTCCTCGATCTCCGCGAGACGCTTGGGGTTGGGATTTAGCCCCTCCAGGTACGCCCGAATCTCAAGCGCGACGTCATCTACCGACGCCCTTGCACTCTCCAGCGGCTCGGTCCAAGCCTTCGCCGCGACGTCAAACCCAGCCAACACCTCTACGTCCCGTCGTGCCGCGGCAAGCTGCGCCGTCACCGACCGAGTGGAATCGTAGAGCGCGTCATAGGCCCGCGCCGCACTCTCTCGCACACTCTCGATATTGCCAAGCACATCGCGCTCGCTTGTGAGAGATTCCAGCTCGCCGGCGGCCAGCTTCGCTTCGGCAATTTCACGATGCTGAAAACGATAGTGGTCCAGCATCCGCAGCCGCTCTTGTTCGTTGCCACGCAGTTCACGAAGGCGCTCGTCAGCGGCGCGCCATTCCCGATAGACGCCCGCAACCTCGGTGACCTGAGGCCCCGTCCCCGCAAAGTCATCCAGCATGTCGAGTTGCGACTTTGCCGAGAACAATCGTTGCTGCTCATGCTGTCCATGGATGTCGGCCAGTGCTGCCGCGAGATCCCGCAGGACACCCAGAGTCACCACGCGTCCGTTCACATAGGCTCGCGACTTCCCACTGTCGAGAATCTCCCGTTCAACAATCAGCTCGTCGTTTTCCGGCTCGATCCCGGCTTCAGACAACGCCTCATTCCAGGACGCGCCGGTCTCCGCCTCGAACACGCCCGCGATACGAGCCCGACGCTTGCCGGCACGAACCACATCGCTCGAAGCCCGCGCGCCCAGCAGTAGCGACAGCGCATCCACAATGATCGACTTGCCGCTGCCCGTCTCGCCCGTCAGCAGGTTGAGTCCTCGATGAAACCGCACCCGCAGCTTCTCGACGACAGCGTAGTTCTCAACATTGAGCTCAAGCAGCATGGGCGGATAGAGTGAGATGCAAGCGAGACCCGCACGGCGGCGAATCGAACGCACTACAAAAAATTGAAACCGCCAGACGGCGGCCGCACGGCCAACGACCAACGGCCGTAGTTTAGTATGTGTTACATTTTGGGTGTTGAGTCGCCTAAAAAACGACTCCGAGGCGTTCCCTGATTAGCTGCGGGTACTGAGGAGACCGGGTCCAAGCTCTTCTTTGTGCGGACCGGTTGTACCGGCGGCGACAGGCGAGCAGAGAGTCTGCCGCTAGGTTTTCTTTTGGACGACTAAAGCGTCCGAGGAGACGTCTTGATACGACCAACTTTTGCCCTCCTACTCCAAGCTGTAGATCCTTTCCAGACGAGCGAGATACCCGAGGACGCCGAGGCGATCCAGGCTGCCATGGATGCGGCTTCCGCCGACCAAGGCGGCTTTCTCGACCTTGTCCTTCAAGGCTCGCCCCTCGCAATGGCCGTGCTGGCGGTGCTGCTGGCGTTCTCGGTCCTATCCTGGGCCATCGCCTTCTCGAAGTACAACCTGCTTAAGACCTCGCGGAATAACGATGTCGCGTTCCTGAAAACGTTCCGGCGCGTCGGCCAACTCGCCGAGATGAACGCGGCCAGCGAACAGTACCGCCCCGCGCCGCTCGTCACCGTCTTTGAGTTCGGCTACGAAGAAGTAGCCCGGCAAGTCAACCAACTCGGCCGACTCAAAAACAGCGGTGCTCTCGAACGCTGCCTGCAACTCGGCATCAACGAAGAAGTCACCCACCTGCAAAAGAACATGGGCTGGCTTGCGACCACCGCGTCCGCTTCCCCGTTCATCGGACTCTTCGGAACCGTTTGGGGCATCCTTGAGGCCTTCCGAGGACTCGGCGAAGCCGGCGGAGCCACCCTCCGCGCCGTCGCGCCCGGTATCGCCGAGGCGTTGATCGCCACGGCATTCGGCCTATTCGCGGCGATCCCTGCGCTGATCTTCTACAACCTGTTCTCGCAGCGCATCCGCGAGATCCGGGCACGCATGGAGGACTTCGGACTCGAATTCTTCAACCTCGCTGAGCGCAACTACGGAGAAACTGATGGCGTTTTCGAACCGGAACGGGCAGGAAGAATCAATAGCTGACATCAATATCACGCCCTTCGTGGACGTGGTGTTGGTGCTGCTGATCATCTTCATGATTACCGCCGGCGTGGTGGAGTTCGGCCTTGAAATCGACGTGCCGCAGACCCGCGAGGTCGCCAGCACCAGCGAGGACTACGACTTCGTCAACATCACCTCCGACGGCCAGCTCTATCTGAATGACGAGCCGATCAGCGTCTACGACATCGTCCCTCGCATTAAGGAATACCAGGGTAGTGACGGCGTCGGCGTCTACGTGCGAGCGCACAAGGAAACGCCGTGGGAAGTCGTCGCCCAAGTCGTCGCTGAATGCGGCGCCGGCAAAGTCGTTGTGAATATGGTCACCAAACCTCTGGAGCGAAATCCACGCAGGAAGTGATGAGTACTCGCGTCGACCCTCTGGAACAAGCTGAACCGCTGAGCAAACCGCTCATGGTTTCGGTCACGTGCCACGTGGCGCTGTTCGCGACCACGCTGGTTTGGTCGATGTTTAACGTGCCGTTCTCGCTAGGCGACCCCAGCGGCAACCCCGGCGGCGCCGTCGTCGTGAACCCTGTCAATGGCATTCCCTTGCCACGGACCCGCGCCGACAGAGAGAACCCGGTCGCGAACCCCGTCAAGCACAATGTGCCGTCGACCCCCGAGCCGCCCCAACCTGTCGTCACGCCGGAACCGATCCCCGACCCTGACGCCGTTCCCCTCGAGGCGGAACGCAAGCGCCGCAAGGCCCCGGCAGGGAATCAACAGAAGTATCAGGAGCTGCCCAAAGAGAACCAGGTCGCTTCATCGACCGGGGCGGCCGTTAGCTCTCCGCTTTATACCGGACAGCAAAAGGAAAGCAGCGGCAGCGGCGTAGGCTTCGGCCAAGGCAGCCCGTTCGGCGCCCGCTTCGGCTGGTACGCCGAAGCGTTACAGCGCCGCCTCGCCCAAGAATGGCGCAAGTCGCTTGGGCGATCTCAAGGTTCTAGTTCCAAACCAGTCGTGATGTCATTTTCGATCCTGAGTAACGGGACGATTCGCGACATTCGTGTTGGCAGAACAAGCGGAAACCGCTCGCTGGATACGTCCGCGTTTCGAGCGGTTACCAACACGAATCCTTTTCAACCGCTCCCGCGGGGGCTACCGAGGCGTTCCATCCGAGTCGAAATGTGGTTTCAAGTGCGATGAGACAAACAACCTTCCGATCAACCCTTCTTATTCTTTCCTTCCTCGTGTCGGCCTTAGTTCTGCCGGGACAACGAGCCGACCTCGAAGGCGTCATCACCGAGGACATGCAGGCTCCGCGAATCGCCGTGCCTGACATGCCCGGACCAGTCGAGCTTTCCAGTGAAGTCACGGAGTTCAACAACACGTTATGGAACGACCTTGATAGCTCGGCGCAGTTCCAGATGGTTTCAAAGAGCTTCTATCCGCGCACACCGCCGCGTCGTCCCGAGGACCTCAAGTCGGCCGATCAACGCATGCCTGACGACAAGGGTGCGCAAGGCTTCTGGCTGCGCGGCTGGGCTGACCCTCCGGTCACCGCCCGGTATCTCACCTTCGGCTCGCTCGCCACCAGTGGCGACCGCTTCGTTCTTTCCGGTTACCTCTATGACGCCGGAGCCGAGGAAGTCCGCAATGCGCATATCTTCGGGAAGCGTTACTTCTCGACGCCTGACGTGGCCGGTGCGCGCCAGCTTGCGCACGAGTTCGCCCGCGACGTCCTACAGAACCTCGGCCTCGGTATCGGCCTCGCCGGCAGCCGCATCTACTTCATCTCCGACCGCACCGGCGCCAAAGAAATATGGGCGATGGACTACGACGGCAACAACAAGCAGCAGATCACCCGCTACGACAGCATCAGCATCAATCCGGCCGTGTCGCCAGACGGTTCCCTCATCGCCTTCACGACCTACGTGGAAGGACAGCCGGCCATCTACGTCCACTCGCTCGAAACGAATCGCAAGTTGACTTTCTACAACCAGAAGGCGTCGCTAAACATGACGCCGAACTTCCATCCCAATGGTCAACAGATGGCCTTTGCGTCGTCTGCGACAGGGCACGCGCAGATCTACACAGCCGACCTCGACGGGCGCAACTTTCGCAGGATTTCGTACACTCGCGCTTTGGAAGTCGACCCCGCAATCAATCCGAAGACAGGGGCGCAAATCGCTTTCACATCCGGTCGTACCGGCATTCCGCAGGTCTACGTCATGGACGCGGATGGCGCCAACATCAGGATGTTGTCGCTAGGCGGCGGCGACGCGGCGCAACCCGCCTGGGACCCGCAAGGCGAGAACATCACCTTCGCATGGACACGTGGTTTCGAACCAGGCAACTACAACGTCTTCATCATGAACGTGGCCACACAGAATCTTGTGCAACTCACTTACGGCGCGGGCCGCAACGAGAATCCGTACTTCTCGCCGAGCGGCACGCACATCGTGTTTTCTTCCAACCGATTGGGCGACACCCAGGTCTGGACAATGCGGGCCGATGGTTCTGACTTGAAGCGCCTCACATCGCGTGGACTGAACGAGATGCCGGTGTGGGGCGTCCGCTAGAGGGGACGCTTTGTCGCCCGTTGCGCAGACATCTACTTGCAATCGCCTTTGAACCTGCTATCATTTTCTATCTGTACCGGCTCGCGCCGGTCTGTGCTTATAAAGACCTTGGAGGAGGCGTAGGGATTTCTCATGTTACAGAAGCGTCAAATCGCGCTGATCATTCTCAGCGTATGTTTAGTAGTCTTCGCGGCCGGTTGTAAGAAGGAGCCGCCACCACCACCACCACCGCCGCCGCCAGTGAACGATAAGCCGCCACCGCAGGCAAAACCGACGGTAACGTTGTCAGCGGAGCCCAGCTCCATCGAACGCGGCAAATCAGCGACCCTGAAGTGGTCCACAACCGGCGCCACCAGCGCCTCGATTAATCAGGGCATCGGAGCTGTCCGCACAAGCGGCAGCCGAGAAGTATTCCCAACCCAAACCACGACCTACATGCTTACGGCTAAAGGTCAGGGTGGCGAGGGCAGCGCCTCGGCAACGGTAACCGTGCGGCCACCACCGCCACCGCCGCCGCCACCGCCAGCCAAGGAGGGATTTAACGAAGCACTGAGCGCCGCTGTCAAGGATGCCTACTTTGACTACGACAGCAGCGACATTCGTTCCGACGCGGAATCAACGCTACGGTCGAACGCGAGCGCTCTGAAGCGGCTGTTCGGTGACTACACGAGCGATCGTGTCGTCGTTGAAGGTCATTGCGACGAGCGCGGCACCAGCGAGTACAACCTCGCTCTCGGTGATCGCCGTTCCACCGCCGCTCGTGACTATCTCTTAAACCAGGGTGTTCCCGCCGGTAAGCTGACCACCATCAGCTACGGTGAAGAGCGTCCGCAGTGCACTTCGGCCGATGAGAGTTGTTGGCAGAGCAACCGGCGCGCCCACTTCGCTCCGGCTCGGTAAGCTGCAAGTTCACAAAGTCCAACGGGGCGCGTTCCGAGGAAGTACTTCTCCTCGGAGCCGCCCCGTTTCTTTTTCCGGTGAGGTAAACTGGGGCCATACCATCGGCGTGGAACCTGCGTCGGTTCCGTCACGTCTCTATCAGTGGTGGGCGGTGGAGTGAAGGGTCACAGGAGAGTTATTTTGTTAGCTTCACAGCGACTTGTTCGGTCGATCGTCTATCTAGGTCTTGCGGCCTTGATGGGCGTGGGTTCTCTATCTGCCGCATCCAAAGAGATGCTCACCTTACAACGTGAGATCTCGATGGTGCTCATTGAGGTCCGCCAACTCAAGAGCCAGTACGGCGAGCGAATGGCCGTGCTTGAGGAACTCTCGAAGCAGAACCTCGAAGTCTCCAACCGCATGAATCAGGCCATGGCCGTGCTCGAACGCCAAGTCGCCAAGCAAAGCGAGGCGCTGGAGCAGCCGGTCAACTCCATGAGTACGCGCGTCGAGAACATGTCGAACGACTTTCGCGACCTGCGTACCGCCGTCGAGGCAATCAATACGCGCGTCGCTCGTGTCCAGCAGGAAGTCAAAGATATCAAGACCCACCTGACGACACTGCCGCCACCTTCGTTTGAAGGCGAAGGGGACGCTCCCATCGGCAACGATTTATCTTCCGCCGGGACATTGTTCGACGCGGCGCTCGGCGACTTCCACCGCGGCAACTACGAATTGTCGAAAGTGCAGTTCGGTGATTACCTGCGCGACTATCACCAGTCGCTGCGAGCCGTCGAAGCGCAGTACTATCTCGGTGCAATCGCCTACTCCGAGCAGAACTACCCGGAAGCCATCCGCAACTTCGACTTAGTCATGGAGCGCTATCAGGTCGCCACCATTACGCCCGACGCGCAGTACAAGAAGGCGCTCTCCCTCATGAAGCTCAATCGCTTGGATGAAGCCAGCTCGGAACTTCGCAGTCTCGTCGAGCGCTTTCCCAACAGCACCGTCGCCCCCAACGCCGCGGCGCAAATCGAAGAGCTCCAGGGCTTTTCCGAAAAGCCTTCACCCACGCGCCGCTCCGCCAACTAGACACTTTTCAACGGGGCCACACAACCCCTAACCGAGCCGCGCGAGCAACAAGCGGTGCAAGCTCCCAGAACAATGCGGTAGCTACCGCGAGAGCCGTTGTCCGATATGCAGACTGTTTGATGAGAGTTCCACACTCTCTGACCGCCTTCAGGCGGTTCCGCGCGTAGGCCGGTCTAGCCGACGGAAATCAAACTGAGACACAGTCGACTTTTTCCAGCGAACCAGGAATCTATCCAGCACTTGTTGGAATCTGCTCAACCCGGACCGGCTCCAGTCCCCGCCGCACAACGCCCACCTCCTGCGCGGCGCCACGACTCAGATCAATCACCCGGCGGTCCATATACGGTCCGCGGTCATTGATCCGAACAACCACTGACCGCCCCGTCCGCAAACTCGTCACCCGAACAATCGTGCCCATGGGCAAACTCTTGTGGGCGGCCGTGAACTTCCGCATCCGGAAGATCTCACCGTTCGCCGTCAGCCGCCCTTCGTGGAAGCCGCCATACCAACTCGCCTGGCCGATTTCGACCTCGGGCGCCTTTGGCTGCGGACACACCTCCAGCCCGGGCTGTCCAATCAGTCCTGGCAGCCACAACAGCATACCTATTCTCAGTAGCCAAGTGCTCATAGCAAACACTCCGGTCCTGCTAACCTCTACGAATGTGGATTTGGGGGGGAAGTAGAAAGCGAATGAACCTCGGCTGAGCTTCCGTCAGCCGTCTGTTCTCAAGCGCTCTCTGACTGCCCTAATTATAGCACCACCTCAAAGGGGTGCATGTACGGCCAGGGCTGTGCCGTCGCCATTCCGGTCACCAACCTCCTTCCCGCCCACCACAACATTCGGTAGTGCCCCTCATGTCTAGCGGAAATCTGAGTTGCCATTCGGCCCCCAACCCGCCAACCTAAGCGGATAACATCCTCTTCCCGAGGGCCGCCGAACGCGGCGAATCACAGGAGTATCTGAGCTCGATGTCTGAATCCACCCCGGCCGGAGCCGCGAAACCATTCTTCTCCCGCCTGCCAACAGCTTTGCGGGTTGGCCTGATCCTTGGCGTATCTCTCGCCGCGTTTGACGTCTCCGCGGTGGTTCTGTTCGAGAAGCCGAACGGCATGAGAAGCCTGCTGGCGGTGGCGCTCCATGCGGCCGGCTCAATGGCTGCCGTGTGGGTGATCTACTTCGGGGCATGGCTCTTGATCGCCGGGCCGATGATTCTGCTACTACGACGTCCGGCACTCGCCGCGTCCATCGGGGTCATGGGCCTGATCACGCCGCTGCTCGTCCTGCGGGCGATCGGCATTCCCGTCGTGCCCGTGTCGCTGTTCGGCAACCCCTACCGATCCGTCATGTGGCTTGCCCTCAGCGCCACGGTAGGGATCTTCGCCTACGTGACTACCCGACTACTCGAAACACACCCCAAGAAGCAGGAGTGGCTCTACAGCATCTCTCTCGCCCTTCCCCTGGTAACAACAGAACTCTTGCTGCTCTGTTGGCTACGGATGTACAAGATGTCTGGCGGACTCAGCCTCGTCACGATCACCGCCTACGTCGTGGCCTTAGTCATCATGGCCCTCACCGTGGCCCTGATGACAACACAATCGGGTCGACGATACGGCCCTCTTGCCACGATCGGCGTCGCCGTGTCTCTACTCATCGTCCTCGCCGGATATCGTTCCTGGACCGCGCCCGACATCCGCAAGCACGCCTCGACATTCAGCGAGCCGCATAAGATCCCGCGCATCATTCTGATCACCGTCGATACCCTGCGGCGTGACGCACTCAAGACCTACTCGCCCGAGAGCGGCGTTGGCGAAAACATCAATGCACTGGCGCAAGACTCCGTTCGATTCGAACGCGCCTACACCTCAGCCCCTTGGACGCCGCCATCGGTCGCCTCGATCATGACCGGCCTCTCGCCGCAAGTCCATGGGGTCAATCGCCGAGACCCCGGCTTCCCGCAGCTTCCGCCCACCATCGCCGACGTGCTGCTCGAAGACGGCTACGTGACCGCCGGATTCGGAGCCAACGGACTGCTGTCGCGCCAGAGCGTCCTCAAGCGGGGCTTCCAGGAATATCAGTTCCCGCTCGGCGTACCAGGGGGCTCCCTCGGACGCGAGGCTCTCTCAATGATCGTGGGCCGAGACGTTATGGCCGGGCAGCAAATGACCGAGTCCATTACGGCCATGGCGGAACAATGGGTGCAAGCCAATCAAGAGCAAGACTTCTTCCTCTGGATGCACTACATGGATCCCCACGAGCCCTACGTGCCGCCCCGCGAGTTTGTCCTCAATCCCGAGCGCGCGCCGTCCAACGCACTAGGCCGGAGCTTCAGCCGATGGAACCTGCGGTCGGGCAAGACGATGTTCAACGAGCGGCAGAAGAACTGGGCGCGCGAACTCTATCAAAGCGAGGTGCGCTATGTCGACGACCGCATCGGCCGCCTGCTCGGGACCATCAAATCACTGGGCCTCTACGACGACGCGCTGATCCTATTCACGACCGACCACGGCGAGGAATTTTGGGACCACGAAAACGTCGATCACGGCCACAGCCTGTACAACGAACTCATCTCCACGCCGCTGTTCATCAAGCTTCCCGCATCAATGGCTCCTCAGCGCACAACCGTCCGAGCCGGCGTCCCCAATGCGGGCCTGATGCCCACCATTCTTGAGCTCTGCGGCATCGCCTTCGAACCGGAACAGTTCTCCACCCAATCACTCGTTCCTCTTTGGACCTCGCCCGACGAACCGGAAGACAACCGGGGTGCATTCAGTTCGAAGCTCGTCTACTACGACGAGCGCGTATCGGTGGTTCATCAGGGATGGAAGTACATCCAGTTCGTCGACCGCCCGAAAGAGGAACTCTACAACCTCAACGAAGATCCCGAAGAGCGCATCAACCTGGCAACGCTCTCACCGGAGCGCCGGGATGAACTCCGCGTCGTACTCAAGACACATCAAGAGCAAAGCGCGGAATTGGCGAAGCGCTACCGCGTAGGACAATTCATGAGCTCCGAAGAACGAGAAACTGTCCGTCAAGAACTCAAATCCTTAGGCTACATCCAGTAGCGGTTGCACAAGAAGCCGTGACAGAAAACGTAGGGGTATGGCATGCCGTGCCCGGCGCCCTGGAGGCCTCACGCAAGCTCACGCCTCCTAGCGAACCGACGAAGAACCAACCCGCTCCGGCGTCTTCAACTCACCCGTCGCCGGATCGAACGCCAACATCCGTCCATCGTGCGTCTTGACCCGAAACAGATATCCATTCCCGTCCTGCCGTTCGTACCCCAACACCTCTTCAATCACGGTGTAGTGAGACACACTCTGGCTCACATTGTCCGGCGCGCCGGCGATATCGAGCGTTGAGTACTCCTTCAGCAGCTCACCCTTGAAATAGAAGCCGAGCGCCAGATGCTCGCTACTTGCCGCATGGCCCCGCGCCCAGGGTCCGAACCGCACAACCGAAACACCGACCGGCGTCTTGTTGTCCGATACGTTGCAGACAATGTAGACCCGCTGACTAAACCAGTCGAAGCTGTGTAGCGGGACATCCTGCTCCTTGCCAACACGAAAGATGTGAGTCGTCCCTTTGCCGCCGTAGTATTCCTCAGGCACGGACTTCGCGTAGCAACGTCCATAGGAGCTGGCGTCAACATGCGCTACGTTCGACGCCTCCTGGTCCGCCCGCGCGGGGATCACCGCGACCAGCAACGACCACAGCGCAACCGCCGCGGCCCAGCTTGCAACACCGCATCGCTCTCGCCAAGGCCTCATGTCAATGAAGACGATGAAGCAGCGGCGATCGCGCAGTCGATTGTCTTTACAAAGGGATTCCCAGAACAGACTGGACCGGTCAGCTCGACCAACAATCCGGGCGTCCCATCCCGTCAGGCAGGGTCGTATCGGCATTGCCCTTGGTCTCGCTCAACTGCTCGACCGTCAGATCCTCGGCCGTCCGCAGATCCGCACCGGTGAGATCAGCGCCTTCCAAGTCAACGCCAATCAAGCGCGCACCCACAAGGTTAGCCCCGGAAAGATTGGCATCGCGTAGATCCGCCCCCGACAGATTCGCCATCAAGAGATTCGCCTTGGTGAGAATCGTGGCGTTCAGGTTCGCCATGCGCAGGTCGGCGCTGACGAGATCCGCGCTGGCGAGATCCGGAGCAACTTCGCGATTTTTCTCGCGCCAAGTGTTCCACTCGTCAACGTCTTTCTTGAGGTAACCAAGCTGCTCAGTGTTTGCCATACTCAAACTCTTCCTTCGACTCCACCCGGATCTCAAGCGCCGCGCTTCCCTTAGCGGAGGAAGACAGCACATCCCATTGTGTGCGCAACGCCGCGAACCCGCAACCGTTCGCATGCAACTTTTATCAATTTGTTGGGAAATAACGCTCGCGCAAATCTTCACTACCCGGCGGCGTCCCATAACTGATCCCAACCACCGCAACCAACGAAACCAGCATCGACCAGATAAACGGATCGAAGCCCCCAAAGCTCTTCGTGCCAAACGCTAGGTACTGCAACAAGAAAGAACCGAAGCCACCAATGATGCCCGCCATACAGCCTGCCTTGTTCATGCGCGGCCAGTAGATCCCCAACAGCGTCGGGAAGAAGAACGTCGCCGCCAGTCCGGTCCCCGCGAACACCACAATGAACTGCAAGAAGTCCGGTGGATCAAGAGCGAAGAGCAAAGCAAGCCCCGCGACCCCAAACGTCGCCAAGGTAGTCAGGCTGCGCGCGCGCTTCTCACTCAATGGCCCGGGTAGATTGCGCTCATAAAGGTCACGCACAAGCGCGCTGCTGGTCACGAGCAAAAACGAGCTGATCGTCGACATGATCGCTGCCATCGGGGCCGCCAACACAAAACCTGCGATGACCGGCGGCACGACCGCCAGAATCGTCGCCGCCGTCGCGTGGTCCGGTGTTTCCAACTCCGGCACCAGCACGCGGCCCATAATGCCGATCCCGATCACACACGGATAGAGCAGCGCAATGTAGATCCCGATCAGAAAGCAGGCACGCTTGAGTGCCTTCGTATCCCGGCAGGCAAGAAACCGCGTAATGGTCGACGGCTGAGCCGGACCCGCCAACGCCCATACAAAGAAGAATGAGATCGCCGTCGGAACCGGCAAGAACTCCTGCGGTCCTGGCGTCGATAGAAGCTCCGGCGACTGCGCTTGGAGCCCGTCGTAAATCGCCTGTAATCCCCCCAGCTTCCGGATCGCGAAGAACGCCGTCACCAACACGCCGATGAGCATCACAACGGCCTGGAACGCATCCGTCCACGCGACGGCACGGAACCCCCCGTAGGCCGTATAGATGCTGACCGTCAGAGCGAACCCGACAACGCCCCAGTGGTACGGAACACCGAGAACCGCCTCGATCACCCGCGCCCCCGCAACGTACTGCGCCACCAGATACGCGATGTACAAGATAATGATCGCGACGCCCGACACGGTCCCGATCGCCTGGCTCTCAAAGCGATCCCGTAGCAAGTCAGGGAAAGTCAGAGCGCCCGTGCGCCGGCCCAGTTCCGCGACGCGTTTGCCAAACAACCCGAACCCCGTCGTGGCGACCACCATGTACGAACAAATCCACAGCATCACCGACCAGCCGAAGGTGTGTCCCAGCGCCGGCGAACCGATGAACGTGCCTCCACTGGCGGCGGTCGCGATCCATGTCAGCCCCAGCACCCACGGACCAATCGAGCGACCGGCGACGAAGAAGTCCTCCATGAAGCCGGTCTTCGACGACTTGCGATGAGCAAGGTACGCGAAGTAAAACGTCGCGGCCAGATACAGCGCGAACGCGAACCAAACTTGTGTATTAGCGGCGTACATCGGCGACTACGTTGGGCCCCCCGCCGACGGTGGCTTCTCCGGCTCATCGTCATCGCGAATATAGATGAGCGAGTACCAGATGTTCGTTACGAGGCAGGCCACCCAAGGGACGAAGATGCCCCACAAAGCCCAGTTAGGAATTCCGCCGATCGAATACACCGGCTGACCATAGCTCAGCGCGGCACACGTCCCAACCACCCAAATGCAGGTGACAATCGTGATGATCCCGGCGACGATCGCTTCGCGCCGACTGTTGCGATAAGAGTGTTCCATGGGCAGGCGAAAAAGAGAATCAGAGATGATACCACGAGCAGCCGACTTGCCACGTTGGTTGCAACACCACGTTAGAAGAGCCCCTCACCCCGGAGCAATCAACCGCCGAAACACTTCCCCACTCTCAAACGACTCACCAACCGCCACGGCGCGGCTCCGTTCAAGCAACCAAACAAACGGCTCGGGACCACAAGGTAGCCCCCCAAGCTGACTGCGATGCCGCCCAAGCGCATCAGCCTGCTTCCCAACACAACCCGATACGTCCACAATCGCATCCGGCTCATCGACATCCCAGAACAGCAGTTCCGTTACCTTGTGCGGATCAAGCCCCGCCGCAACCTGTTCCGGAAAGTGCAGCCGATCCCGAGCGAAGGGAAAGACCGCGTCCTGAACAACCATCCCGGCAATCCGGTGATCGCGGTGCGAGAAACGCCGCCGCACATGCGGGTCATGCGTGAGGACCGTATCCGGACGATAGCGCCGAATCATCTCGACAAGCCGGCTACGAAAAGCAAGCGAGTCTTCCAATCCACCATCGGGAAATCCCAGCCAAGCTACTTCCCGTATGCCAAGCACCTTCGCCGCAGCCTCTTGCTCAACTCTCCGGGCCCGCGTCACTGCCTCCCGAGACACGTCTGGGTCACCACTCCCGGCATCGCCATCCGTACACACGACAAGAGTCACTTCGCACCCGGCGGCGATCCATCGCGCCAACGAACCGCCTGCATGCAACTCCGCGTCGTCAGGATGCGCGCCCACCGCCATGGCACGCGCCGGCACATCGATCAGTTGCTCAAGCTGCGCCATATTCTTAATGGATCTCACCAGATTAGATACGTATGTTAGATTCTTTCTCTCACTCTGTATACCTGGGCCAAGCCCAGTTCATGCCACTTCCTCGTCGCATCGCGGTCGTCAGCGTCCACTCCTGCCCTCTGGAGCGGCCAGGCACGCGCAATGCTGGCGGGATGAATATCTACATCCGCGAAACCGTTCGTGCGATGACGTCCCTGGGCATCGAGGTGGACATATTCACACACGAACACCTCGATCGGGACGAGTGCCCTATCAACTGGCTCGCCGGGTGTCGAGTCATTCACCTACCCGCGGGACCGGCGGAAACAGCGAAGAGAGACCGACTTGGACGGCTCGATACGTTCGTTGAAGGCGTTATCGAATACAGTCGCCAAGAAAGCCGATCGTACGAAGGCATCGTCAGTCACTACTGGCTTTCCGGACTTGCCGCTCAACGCCTACGAGAGCATTGGGATGCACCGCACATCGCCGGCTTCCACACCCTCACACTCGCCAAGCCGCAAGCCTTCCGGGACAAACAGGACCGATCAGAACGAGTAGCGGGAGAGCAAGACGTTGCCACCCATGCGAACGCCCTACTAGCCGCGACAGACCACGAGCGCGACATTCTCGTCGCGGATTATGGCGCGGACCCACACCGCATCGTCACGGCGCCGCCCGGCGTAAACACGCAGCGATTTCGACCCCTGGGCCGTGACCGTTCCTGCCATGAACTCGGCCTTCCAAGTGCGGGGTTTCGTCTCCTGTTCACGGGACGAACGATTCCCATGAAAGGCATCCCCGTTCTCATCGAATCGCTCGCGCAGTTACCCACTGACGTCTCCGCCGTCATCGTAGGCGGATCGATCGGCGATGACGAACAACGTTTCCTAGCTGAAACCGCGCAGCGTTTCGAAGTCACCGACCGTGTGCGATTCGAAGGCAGCGTACCCCATGAACACCTACCTCTCTACTTCGGGGCCTCCGATCTCTGCATCGTCCCGTCCTACTACGAAAGCTATGGCATGGTCGCTCTCGAAGCCCTGGCTTGTGGATGTCCCGTGGTGGCCTCGCAAGTCGGCGGACTTGAGTCCATCATCGATCACGGCGTGAATGGACTGCTCGTTCCCCCCGGGTCCGCCAAGGCCCTATCAGAAGCCGTACTGCAGTTGCTCGGAGATCAGCGTTATCGCGAGTCTCTCGCCAAGGCAGGCATCGCGAAAGCCCGGCGATGCACCTGGGAACGAGCGACCAACGCCATCCTGGGCGCCCTCTCCGAACACAAGAGAATGGACCGCCCCACCCCCGACCTGCCGATAGCCGTCGCGGCGGTGTAACAATGACCCGCGTTATCTTCCTCGACCTGGACGAGACCCTCATCGCCCAGGAGAAAGCGTTCGCGCTCGCATACCAGTCAGTAGCGACTCTCGCCACCAAGGTCGTGGACGTGGATCGGGACTCCCTCGCGGAGTTCATCCCCGTCGTCGCCGCATCCTGCTTCGACAAACTCGCGGTAGCGGGCCTAGTCCGCCGTTGCCGTTTCGGCGGCCGCGACGTATTGTGGGGCGACCCGTCAGGCGACTCAGAGGTACTGCGGCAACTCACCGCCGTCGCTCCGGCCTATCGCAAAGACGTATGGTCGACCTTGCTCGCGAAACACTCGATCACCGACCCCGCCCTGGCCGAAAGTCTTGACGCTTGCTTCCGCCACGAGATGACGACGAAGATGACGGCCTTCGACGAAGTAGAACAAGTGCTTACCAACCTCCGCCAGAATTATCGGCTCGCTATCATCACCAACGGCATGCCCGCGGCACAACAAGCAAAGCTACAGCGACTGGGCCTCAATAATCACTTTGAAACCCTCATCGCCTCAGCCGACATCGGCGTCGGCAAACCCGCCGGCGAGATCTTCCGCCACGCACTCGCCGTCATGCGCGTGGGCGCCCACGAAGCAATAATGGTCGGCGATAGCTGGGACGGCGACATCATCGGTGCACGACGCGAGGGCATGAACGCCTGCTGGGTTCGCCGAGACGACGCCGACCCGATGGCCAATACGGAGGGAACGCCAATCATCTCTGACCTGAGCTCACTCATTGCACTGCTGCAATCGCCGCCGGCTCGCGAACCCAGCCGCATCATCGCGTCATGAGTTTCCAACACCTGGCCCCTGCCCTTTGGGGACTAGCTCAATCTCACGACAGGTCGCCTGAAGCCGTCACCCGTTTTCAGGAAGCCTGCCTGCGCCGGCTTGTCCGTCATGCCTACGCGAGGGTACCCTATTACCGCCGGCGATTCGACGAAGCCGGCATCAACCCAAACGACATCAACACCCTCGGCGACCTCGCCGCGATCCCCATCAGCACACGCGCCGATATCCAAAGCCAACAACCGAAAGACATGTGCGCAACGCCCGAGAGCACTGACGAGCTGCGCGTGATTACGACCAGCGGATCGACGGGCGCGCCACTAACTATCCGACGAACATTCCGTGAAGAGCAGCTGATGTTGGCCTACCGCATCCGAGCCTACATCGGGAACGATTTCGACCTGCCGTGGCGTCGCGCGATGATCGACTACTACAGCGCCGAGACGCTTCGCACCGAGGGACGCCGCGCTTTCCACGAGCGGCTCGGCATCTTGCCGCGGCTGCTCATCGACTGGCGAACCCCAAAAGGAGAGATTGTCAATACTCTCGCTCGCTACCGTCCCGAAGTGATCTTTGGCCCGCCCTCGACACTCTGCTGGATCGCCGATGAGTGGACCGCCGAAGACCGCCGGCGCGTCCCGCTGCGAATGGTCATTACGGGTTCAGAGACCGTCACCGAACAAATGAACGAGCGAATTAAGGAAGGTTTCGGCGCGCCGGTCGCTGACGTCTACGGCTGTCACGAAACGGTATTCATCGCGCTACGGCGCACGGATGACCCTTTCTATACGATTTGTAGGAACGCGGCCATCGTCGAAGTGCTTCGCGACGGCAAGCCCGCCGAACCCGGCGAATCCGGCGAACTCTACGTCACGGCGCTGCATCTCCACACGATGCCTTTCATTCGCTACCGCCTAGGCGACCTTGTCACGGTAGATAAGGTCGTGGGGCGCGGTGAAACCGTACGCTCTCTCCGTACCATCGACGGTCGAACGACAGAGCATTTCCAACTTCCCGACGGGAGACCACTCCATCCGTGCGTCTTCAGTGATCTCATCAAAGACAGCGGCCTCCCCGTGCGCCGCTTTCAGATCATTCAACAGAGACGCGACGATTTTCTAATCCGGCTCGTCTTCCTCAACAGCGCAACGCCGGACCTAGACCCCTTCAGAAACCAAGTCGCCCAAGCGCTGGGTCCCGGCATCGCCGTCCGAACCGAACCCCTCGACACCCTCCAACCGCCCGCCGGCGCCAAGTTCCGACCCTACATCCCCCTAGAGCGCCAGACTCCTGGAACCCCGGGAGCCCTGAAGGGGCACCGGATAGTAGCCCAGGGCGATCAGCCCTGGGTCAGTGGACCAACAAGCGGGAAGCCCTGAAAGGGCGTAGGAAATCACCTATTGATACAATTCCTCCACGATGCATCGAACCGCGAGTTTGAAACGTAGGACCAAATTCACACCAGCCCACGGCCTACGACTCGCCGCCGTATTCCTGGTAGCCTTCTCATCCCTCCAAGCACAAACACCAAGCCCTTTCACCGACGACTCCATCCGTTCCTTCCGCGTACGCTTCGGCTTCACTGACACCCAGCCACGCCCATGGGACGGCGAACTCTCCGTCGACCGCGGCGAAGTCGTCAGCCTGCGCAATTGGAATCCGCGTCCCGGCGAAAGCATCGACGGCAAGACCGGCTGGAGCCTAGCCACCCGCCAAGGTCTCAACTACCCACGCCGCGTCTATCAATGGGAAGATCCACGTGGCACTGAAGAGTACCTCGACATCCCGGGCATCATCGTCGACGTGCGAACGACCTCCAGCACCCGCGTCTGCTTCACAACCGCGAACGGCGACTTCGAAGTCTGGCCTAACGAACTCGAAGTCGGCCGGCCGATGCAACACCTGAAAGGCGCGGTCCAAGTCGATCTCGTCGCGCCCGCCGAGCGCCTCTCATCCGACCAAGTCGACAGCGATTTCCCAACCGTGCTCGCCGGTAATGACGGCGAACTATGGACCGCCTGGGTCACCTACGGCGACGGAAGCAACCGCGTCCTCGCCCGCCGCTTCGATGGCAAAGCATGGCAATCAACCGAAACCATCAGCGGCAACCCCGGCGACGTCTTCCTCGTCAAGATGGGCCGTGACAAACACAACCGCCCGTGGATCATCTGGTCTGAACAAGTCGACGGCAATTTCGATCTCTACGGACGCTACCGCGACGGCAACCGCTGGTCTTCCACCGAGCGACTAACCAACGCACAACAGCCCGACATCCAACACGCCCTCACAACTGACTCCAACGGAAACCTCTGGCTCACCTGGCAAGGCTTCCGCGACGGCAAGTCCGACATCTTAGTCCGCAACTACGACGGCGAAACATGGTCAGCCGAGCAGAAGGTATCCACCTCCCCGGCCAACGACTGGAAACCCGCCATCACCGCCGACAGCGCGGGCGCCGTCTACGTCGCATGGGACACCTACGACCAAGCCAACTATGACGTCGTCATGCGCCGCTGGTCAGGCGACGCCTGGGGCGAGACCATTGCCCTAGCCAACACGCCGAAATTCGAAGCCCACGTCACCCTGGCCTGCGACGACCAAGACCGCGTCTGGGCCGCCTGGAACGAAAGCGGCTTCCAGTGGGGCAAAGACTCCGGCTTCCTCATCTACAAAGAGGCCACGCGGCTCTACCAATGGCGCTCACTCGGCGTCGGCGTCTACGCCAACGGACGTCTCCAGCACCCCGCCACCGATATCAACGCGGCCCTACCCGTCGAGCTACAGGATTACAACGACCTCCCCGTCCTACAGCGCGATGCCCAAGGCCGCATGTGGCTCTTCTTCCGCCACCGCCTGTTACGCGCCCGCGACACACCCGACTTCACTCCAGCCCATCGCGCCGCTTGGCAGATTTACGGCACAGCCTACGTCGGCGATTCCTGGACCAAGCCGCTGCATCTACCCTTCAGCCGCGGCCGACAAGACATGCGTTGGGGCCTCTCCCAGTCAGGCGACAGTGCCATGTACGCCGCCTGGCCTACTGACAATCGCGACGCCGAACAATTCGTCTTCGATCGCACCGACGTCTACGCAGCGAAGCTCCCAGCGCTAGCCGGAGCCGCCAAGTCGCCCGTCCTCGCCGAACACAAAGAGCGCCGCTACGACACGTACCCCTCCCACCCCAACGAAGAGTTCGACCTCAAGAGGATTCGCGACTACACCATCAAGTCCGGCGGCAAAACCTACCGCATCTATCGCGGCGACACGCATCGCCACACCGAGTTCTCCGACGACGGCTACAACGACGGTTCGCTTTTCGAAACTTACCGCTATGCGCTGGACGCCGCGTCGCTCGACTACCTCGGCGTCAGCGACCATAACTCCGGAAGCGGTCAGGATAACGAATACATCAACTGGCTCATTCCCCAGGTCGCCGACCTGTTTCACCTGCCCGGAACCTTCACTCCGATCTATACCTACGAGCGCAGCCTCGGCTACCCCAACGGACATCGCAACATTCTCGCCGGCAAACGCGGCATCCCCACCCTGCCGATTCCAGCCGCCGAGCGACGCGGCGAAGTCGGTGCCGAAAAGCTCTACGAATATCTACGGAAATACGACGCCATCGCGATCTCTCACACCTCCGCCACCGGCATGGGGACTGACTGGCGCGACAACGATCCCGAACTTGAACCGCTCGTCGAGATCTATCAGGGCGACCGCGTCTCGGCCGAATACGAGGGAGCGCCGCGCGCTGCCACCTCCGAGAAACCCTACAACCAGCAAGGCGGCATCTTCCCGGCAGGCTACGTCTGGAACGCCTGGGCCAAGGGCTACAAACTCGGCGTGCAGGCCAGCTCCGACCACATCTCGACCCACGTCTCCTACGCCTGCACCATCGCCGAAGACTTCAGCCGCGACGGCCTGCTCGACGCCATGCGCAAGCGCCACTCCTACGCCGCGACCGACAACATCATCCTCGACTACCGCCTGCAAACCGGTGGCAAAGAATATCTCCAAGGCGATATTGTCGAAGTCGACGGCGCATTCAAACTCTGGATCAACATCATCGGCACAGCGCGCATCGAACAGATCGATATCATCAAAAATAACACCTTCATCCACACCCGCCAGAACCTCGAAGAGGCCGTCAACTTCACCTTCGTTGACAACGAAGTCACGCCCGGTGAGAGCTACTATTACGTGCGCGTACAGCAGAAGAATCAGGAAATGGCATGGTCTTCGCCCATCTGGGTGAGAACCCGCTGAAACCGCCATGTGTCATCCTAAGAGCTGATCCCCGCCGTCGCCGCCCGCTGATCGACCCACAACGCTGACGCGATACCGCGCCCGCCGCCCTCATCGGCGCCGAGGCCGCGTTGCCCGAAGGCAGAGCCACGCGGGGACCGCCGCCACCGGACCACGCTGCGCAAGCTCATCCGGGGAAACGCCCAGAACATGGCCTCGTTCCCTCAACTCCTTCGCGATAACCGCAACTACCGCCACACCTGGCTCGGTCAGGTCGTTAGCGAAGTCGGGGACCATTTCAACACCATCGCCGTCTTCGCCCTGGCGCTCGAGAACACCCACTCCGGCCTCGCCGTCAGCGCCGTCATGATCTGCCGCGCCATCCCGATGATCATGGCCGGCCCCATCGCCGGCGTCCTACTCGACCGCTGGGATCGCAAGAAGATCATGCTCGTCAGCGACTCGACCCGCGCCATCGTCGCCGCCGGTTTCATCTTCGCCGTCGACCCGGCCAATACCTGGCTGCTCTATCCCCTCAGCGCCCTGCTATGGTTCGCCGCGCCCTTCTTCACCAGCGGACGCACGGCGATGCTGCCCACCATCACCACGAAGGACGAGTTGCAAACGGCCAACTCTCTTACGCAGACAACCCGCTACTTCGCCGTCACCGTCGGGACGTTCCTCGGTGGCGTCAGCGTCGCGGCCTGGGGCTACGAGTGGGCGTTCGGGCTGAACGCGGTGTCGTTCGCTTTCTCGGCGCTGATGATCTCGCGCCTGCAACTCAAGCAAGGCCACTTCCGCCCCGAGCGCGCGGCACTCACCGAAAACGATGTCGTGCGCCCCTGGCAGGAATACAAAGAGGGCCTCCGCTATCTCAAGGGGACGCCACTCTTCCTCGCCATCGCCATGGGACATGTCGGCTGGGCAACCGGCGGCGGCGCAGCGCAAATCCTCTTCGGACTTTTTGGGGATCAGGTCTTCAACCGCGGC
>Ga0114999_10002889_pt1 | contig 22040 bp, 22 predicted proteins | sample ArcticOcean_MG_C_3_FD_89820 | JGI IMG/M metagenome (GOLD analysis project Ga0114999, IMG submission 89820) | Marine microbial communities from western Arctic Ocean - ArcticOcean_MG_CB8_126 | ecosystem: Environmental > Aquatic > Marine > Oceanic | place: Arctic Ocean: Canada Basin | collected...
AAGGTGTATTTCGGTGAACCCTCAAACTATTGAGCGTTTGACGCTCTCCTCTATTCGTAACACCTCCGACCTTCTTTTTCTTCAGCAAGAACATGGTCTCTCTGAGTCGGCCTTTGTCTTTTGTCAAGACGAGGCCGAATATATTTTTAAGTATACGAGAGAGTATGGAGAGGCCCCACCAGCGGTTATTCTTGAAGCTGAGTTTCCTGATTTTAAGTATGAGAAGGCTGAGAATTTTGAAGTCTTAGCCGAGGAACTCCTTAAAACCTATCAGTCACGTATAATAACTGTCGCCTATTCTTCGGCACGGCAGTATATAGATATAAATCCCAAAGAGGCTGCATCTAATATGATGCAACAGCTTGCGAATCTCATAAAACCCTCTTCCATAGAAGTAGTTCGGCTTTCTGATAACCCTCTTCAGTGGTATGACTCATATGAGGAAAGAGTACGTCAGAGGAACGCTGGGGAGTTCCTTCGTATAGGTATCCCTACTATAGATGATAAATTAGCTATTGTAGGTGGTCAGCTAATTGGACTCATAGCTGATTGGGGGGTGGGGAAAAGTTACCTTGCAGTTAAGATAGCCTCTGAATTCTTTCAACAAAATAAAAAAATATTATTTATTAGTCCAGAGCTATCAAGGGCAGAACTCATGGTTCGTTTCCACTCTGTCTTAGGAAGAAGCTGGGGGTATGATTTTAATCCAACTGCATTAATGTGGGGATTGCCTACTCAGAAGGCTGGTTATCTTAAATTCTTAAAAGAGTTGGAAGTTAGAACGGGTGATGCAGAGATTATTGTTTATGACAGTGACCTAGATTCTAATCTAACTATTGACTATATTAGGGGTCTTTTGAAGGTACATGACCCTGATGTTGTGTTTATAGACTCTGTTCAATTTATAAAAGACTCAAGTGGCTCTAAGCAAGGGTGGGAGCAGTTAGGCTCTATCATGCGTGGACTGAAAGGAATGGCCTCTACCAATGACAAGATTATCTTTACAACAAATCAAACTAATGTTCAGGGCGACTCAGCGTATTCTCGTGAATTCCCCAGGTATGTTGATGTACTACTTAGGTTATCTAAAGTGGAAAATGAACCTACCAGACGAAATATTAACGTCGATAAAGTCCGTAATGGCCCTTCTATTGTTGAGACCATTGAAGTCGGTTTTGACCCTAGTTCTGGGGTCATCGGTGACAGCGTTTGGTCAGCGACTGATGCTCCTATCATCACTGATTTTGTATCTTAGTTTTATTTACTTGGCAGTAATTACTGGAGGGTACATTATAGACCAGTATGGGTTTCATATAGGACTGTGGTCGGGAATAGCATTTGGGTCCTTAGTAAGTTTAATTTTTGGTTATTTGGTGGTAAGTATGTCTATTAGAATACGTAATAATGTTACCCAGTGAGTTAGAAAACTTTTTTAATAAGGCTGGGTTGAAGGTAGCACGTTATAGTCGTGGAGAGTTTAGTATCTACTGTCCTTTCCATGATGACTCAACGGCTAGTCTGTTTGTTAATCCAGTTAAAGGTTTCTTTCACTGTTTCGCAGGATGCGTTAAAGGGTCTAATGGCATAGCTTCACTACTTAAAAAAGTAGAAACAGGTCTCGATGTTCAATTTATGATGCGGTTTCCTGACTTGGTTATGGTTGAAGAGGAGGAGGAAGAAGAGACTAAGATTGATATCAACATGGATAAGTTGCCCTTAGCAACTATTAATGATTATTTACGACGTAGACATATAACAGAAGAAACTATTAAAGAATTCGGTGTCAAGTATCACTTGGGTTATGACGCACTTATTGTACCCATTAACGATAGACAAGGAAATTTAGTTTCTTATTTACGTAGAAATCTAAACTCTAATCCTCGTTACATGAATGCTAAGGGCACTCAAGTTAGTCAATTGCTTTTTCCTTATGATAGGTTTGAGGCAATAGAGGGGCAGTTAGTCGTTGTAGAAGGGGTTTTTGATGCGATTAGAGCGCACCAAGAGGGATTTATTAATGTTGTATCAACTTTAGGGGGACAAATTAGACGGGGTCAACTAAAGATTTTGATGGAGTATGCAAGAGAGATTGTGTTATGTCCAGATAGAGATAAGGAAGGAGTGACTATAGCAGAGAGAAACGTACAGTTACTGGAGCGATACGGTATTCCTTATGGGTTCACAAAACCATTGGGGGCATCAAAAGATTTGGCTGAGTCTACTAAGGTGGACTTGGCTGTAACACCTAGTTTTATTCTAGATTTCGGACAAAAAAGCATAAAAAATTTCTTAGGAGTGAGATAAATGCCTAGACTAGACAGACCAAGCACAAACGAAAGCGGTAGTGGGATGAGAGGGAAATATAATCCTAATACGATTATCCCTTGGAACTGTGTGAGGATGGAGAGTGAGTCCTTTGCAGTTCTCAACATGATGTTGCCCATGGATAACAGTCCCATCATTGATGTAGCTCAGTACCATTCTCATCGTTCAATAACCGATGGTAAGCAGCAGTTTAGGTATGTGTACTGTTCAACGAAAAATGTGTACACAGATGATGATGGTAGGCAGCGACAGATAACCCCTGGAGAGTGCGACCTTTGTAAGAGTCAAGATGAAGATACGAAAACCACTAGACCTCGTTTCAACTTGTGGGCGTTTTGTTATGCAATTTACCATGCCAATCAAAACCCACGAGCAGGACGCTATGATGACGCTGAGGAGTGGGACCAAAGACGGGTTGGTAACAGACACTATTACCAAGAAAAGGTAATGAAGCCTCAGATTCTTCAAGCCCCACAGACTGTTATAAATATATTCAGGGGGTATGAAGAGAGGCTTGGTGCAGAGAAATTTGTTAGCTCTAACTTTGACTTAGCTAAACGGGGGATTGCTCCTGCTGTGCAATACACTGGCTATGAGAGTCAGGTGCAGTTGCCTTCAATAACAGACGATATACGAGGCATCGTTGAGAGTCTTCCTGATATCGAGAAGGTTTCAGCCGAACTGATTACTGAGTGGGAGTTCCCACAGTTGATGCCTGATAGTGGTGATGCTGAGTCAGGTAAGGCTAAGGATGCGTTTGAGGCTGCGGGTGGAGAGTTCTAGATGGTGGACGACAAGGATACACGATTTGAGTCTTTGGAGAATGATGTTTGGGTAGGAGAAGGTAATCAGAATTCTCTTCCAGAGAAGTTTGCCCTAGGAAACTTGGTGAAATTGAATGAGTCTTATAAACAGTTTGACCACGGTATCATTGTGGAACACATTGGGTATAACGCAGGAAGAATACCTCATGTCAGTCTGCACCTCTGGAACCAAGAAGGGGAGTTACATGTAATGAAAGAGGGTTCTCAAACTCCGCATTACGTGGACTTCCTAGCAACAGAGTTTGAAGTGATTAGAATAGCGAAAACAAGATAGGAGAGAAGATGAGTAAAGCAAGAGCAACATTAGGTTACACAATAAACATTGGTGATTATCAGAGTGTACGTCTAGATGCTGATATTGAAGTAGATACTGAAGGTGATGTAGACGAGCAACTAGAGGTGTCTTTACAGGCTATACGAAAGGCTTGGGTAGCGGAGGAGTCTCAAATAGGAGAGGCTCTAACTCAGTTAGAAATGTCCTCTATTAAAACCAACACTATTGAGAATATGGTAAAGAGACTCGATAAGGTAGAGAAGGACTCGGCTAGTATCAGAGATAAGTTGGGTAAGGTGGCTGCAAAGGAAGGGTGGTAAACATATGCCCTTCGTGGTTGATAGAAAAAAGTTATTAAAAGTACTGACTAATATTTCTCATGCCAGTCGTGGAGTCCAATACAAAGCCGTTTTTGGTAGAAGCAAAGGCACTACGTTAACTCTTTGGTTTGATTCTCTTGAGGGACATCTTTGGCAGTTCTTAGAGAATGAAGAGTCTACTGTTGAAGAACTAGCTTTCAGTGTGAACGTAAAGAATTTTCACAAGCTAATTTCAGCTTGGAAATCCAAAACCATTTCCATTGTTCAAGGTGAGAATCAGAGTCTTGTTGTTTCTTCGGGTAACAGTACGGTGAACATACCTTACTACGATGATGGGGTGGGTTTGGACATTCCGAGTGAGCCTGTGGGTACGTATATTGGAATTCTACCAGAGACTTTTATTTCTGACTTAATGGAATCTGTGGCTTTTGTTGGACAGATGTCAAACAAACCCGAACTTGCCTGTGTAGAGTTAAAGGTGGCTGATAAGGGTCTAATAATAAATGCTACGGACTCTTTCTCCGCGTACCATTCTTCATATCCAGACATACAAGTACCAATGGATTCTGTACGGTTTAATGAGCGGGTTATAAAGACCTTGACTTCAGTGTTCAGTCAAGAGAGTCTGCAGCTTTATAAGATGGAAGATGAATCAGTAATTCTAAAAGGAGAGAACGCTATTCTCCAGATGGTTTCTATTAGATTGGCATATCCTGATGTCAGTAAGTTGCTTCTTGAAACAGAACTTTCACCTTTTATGGTATTAAACACCAAGAACACAATGGAGACTATTAGGGTGATAGAAGCTGTTTCTACAAATAACTTCATCAATTTAAGACCGCCTCCAGTTACCGATGAAAATGGTGGGATAACGGTAGGATTGCAGGATGTGATTATGGAAGCTGACTTACGTATTGAAGACAGTAAGTTTACTGCTACAGAAATAGATTATCTGTCACTAGATGCTAGGAAGTTCAAACAATGCATAGCAGTGTTTGACAAAAACGAGTATGTGAAATTGGAGAAAATGAACAATGGCTTCATCCGTATTACGGGGGACAGAGGCGACAGCCAACTTACCTCCCTCTCACCTCTATCATCCTAATTCGATAGAAGACCTTAGAACCAGAATACTATCTGCTACGGATGACTACGTTGCGGTAGATACCGAGACCAACGGACTTCGTTGGTTGGAAGACCGTGCTTTCGGAGTTGCCTTCGCATGGGACGACCAGCAGACCTTTATCCGAAACACTGAGTTCGGTGCAGAGAATATCGGTAAGTTTGTTTCGGAATTGTATAAATCTGAAAAAACTATTATTTTTCACAATGCCGAGTTTGATTTACATATGATTAGAGAGACATATGGTGTAGAGGAGTTTCCCAATCAGATAATAGACACTCTTCGTGTTTCTCATTTATTAGATACTGCGGCTGACCATACACTCAAAGGTTGGGGTGAGAAGGTATATGGGAAAGGAGCTTCGTACTGGGAGTCGTTAATAGATGAATATAAGACTAAGTATAAAATTAAAAACTATGAGATGTTACCACCCGATATCCTAGACCCTTACGCAGGGCATGATGCTCATTTAACAAAGTCATTAGCGTATAAATTTGTACCACAGGTAATGGTTACCTGTGGTCGTTTATTTGAATTGGAACATGCTCTTATTCCAGTGATTCTGGACATGGAACGTCAGGGCATAAAATTGAATCTTGATTATATTGGAGAGCAGCGTCAGCAACTGGGACTTAAGAAGCGTGAGTTGGAACGAAGGCTTTTCAGTACCGTTGGTAAGGTAATTAACCCCGCAAGTCCGAAACAACTTGCTGATTATTTATATGGAGAGTTGGGACTAGAGATTCCTTTTAGAAATTTAGGTAAAAACGTTACTAAAAAAGATGCAAATGGTAATGAAATAAAAGATGCAGATGGTAAGGAAGTAGTGGTCTGGAAAGAGGGAAGTCCTAAAACTGACGATAAAGCACTCTCCACCCTTGACCACCCTGTGGTCGAAATTATTAAGGAGTGGAGAACCAATAATAAACTTGATTCTACCTATTTTGCTCCCTATCAAAAATTACAACATAACGGACGTATCCATCCTCATTGGAATGCCTGTGGTACTGTTACTGGGCGGTTAAGTTCCAGTAATCCGAATGCACAGAATGTTCCTAAAGAGGCATACGTTAGACGTATGTTCGTACCTGATTCAGAGTTTATAGCAATAGACTGGAGTCAGATTGAACTCAGAATGTTAGCTCATGTCTCCAATGAGACTGTGATGAAAGAAGCTATTTTTAATGAAGTGGACTTACATTCTCTTACCGCTAGTAAAATTTTCCAAAAAGGTATTAACGATATAAATGAGAAACAGAGAGCAGTTGCTAAGACTGTTAACTTTGCAATCGTTTATGGTGCGGGACAGGACAAACTGGCTGACCAGATTGGTGGAGATACTACTTCTGAAGAAGCTCGTAAGTATATCGATGAGTATTGGGCAGGGTATCCCACAGCCAATACCTATAAGTTTAGATTAAAGAATAAAGGTGAAGACCGAGGATACATAGAGACTATTTTTGGAAGACGCATAACTCTAGGAGAAAAGCCTCATGCAGCCCTCAATTATATGGTACAAGGGTCTAGTGGGGATTTATTAAAGATAGCATTGGTGCGATGTTGGAAATATGCTAAAGCCAATGGTGGAAGTATCAGAAATACAATCCATGATGAAATTGTGTTTGATAATCTTGACCCCCAGGAACATGTTCCTAAACTAGCTGAGTTAATGGAAGATTTTAAGTTGTCTGTATCTGTAGTGGCTAATCCATCTGTTTCTAAAAAATCATGGGGGGATGTTGAAAAATGGCAATCAGCTTAGAAAAAAGACTAACGGAGATAAACAAGGGTCTGCAAACAAAATTTACGTTGGCTGATGAAGAGTCGTTAGATATACAACGTATTTCTACTGGTTTACCTAATTTGGATGCAATGTTAGGTGGAGGTTTACCTCGTAAATCATCCACTATTATTTATGGTCAAGAGTCTTCTGGTAAGACTTTTATTGCTTTGAAAGCGATTGCTCATGCTCAGTCAGAAGGACTGGAATGTGGTTTTGTTGACGCTGAGTTTAGTTACGACCCTGTGTGGGCAGAGAAAGTGGGTATACAAAAGAAGAAGCTGTATATCATTCAACCTGAGACAGGTGAACAAGCATTGGATGCCACCCTTGCTCTATGTAAGGCAGGGATAGATTTAGTTATAGTGGATAGTATTGCGGCCCTCCTTCCTACAAAGGAGATGGAGGGTACAATGGAAGATAATACAATAGGACAACAGGCAAGGTTATTGAATCAGTTTTTTAGGAAGCATGGACCTGTTAATTTTAAAACAGCGTTAGTGATGATTAATCAGGTACGGGCAGGAATTGGGGGTTACTACACCTCTGACGCGCTTCCTGCAGGAAAGGGTCAGCAATTTTTCTCTCGTATCATTGTTCAATGTAGAAGAGGTAAACCAATCCAAGAGAAAGGTAATTCTTTTCCTCTTGGTTTTATGATGGAGTTAAAGACTAAGAAGAACAAAACTGCCCCACCTTTAGGCGAGTGTACTCTTCCTTTTTATTATAGTGGAAAGATTGAGATGGCTACGTTGTTGTTTCAACTGGGTGTAGATTTTGGACACATAGAGCGTTCAGGTGCTTATTATAATTATGATGGGATACGAGAGTTAGGTAGAGAAAATTTTATTAAAGCATTGAAAGAAGAGAATAAGATGGATAAGCTAAGTAAAGACTTAGAGAAAGCAGAGGTAGTAAATGGCTGATTTAGGACAGGAATTTAGGGCGTTAGCTGAATCTTTTGCTCACATGATTGAGGGACTGGCTTACCTAGACGAAGACGAAGCAGGTCGTTTGGCTACTAAATATAGTGATGAGTTGGTAATAGCAGTGCGGTCAGTGTACAAAGACTTAGCTAATGATATGTCCGCTGTACTAGCAAAACCCCCTAAGAAACGTAGGGTACGTAGGAAAACAGTTACCATTAACTCGGTTCCTGCCGTGTCTGGGAATATACCTGCGCCCACACCTGCCCAGGTAGCAAATATACGAGCCGAAGCTAATATCGGAGTAGAGGAATTTCCTCCTCAGGAAGAAACTATTCGCTCCCAACAGGTAGACCCTGAGGATATGGGTATGGCTCTTGATAATATGCAACAAAGCCTCCATAGTAAACAGGTGACCAAACGGACTAATAAAGGGGGATACCAAGAATCAAGAAACCCTCCCCAGACACGTCTAGATGAGTGATGTTAAATGAACTCAGTAAGACAGATACCAAGGAACAATTACTGGTATCTAAATGGTTAACTGAAATCGGTTTAGAACATTCTCTGGAAGAAGAGTTTTCTCCTTACAGGGCTGATATATACATACACGACATTAGGTTGGTTATTGAATTAGACGGTGCCTTTCATTTGAAGAAACGAGATGCTAAGAGAGATGCGTACCTCTTAGAGAAGTACGGGGTTTATACTTGGAGAGTCCCAAACTCAATGGTTACAGTGGGAAATAAAGAGAACTTAATAAAAGATTTAATGATTCTAGTGGAGGAATATAGTAATGCCTAAAGTAAGTCAGATGCTGAGAGCAAAAACTAAGTCTGCTAACAAGCACTGGATAGAGTCTGCTCTGGATATTGTACTTCTAGAAGAGAATAAACGAGAGTATAAGAAGCGTACTTACTTCAGACCTTCTTCTGCTCACTGGTGCCAACGATGTTTGTGGTACCAGATGATGGGGTATCCGCAGCCCCCTGATGAACCTTTGGGTTTGCGAAGAATGGGTATTGGAACCTCTTACCATGAATTCATTCAAGAACGATTGAAGAAGACCAGCCTTGTAGATAGTATAGAATTAGAGGTTTTTAATGATGACCCTCCTATGAGGGGGTTTATTGACGGTATACTTATTCATCCTGATACAGGTGAAAAGCATGTTCTAGAGTTGAAGAGTAGGAACGAGAATACCCAGTACGCTCAAAAGACTATTCTTCCATCTAGTTCTCACTTGATACAGTGGAATCTCTATAGTCATATGGCAAATATAGAGAAGGGTATGATTTTCTATGTCAATAAAGGAAACAACCAGTATCAGATATACGAAGTGGAGCAAAACGAGTCTATCTTAGAAAACACTTTAGATAAGTTCCGTTTGGTCTGGGATGCTATCCAAAAGGACGAAAGAGTGCCTTATGTGAAGTGTGAAGACAGATTTGACCCTCATAGAGAAGTGAGTGAGAGAGACTGGTTCATTAGTGGGGAGTAGTGATGGTAAGCATATTAGAGTTAGCAAGTTCTATATCGAATAAGTACAAAGAGTTTCCTGCGCCCTTAGAACCTGAATGGGGAGAGAGTTTTAGGTTTCCTGTAGATGCGGATACTCTTAATGATGCCGAGTTAGATACTTGGATGTTGAAATTAGGAGCATGGAGAGGGTATGTTTCTGCTTTAGCTTCTACTCTTGAAGGACAGTTAGCTGTGATTGAACCTGCTTTTGAGATGAAAGTAGGTGCCGCAATGTCTACTGTAGACCTTCCTTCAGATAGGAGAACAGTTAAAGAGATTGTACGTAGTCTAGCTATTATTGGAAGTATAGAGTTGACAGAAATTTGGAATGAGCTTCTTAGATTAAAGGGAGAGGTAAAAATTCTTCAAAAGAAGTATGAGTACTATACTCAGCAATTTGAGACTATTTCCCGTGTGGTCTCTAGACGCGGTCAAGAAAAAATGAGGCTCTAAGTGCCGTGACACGAGTTATAGGGATTGATGTATCTACTAAAAAACTAGCCTGTGTACTGCTTGATGGAAGTACATGGAGAGATGTAGAATTCTCTGCAAAGGCAAAGACATGGGATTTGAGGTTAGATGATTTACAAGAGCAGTTTTGGATATTTCTCCGTGACTCTGTAACAGATGATGATTTTCTCTTTATAGAAGAAGTCCCTTACGTTCAAAACGTCCAGGCTTTAATTAGACTGGTCCACACAGTGGCTATGTGTAGGACTCTTTCTACTTTTTTTCATCGAAAATATAGGTACGTAAACAATTTAACATGGAAAAAAAGAGTGGTAGGTACAGGGAAAGTGTCTAAAGAAGATATAGTACTCAAAGCTCAAAAAATTTATGGAGTAGAGGAAACACAACACTTGAGTCAGGATTCATTTGATGCGCTTTTGATAGCTACTTACGGACAGAATATTTTAAGGTATGAAAAATGGCAAAATTACGATAGTGTAGAGGAACACTACAGAGGAGGTTCACATGGTCTCGTCTAAATTGACGGATAATGCAGTGCGAATTCTAAATGGAAGGTACCTAAAGAAGGACGAGAAAACAGGTGAGGTGACTGAAACTCCTTCAGATATGTTTAGACGGGTAGCAAAAACTATTTCTTCTACTGAACTTCATGAAGAAAATAAAGACAAATACGAAAATATTTATTATGAGATGATGTGGGATTTGGATTTTGTTCCTAATTCTCCTACTCTCATGAATGCAGGACTAGGGGTTGGTACCCTTAGTGCTTGTTACGTTCTTCCCATAGAAGACTCTATGGACAGTATTATGACTGCTGCCTATGACCAAGCAATGGTTGAGAAGTTTGGTGGTGGGGTAGGGTTTCCTTTGTCTAATATCCGTCCTGAAGGCACGTATATTAAGACTACTCAGGGAAAAGCCTGTGGACCTATTAATGTATTAAAGACCCTTTCTCAAGTAGGCACCATGATTACCCAAGGGGGTAAACGAGACGGGGCGCACATGGCAATAATGTCTGTTTATCATCCTGATATAGAAAAGTTCATTACCTGTAAGACCGTTGAGGGTGAGATTCATAATTTCAATATTTCTGTTGGTGCTGATAGTGGTTTTATGAACGCCGTTAACGAGGATTCTTATTTACATTTAACATGGCCTATAGATAAGAATTCCTATGACAAACCTTATTCTGATGAAGGAAAATGGATTAAAGCCAGAGACTTGTTTTCCAAGATAGTTCATGGCGCATGGCAAAACGGAGAGCCAGGAATGGTGTGGTTGGATAAGATAAATGAAGATAATGCCAGTCCTCATTTGGGTGATATAGAAGCCACTAACCCGTGTGGGGAACAACCCCTCCTTGGAAATGAAAGTTGTAACTTAGGTTCTATAAATTTAGCAAATTTTGTGATTCGGTCTCCGAGTGGCAAACCTAAGTTTGACTCTTCTAGATTTGTAGATATTATAAATTTTGCGGTCAGATTTCTTGATTCAGTAGTAAACGCTAACGAACACCCAACCGCAGCAACTACTGATATGAATAACAGAACTCGTAAAATAGGGTTAGGTTTGATGGGTTGGGCAGACCTTTTATATCAACTGGAGATTCCTTATCAAAGTAAAGAGGCTCTAACATTAGCCAATACTGTCGGTAAGGTGTTAAAGGATACCGCTGATAAGACCTCTGCCGTTCTTGGAGAGCAGCTAGGGGATTTTAAGGAGTTTGACCAAAGTCCACTTAATAAAAAGAACGGTGGGAAATGGGATTTCATGCGAAATGCATGGAGACTTTCCATTGCTCCTACTGGAACGATTGCAATGATTGCAGACACTTCTTCCAGTATAGAACCTCAGTTTGCTCTTGCTTATACCAAGAAGAACCTCAGTGCTTCTCTAGAAGATGAGGAATTTATTTACATAAATAAATATTTTCTAATAGCTATGGATAATACCCAGTTAACCAATTCCGAGAAGGAAGAGATTATTAATGGGTTGAAGAACAAAAAGAGTCTTCAATCTATGGATTACGAAGCCAAAGGATTCAATAAACTCAAAGAAGTGTTCTTAGTAACTGAGGATATACGTCCCAAGGACCATGTAGGAGTACAAGCTGTTTTTCAAAAGTATGTGGATAGTGGCATAAGTAAAACCATTAATCTCGCTAATGAAGCCACTGAAGAGGATGTATCGGAAGCGTATACTCTGGCATGGGAGTTGGGGTGTAAAGGAATTACTGTTTATAGGTCAGGGAGTAGAGAGAAAGAGGTTTTGGTAGCAGGAACATCTGAGAATGGGTCAAAGCCTGTAGCATCAGAATATTTTGTTGATGATTGGACACGTCCTAATGAGATGTCTGGTATTACTTCTAAGATTCAGACAGGGCACGGTAGTCTTTACGTTACTATGAACAAGGATGCTAGTGAACAAATAAAAGAGGTTGTTGCTTGGACAGGCAAGTCAGGAGCCTGTGAACATGCGGCATCCGAGGCTTTTGGTAGACTCATTTCCACTGCTATACAGTTTGGTGTTCCTATGCCAATAATAATTAAACAATTAAAAGGTATAGAGTGTTGTCCCCAATTCTGGAACGGTAAGAGAGTATCTTCGCCCCCCGATGGTATTGCTCAGATTCTGGAGAATACTTTTTATACTGCAACTGAATCTACTATGGACACTAAGACGTTACCACAGCTTTCTTCCGATACTATCAAGGTAAATACTTCTAAGAATCTATGTAAAGATTGTTCTACTCAATTAATAGAACAAAGTGGATGTATCACATGTCCTTCATGTGGATGGAGTAAATGTGGGTAAACGTTTTGTAATTGAACTAGCACGTACCCCAAAAGAATGGGCTAAAGGTCTTTCAGGAAGAACCGAACTTTCTGAGGGACATGGTTTATTTTTTGTGTACCAGACTGAGGAACCACGTTCTTTTTGGATGAAGGGCATGTTATTTCCAATAGATATCATCCATATAGATGAATCTAGTAGGGTAGTGCGTGTGGAGAGAACTGTTTCTCCTATAAAACCAAATGATGAGCTAAAACTCTATCCTAGTAGGGTTCCCATTAAATATGCTCTAGAAGTTAATGCAGGAGAATCTTCCGACATAACAACTGGAAATTCTTGTAAACTTAATTTTAATAATGATATAAGTAGGTATATTCTGACTTTTACATAAAATAAAAAGAAAGGGGATTTGTAGTGGGTGCTTCAGGAATTACTTTATTTCCTGTTTCCAAGAGTGACTGCAAATCTCTACTCAGTAGTCTTAAATACACTTTGGAACAAATTGATTATCCCAATACTGGGATATTTTCTGAGTGTTTAAAGCTTCTTACACAAGGCTATCTAAGGGGTAGAGGGATACGTCTTGATGGGTTTAGTCAGCAAAAGGAAAAGGAACAGTATGTGCTTTTTTTAGCTGATGTGATGTGGGAGATGTCTTTGGAAGAAGACTCTTATAGATGGTTTGTGGAGTGGGTCAAGAAACTAGAAAGTGCTGTGAAAGAAAAAGAGGTGCTGTAGTGACAGTTTACTGCGATATTAGTGAGTGTGTTTTTAATAAAGAGTTACCAGAACCCCATCAACGTAGTTACGGATATAATTACACACCAATAGGTGCTATGGGTCAATATTCTGGTAAATGTGGTTTATCCACGTTCAAAGTAGAGTCCAAAACCGTACACACGAGTCAGACTATTCATATTATTCCAGAGTGTACTAATTTCTCTACTTCTACTGATGCATTTTCTTCTTCTAATACAGCTACTACTTTTGAGAAACCATCGAATGATGATGTTCAAATTGTGTGTGATGAGAAGAGATGTTTACATTATAGTTACGAAACACAAGGATGTGTGTCGCCAATAGACTGGTATGTGTCTTGGACCACTATTAACAACCTTGGAGACGTAACCAAGTATGCTAAGTGCGAGTCCTTCTCAAATAGGGGATTCAAAGGACATATTGACTGGAGTAGAAGTGGTAAGCCCTAAGTAATTTACATACAAATAATTTATTGTTATAATTTCTATATTGGAAATCCACTTATAGGTTCCTCGTACCCAACGTACGTCCAAAGCAAGCTTAAAAGTAGACAACATGTTTGGTAAATTCTCAATAATAAGAGATGAAGAAGGATTAGAAGTAGCTATCGTATCGCCTTCTCCTATAATTGTGTTTGATTCCTTACAGGCATTAAAGGTATGGGTAGAGGAGTTACAAAAACTTATTATCGGTATGGAAGATGAGGATTTGAAAAAATCTTCTATTCCATTGACCAATACTTATGCATCGCAGGTGATAAAAGAATGGCAGACACTACTACAAAAGAGCCAAGGAAGCAGTGGGACCGAGACGTAAGAGATGCCGCTAGGGACCTGTATCTTACAGGTGATACTGTTACAAGTATTGCTTCGGAACTAGATGTCCCTGTCCCAACTGTCAGGTATTGGCAGAATAAAGATAATTGGACTAATTCTAAGAGAAGTCTTGAGTTATCTACTAACGACAATACCTTAGAAGAAATATCAGTAACCCTCACTAGGTCACGTAGTGAGGCTATGAAAGACTATATTCGTATACAGGATACAGCTAAAGATGGTCTTTACGATGATGAACTTAGGTTTCGGGACAAGAAACAAGCTGTAGATGCTCTTGCTGTAGGGTTGAAAGGTGAAAGAGACTTACTTAATCAGAATGTGTCTATGCAGTTAATACTGGAGATAGCTAAGGTACTTGATGCAGAAATCACAGACCCCTTCCTCAGACAACGAATCGGTAATAAGCTTGTTGCAATCGGGCAACTCTACGCCTCAGACTGACAACAGTGTAAAAACCGCTTTAGATACTTTATCTAGTGTTCTTTTAGGGAACACCAATATTGCTACGGTTGAAGAACGGTTTCAGGGAAAAGTAAAAGAAAAGAAGGATTCTCTATTTCAGGAAGACCCTGTAGATATAGAAACCTTTCTATATCATCCAGACTACCTTGGTCTCAACATAACTCTTTCTAAACCCCAGATAGAGTTTGTGGATAGTATGTCCCGTATCTTTGAGGCTCCCTTGTTTACCGAGGGGGTTCTTCAAAGTGGTCAGGGTTCAGGTAAAGATACTTGTTCTATTTTCATCAATCTGAGAATTGTTTATCTTTTATGGTGTCTTAACTCTCCTCAAACCTTTTTTAAGATGGCTACTAATTCCTTTATTGACCTTATAAATGTAGCTCCCACTTCTGATATAGCTAGAAATATTTACTTTGCTACTCTAACTAATATAGTTAAGGACTCTCCACTCTTTCAAAATAGGATAGAAGCCAGTGTTACGTCCAGTCTAATTAATTTTCCCAAGAATATAAGGCTTATAAGTGGTAACTCTGAGAACGAGTCGTGGCAGGGATACACTCCTATTCTTGTTATTTTGGATGAGATTGATGCTTTTAAGAGTGAAATGGAGCTTAACCGAAGCAAGAGTTTACGTTCTGAGGGTGCTGAAGGCGTTTACAACACTGCCAAGGCTCTAGTTCAGTCTCGTTTTCCTGGGGTAGGCAAGATTGTTTCTTTGTCTTGGCCCCGTTTCAAAGGGTCTTTTATACAAAGAAGATTTGCTGCTGGAAAATTAGAAGAGAAAACCTATGTAGCTGCAAAATCAGACGGTAATCCTTACACTACTTGGGAGTTTAATCCTACTAAGAGTAAGGATGATTTTGCAGATTTCTATCTGACTGACCCAGTATTAGCTCAAGCTAGGTTTGAATGTAATCCTCCTTATGCAAGAGATGCTTTTATAAAAGACCCTGTACCTGTTTTAAGGGCTTTTGATGCTGATATTGATGAATCTGATGTCATAGTTCATGCAGCCTTAAAACCTATACGAAGTGAATACAACCTAACCTCTGGTATTAAATACTATATTCACGTAGACCTAGGTCAAAAACACTCTAATGCTGCTTTAGCTGTAGCTCATAAAGATAAAGACATTGTGGTGGTAGACCTATTAAAGGTATGGGAACCTGAACCAGACCATGACATTGAATTAAGAGACATTCAAAACTTTATTGTTAAATTAAAAGACCGTGGTTTCAAGTTAATGGAAGTTACTTATGACAAGTTCCAGTCTTTAGATTCTATCCAACAATTACAAAATCTAAATATAAATGCCAAGTATAAAAGCGTAACTCGTACTGCCGAGGCTTATGACACTTTTAAAGATTTGGTTTATCAAGAAAAGGTAGATGGTTATTTTGATGCTGCTCTTATAGCGGAGATTTTGGGTTTGGAACGAGTACTTGGGGATAGAATAGATGCCAGACCTGGATTTAAGAAAGATAGGGCTGACGCTGTGGTTGGTGCCATACATGGTGCTGTTCAGGGTCAGGGTATTACCAGAATAATGAAAAATATGGGAAATATTCAGGATGTTTTTGGTAATTCCAGTCCTACTAAAAGTGATAGACTGAGCGGTAATGCTCAAGAACACAAAGAATTTGAACAGAAAAAAGAAGCCATAATGTCTCAATTAGAGCCAACTTCTTCAAATTCTTCTCTTAATTACGTTGATAGGTGTGACAACTGTGGTCGTACTGGAGGAGTTGAATTTAGTTATCAACAGCTAAGAGTTGCTCTAGAGGAAGACTCTGATAGAAAAATATGTTTGATTTGTACTTCTTCATGGACAAAAATAGACAATCGTTGGATGGTTATTTCAGAACCAGATGAACAAGAACTATCTAGGTTTGGAGGTACGTGGTAATGGGATGGATGGATAATATCGCCAACACTTTATCTGGAAGAACGGAGGACGCTGTAGCAAGCACTTCTGTAAACGAACAATATGACCAGCGTCTTGCGATGTTGGATAATTTTGTTAAGCAAAATGCTTCAAGCGGCAGTTCTGCTCCTGAAGGTAGTATTAGCGAGAAGATGTCACCTGTTGGACTGGATGCCATTATTCAGGACTGGGTGCGACAGCAGTTTATTTATCGCAGGTCTATTCTCCAAGACCTGTACATTATGGCTTTTCAGGTTACGGAGATTAGGTCTGCTCTTCTTTCTATTAAGAGAGAGGTGTTTCGTAAGGGGTTTGGGGAATGGGTACAGAAATTTGTAAGGACATGTCCTAACTGTGAAAAGAAGTTTGATGAGTCGAATGAAGGTTGTGACGATTGTTTTGATTATGAATATGTGACTGAGTATAGGTACACCGAAACTGGTGACCACTCAGCCTATAGGACTAAGAAGTGGAAAAGAGACGATGAGGGCAATAAGATTGTCACACAAACTCGTATGCCCGACCTGACTCAACAGAGTCGTTTTGATGTTTTCTTAACTGACGCTAATACGTTTCATCAGCCCCTACTTAATGTACTGATGGAATTCTTTGATGATGTGATGATTGCGGATGATGGGTTCCTTCTCGTTAACAAGGAGTATGAACTAGACAGGGACAGTGGTGAAATTTTTGTAAAAGATGTATTTGAGATAACTCGATTACATCCTGCTCTTGTTGAGTTTGATATAGACCGTAAAGACGGGTTACCTGAGAGAAGCCATTATATTTGTCTTCTTCACAGGAATGAACAGATTAATACGGGTCCAGGTGGATGTGCTGCTGTAGCTGATGATGGTGGTTCCTGTGGGGCCGAGTTATACCCTGCTCTTTATAGGTACTACTGGAGAGGCAGGTATAGGTATTACACCAAGGATGAGATATTCCACGCCAGCTTCTTTTCTCCATCTAAGACCTATGGGTATTCTCCTGTACTGACTATTTTTGAGAAGATTCTTACTCTGACTGGATTGGACAGGACGTACTACAGGTATTTCTACGAAAGACGTATTCCACCTGGAGTTGTAATCTCGTATACGGATGACCCAGAGTCTCTGGAGACCGAGATTGAACGTATCAAGATGCAGATGTTACAAGACCCTAATACTTTCCCATGGGTTGCGGCATCTTCTAAGAGTAACAGGGGACGTACTGACCAAATTAGATTGGGGTATACTTTTGAAGAATTAGATATTCTTTCTGTAAGACAGGAAATTAGAGAAAGAATAGCCATGCTCTGGGGTGTGACTCCAATGTATCAAGGAGATTCCAGCAGCGTTGGTGGTTTGACTCGTGAGACTGCTCAGACATCTATGTTTGAGAACTTGGTGGAGTCTTATCAAAACATAATTAATAGAGGGGTTCTTCCTTTCATACTCAAGTCTTTGGGAATAACTGATTGGGAAATCCAGCTTACTCCTCCGTTAGAGCGGACTGAGGAAGATAAGTTGCGACTGGATAAACAACGGATTGAAAATGCACAGGCGATGATTAATCTTGGCTACACTCCCACTAAAACCAAGGGTGTGGATATCAAATTTACATACGAGAAGGCACCACAACCTCCAATGGGAATGCCTGGATTGGAAGGTATGCCGCCTCCTCCAATGGACCCAGGAATGGCACCTCCTCCTCCAATGGCACCACCTATGGCCCCAGGAATGGCACCTCCTCCAGCAGGACCGATGCCACCGCCGCCACCAGCAGGATAGGAGTTTATTATGTCAATGGGGCCTAGTTACCAATTTCCAGTGGTAATAACAAGAATAGTTGACGGTGACACAGTCGATGCCCGAATAGATATGGGCTTCAAGATTGTGTATGAGGAACGTATCCGACTCCTAGGGCTAGATACTCCTGAGTCCTTTACGTCTAACAAGAAGGAAAAGGCTTTAGGACTGGCTGCGAAATACAGAATTAAAGAACTCATAGCTGAGGCCAATCTACTTCCTAAGAAACGTGGCAAGAAAGATATAGTCCTAAAAACATCAAAGCATGGCAAAGGTAAATTTGGACGAATTCTAGGTGAGATTTGGATTAACGCCAACACTGGTGAAGGAATTAATGTAAACCAAGCTCTTATAGATGAAGGACACGCGAGATGGTACATGGGCGGTTCTAAAGGTGAGATGGGTGAATGGGCTGTCGAAGAAGGATGCTCATATAGCTGTGGCGGTAAAAAGATTAAGAGCGTAAGAAACCCTGAGGGTGGTTGGACTAAAAGGTATTGTGACGGTACTTGGACTAAGTGGACACCTGATGGATATGTATCCCACGACGTAGATGTAGGAATCTAATGGTTTTTAGCAAACAACAAGGCTCTAGTAGGGCGTTCATGGTAGAAGATGATGCGCCTAAACGTAGAAAGTTTACTCGTAAGACCACCAATAATAGTGGACGAGATGCTGGTCACACAGGAGACATTGGTCTTCTTTATGATGACAGTTTGTATCTTCAGGATGAGATAGGTAAGACTCTAGACTCAATCATTAAATCCCTAGAAGGGGGGAAGGTTGCTCCTTCCGAGGTGCATGATGCATATCATGCGATTAACGATTTTCTAGGAAAAGAAGAGAAGTTTCCAAGGGTTGGGTGTATGCCTGGGTACCATGACCATCCTGGGACTAAAGGATGTCACCCAATAGATAAACCTCATAGAGGTGAGATAATAACCGCTATGGGCGGGTCAGGAGCTTATGAAAGAGTTCATCCAAACAACACTCCCGAAAGCTATAGTAGTTAATTATTATTTATGGTAAAATTTTTTAACTGTAAACAGTCAGTATAGGTAGGTTATTGTGTCTACTAAAGAATTAGACAATATAGCAAAAGCTGTTCGTAATCTTTTAGGTAAACAAGCCGCTAATAACTCTGCTGGTGGTGGAGAAAAGGCTTCGTCTACTGGAAGAAACCAGTCTACTCCTACTCCTACTCCTCCTCAGCAACAGCCTCAACCGAATACTGCTGCTCAGCAGCAACCCGCTCAGCAGCCTCAGCAAGCGGCACCAGCACCACAGCAACAGCCCCAGCAAGCTCAGCAACAGCAACCTGCTCAGCAAGCACAACCACAGCAGCAACCTGCTCAGCAACCTGCTCAGCAACCTGCTCAGCAGCCTCTGCCACAGGCTCACCAGAGTGCCGCTGCTCAACGCACAAAGACGAGACAGAATGCCGTTGCTCAACGCATAAAGACGAGACAGAATGCCGTTGCTCAACGCATAAAGACGAGACAGAATAAGCTAACTCAACAACCTGCTCAGCAGCAGCCGCAGCAGCCAGTTCAAGCTAATGCTGCTCAAGAAGCAGGACAGGTTAATGCTGCTCAGCAGCCAGGACAAGCTAATGCTGCTCAAGTGGCAGGTGCTGCTCAACCCCCTGAGACAGAATGGGTAGGTGGAAGACAGTACGATGTAGCCACAGGTATGCATATTCCTCCTAACGCACAGCAAGAACCACAGCCAGTTCAAGCTAATGCTGCTCAAGTGGCAGGACAAGCTAACGCTGCTCCTCAACAGCAAGACCCTCAGCAAGAGGCTTCTCAATTTGAAGATTTTGGTCAACTTAATGTTCTTAATCCAGAAACTGGAGAAAAAGAAACTCTTCCACAAGGGTCAAAAACCAATCCTTATACCCGTGAACCATTAGGTAATGAACTCTGGCGACAGAAGGGTCCACCTGAACCTGCTGACGCACAGCAAGACCCTCAGCAACAGAGTTACTCAGGGAGTGCTGCTGGAAAACAAGCTGCAGCGAACCAGAACGCTGCTTTAAAGAATATGACTAGGTCTGGTTCATTCACTACAGGTACTAAGACCGCTATCGGTAATTTTATTACTGGTGCAGAGGATAAAGACGCTGCAAGAACAGAGCTTCAGCAGCGCATAGAGGAGTTTGGAGATAATACCGAAAAGTGGGATGAATGGTCTGCAGAACAGACTAAGGAGTCAGAAGGAACTGAGCAGCAGCCACAACCGAATGCTGCTCCTGAAGAACCACAGCAACAGAGTTACTCAGGTAGTGCTGCTGGGAAACAAGCCACAGCAAATCAGAATGCTACTCTAAAGAATTTAACTCAAGCTAATGTATTCACTTCAAGCACTAAAAATGCTATTGGTAATTTTATTACTGGTGCGGATGATAAAGATGCCGCAAGAACAGAACTTCAGCAACGTATAGATGAATTTGGAGATAACCCCGAAAAGTGGAACGAGTGGACTGCAGGACAGGCTAAGGGTGCAGAAGGAACTGAGCAGCCGCCACAAGAGACGGTACAGCAGCCACAACCGAATGCTGCTCAGCCACAGGCTCCTCAAGAGCCTCAAGTACAACCACAGCCTCAACCTAATGCTGCTGCTGCTGCACCACAGCCACAACCGAATGCTGCTGCACCACAACCGCAAGTACAACTAGATATTCAGCAGCCTCAGCAAACGGTACAAAATATCCAACAAGTGCAAAACAAGCTACGCCAGCTTCCTAGTGCAGGTCAACAGCCAAATGCTTCTCAAGCACCTGCTGCACAACCTACACCTACACCAGTCCCAGAGGAAGAAGCGGCGCAGCCCTCTTCTGCGTCTCAGTATCTGGAAGAACAACAAGCAGCAGCAAAGGCTACAGGAGCAAACGTTTCTCAAGCACCTGTGACACAACCTACGCCTACACCAGAAGTAGATGATGAAATTGCAGGTATTGCTTCCGAATTAAGAGCCAGTGGTCAACCAGCGACAATAGTTAATCCTGTGACTGGGGAACAGGAAGAGGTAACTGGACACGTTAATCCTTATACGGGAGAACCGTTAGAAAACGTAACAGCGCAACAACAGGCTCCCCAAACACCAGCAGCCTCAGTTAAAAACAAAACATCACAACAGTCACAACCCTCGTCTGCGGCTTCAACGGAAAAAGGGGCTAAGTACAACTCCCATATGAGTCAGATACGGGAAAAACAAGCAGCGGGAGGAAAGCTAACGCAGGATGATATACAGACTGCGTTTGACCTTACATTGGATGATGGCTTAGCCGATACAGGGTTTGAAGAATATGGAGATGCTTTAACTCCTGAAGGAAAGAAATCCGAAGAATTAAGAGCGAAGCTATCCAAGAAAAAAGAAGCAGGGGAAGAAATATCTAGAGACGAAATTAAAGAGTTGCAGAAAAGTCAGACAGCCGGAATGGCTGCACAGAGGAAAGTGAAAGACCCAAAGAAAGCACAACCACAGCCTAAAAGAATAAAACCGAACCACGATGAAGCCATGAAAAATATGTCTTCTCCAGAGAAGGCTGACTACATGCGAGAACAAATAAAACAGAGAACCCAACGAAGCCTACAAGGAAATACGAAGACCGCAGAGAATTATGAGTCTGAATTGGCTAAAGGGAAAGCAAATGCTGCTCAAAATAGAAAAACGTCAAAGGCTAATTTGAGAACAAATGCAAATGCAATGATGGCAGAGATGCAACGAAAATCGGAAGAAGCTCAGGCTAAAGCTGGAGCAGGGAATCTTCGTAAATCATCCGCACAGACAGGGAGTCAAATGGTTAAGAAAAGCAAATCATCTCGGTTTAAAAAGGGTCAAGATTTGATAGAAGCCCTTGATGTGCTTATTCAAAAGCAGACTCCTCCTAATTCAAATGTGAATGCTTCG
>Ga0114999_10002890_pt1 | contig 22038 bp, 17 predicted proteins | sample ArcticOcean_MG_C_3_FD_89820 | JGI IMG/M metagenome (GOLD analysis project Ga0114999, IMG submission 89820) | Marine microbial communities from western Arctic Ocean - ArcticOcean_MG_CB8_126 | ecosystem: Environmental > Aquatic > Marine > Oceanic | place: Arctic Ocean: Canada Basin | collected...
CATCAGGATCAATACCATATCCAACTAAAATTTGTGCATTCCCATTAAATATGGTAACATTCCTTTGACCAGAACCTGTGTCCATAGTTCCAAAAAATGTGTTACCAGTAAACGTAAAGTTTTGAGAGTTTTCATACCCATGAATTACAAGATTTGAAGTATATCCTCCAATGTTATTGTATCGTATTGTCTGTCCATCATTATTTTTTATTGAAATACCTGCACCACCATGGCTTCCTGAAGATCCTCCAATTGTATTATACTCAATTGTAGAACTACCACGAGCATCTATCGCCGAGTTATTTGTAGTATTTGAACTTTCATAAATTCTATTACTAGAGAATGTAGCACTATTAAGTTCTACAGCAGCAATTGTTTTTTCATCAGTGTTAACGTCATAAATCTCATTGCCAGTAACAATTGAACCATTACTCGCTTCAATAGCTCTTATCGATATATTATGAATTTTAGAATTTTTTAGAGTTGAACCAGTCCCATTCTCATTGTTTAGACGAACACCATATCTAGAACCAGAAATTCTTGAATTCTCAACCGTTGAACCATCATTTATATTAACCATCCATTCATAAGTGTTATGCGATGCATTTAAGAATTTTGCATATTTTATAGATGATTTCGTGCTTCCGCTAGTATTTAAAATAATACCAGCACCTTGTCCTGAACTTGCATTTTTACCCCAGTTTGTTCCAGTGAACGTCACAGAATCTGTAGCAGTTCCTTCAACGTTAAGAACACCATTTGTTTTTATTTCAATATAAGATTCTTCTGCCATGTTGATGGTAGCTCCTTCTTTAATTACAAGTGTACCAAGGACTGAATGTTAGCATCTTTATTAGAAATGGTAAGAACTACATTCTTCTCTATAGTAAGAGTAACTCCAGCATTAATTCTAATACCAGTACTACCAATTGTGTATGGACTACAAAGTTCAAATAAAGTCAGATCACTACTAATAATATTTGTTAAATCTTTATCAACAGAATTACAACTAGTTTCTGTTACGTTGAAAGTAACTGACTGATCACCATCTTCAGTTGCGTTAGTAACACTACTAACGGCTATAACAAGTGACTCATCAGCCTCAGTGACTTCATCTTTAACGGCTGTAACAGTAACTGTTCCTGTTGTTGCTCCAGGTAAAATAAATATGGTATCATAACTTAATGTAAAGTCACTAGTAACCGTTGCAGTTCCTGAAGTAGCAAGTAATACTTTTATGGTATCTGAAGCAGCTCTTGAAGCAGTTGCGGTAAGTGTTGCAGTTAAGAAGTTGTCACTCTCACCAATAAATGTCTTATCACTTGTAAGTGTTACCGTAGGTGCCGAGTCATTATCTGTTAATGTCAAAGAGACGCTTGACGATGATCCAGTTTTACCATTAGTCACAGAGCCAATAGAAAGTGTCAATGTCTCACTACCCTCATAAACATCATCATCTTCAGCAGAGATATAAATAGAATTAGTGGTTGATCCAGCAGCAACAACGATTGCATTTGTAGCTTCTGGAACAGACTCTTTAGCATAGAGAGTACTTACTTCAGAAACAGAAAGTGCCCTACTATATATTCTAATATCATCAAGATAACCTTTGAAGAAATCATCGTTATCATTACCTGATCCAATATAAAGTGTTCCACTGCTAGGCAAGTTATTATCCCAATCGTAAGATTTTTGTTTTTTATCATACAATTGGCCATCAACATACATTCTTAATGTATCACCAGTGTAGGTATATATTACATGCTTCCACTTATTTTCAGGGATGACCGTATTAATTTCTATACCCTGACCACCTGATCTTCCAGCTAACCATCTATCATCATTAAGTCCAGTTTGATTCCAGTCTAACCACATTTCATAGTATGAGTCAGGAGATCTAATTATTCTTGAGTAAGATGGAGCATCTTGAATATTTACCCATGCACTCATTGTAATATCTCCAGCAACTTTCATAGTTCCAGAAAATGGTACTGAAATGTAATCGTTTGTCCCATCAAAACTGTAAGCACTGTTTGCGTTTCCATGTCTATCCGTAGTAAGCGTAGCACCTGAAACTGTTCCATTATTTAAATTGCCTGTCAAATCATTAGCATTTCCACTAAATGTGTAGTGTGCAGCAAGACCAGAAGAAGCTACACCTATAGTATCGTTTGTAATATTATAATCACCAGCAGATGCGGTTCCTGTAGGAGTAAGGTTTACTGTTACAGGCTGCGTCGTAGCAACGCTCAAAGTAGCTGTCACTTTAGAGTAGTTAGATGTTCCTTCAGCAATACTTGTAGTTCTTATAGCGATAGAGGCATCAGGAGCAAAGTCATTATCTTTTATAATAATATTCGCACTACTAGCTGATCCAGCAGTACCATTTGTAATAACATCAAATGAAAGTGTTAACGTTTCATCGTCCTCCCCTAGTACTTCATCATCTTCAGCAAATACATAGAATGATGCAGTTGTAGATCCAATAGCAATAGTAACCTGATCTATTTCAGGATTATTCAGAGTATTAACCCACACCCATCCTCCAGATGGCTCGGAATATTCTGCGCTTGCCTTATCTTGATAAAGACCTATCCACTCATTATCTAAATAATCTTGAAGGAAATCATGCTCAGCATTAGAAGAAACAACAAGCAAAGAACCATTCGTTACAGCAGCAGCAGCATTTCTTGCAGCTATCCATCCACTACTATTATCAGATTTGTAGTATGAGTGTCCTGCATAGTCAACAATATATTTATATCCAGATATATCGCTTGAGTAAGGAGCAGAAACTTCTAGTATATGGTATTGATAACTACCTTCTGGTAAATCATTATAACCATCACCTCCCCATTGACCATAATCCTCACCTCCAGAATTATTAGGCTCACCCCCACTAGATGGCCAGTGAGTAGAAGAAGTAATTATCTCACCAATGTTTTCATTAGACTCTTTTATCTTATAATCAGTAGCTGAAGCAGTACCAGAACCTTTAACTTTTACTGTCACAAGAAGCGTAGAAGCTTTATCAAGCGTGGCAGTAAGTGTAGCATAACCATCAACACCCTCAGTAAGAGGACTTGATGTTACTGATAAAGAAACAGTAGTGGCATCATCATCAACTACTACTATTGTTTTATTCTGATCTCCAGTCTCTGTAGCATAAACTGCACTAATAATTTTTGTTTTAATCGTTTCATTAGCTTCATCTGAAGTATCATCAACACCTTTAATCTCTAATGTTCCAGAAGTATTTCCTTTAGTAATTGTGATACTGGCATTAGAATTTTGAACAGAATTACTTGTATAAATAGCAGCAACCTCACTAGAAGTAAGAACTTTATTGTAAATTCTTATATCATCAAGCTTTCCTTTGAAGAAATTACCATTTAAATATGAATTTGAACCTATAGATAATACTCCTGATGTAGGAAGATTGTCTTGTCTATAATTTTTTGGTTCATGTTTTGCAATTGCAACACCATCAACATAAAGCATCGCTTCTTTAGCATATACAGTATCTGTTCCGTTTACAGTATATGTTTTAGAGAAAGTATAGGTAAGCATTTTCCACTCCCCATGATTTAAATTTGATCCCCACAAATTATCTCCATGTCCAGCAGCCGCTCCATAATATCCAAATTCCGGATTTTCTTCTGACCCTCTATTATCATTAATATTAAAAGAATAATAACCATCTGGAGCAGTTATTAATATAGGTCCATCAGATGTGCTATTTTGAACATTTACCCAAACATTTAAAGTAATATTATCTTCAACCTGAAGGCTACTACTAAATGGAATACTGATATAGTCATTTGATCCATCAAAACTGTAAGCGCTATTATTTTCACCAAACCTATCAGTTGTTAATGAAGCACCACTAACGGTTCCATTATTTGCATTTGATGTCTCGTCGTTTGCATTTCCATCAAACTTATATTGAGCTACAAGTCCTGTTGTCAATATCTCTGCAACATCTATAGAAGCACCTCCAGCTGTATAATCTGAATTACTTGCAGTTCCATCCATTACAAGATTTACAGTAACATCTCTTCCTGAAACGGCATCAAGAGTAGCAACAAGGTTAGATGTTCCCCCTGCTTCAGCAATAGAATCTTCAGAAACAGATAAAGTAACGCCAGGAGAAGCATCATCATCAATAACTTCTATATAAATTTTTTGGTCTGTTATTTCAGTTGCAAATGTTGAAGAAGCAACATCAACAGTTATTGTATCATTAAATTCATCTAAAACATCTTGAACAGTAGTAATTGTTGCTGTTCCAGTTTTAGACCCTGTAGCTATAGTTATAGAAGTAGTAGAAGCTGCATAGTCATCAGTTACAGTAGCAGAACCACCTAATGAAAGACCAACAGTAACATCTGCAGAATATAATCTATCAATTGAAGCAGTTATTGTAGTAACAGAAGAAGCCTCAGGTACTCTGAGATCTAAAAGTGTAGGAGATTCTTTTTCTAATACCCACTTCCAAACACCAGGCATAGTTTGAGAACCAGCACCACTAGTTTCAGCATAATAACCTACCCATGGATCATAATCTGTATTAGATTGTCTTAGGAAACTATCTTCAGCGCCATCATTAATAATAGCAAGGTAACCACCATCAGCAATTGCCTGTGTTCTAGCATATTCCCACTCATCATCCCATGTGGACTTAAAGTAACTATGTCCATTATGTTGTCCTAAATATTCATAACCACTAGACGTATTTTTATCACCAGTTGATGTAGTAGTAGAAGGAGTAAGACTTGTGATAAGTCCATTATATTCTAGTATATATCTATTCCACCAATACTTATTACCAACATATATACCGTTTGAGTTTATCCTAGATCTAGCTTCACCCTGCATCCAGTTATTTACATTATTAGTACTATTATCTAATTGGTTTGTATTCCATGTATCATAAGTACTAACAGCTCCAATAGTAGAAACTGCTGAGCTTGAACTAGCAGAAAGAGTTACTGATAAAGCCGTAAACTCTGAAGAATACCAACTCTCATGACCTTCCACCTGATCATTTGTTCCATCGGCGATGCTATCGTAAGAAGTTATTACATAGGCATCTGTTATGCTAGCACCAGCAAGTGTGTGAGAAGTAAGGCCTCTATCGGTAACATCATAAACAAAAGTATATGTTCCATTAGATTGTTTACTATATATTTTATATCCTGATAGATTATTTGCTGTAACAGCTGACCATGATAGTATTATATCAGAACTAGAAACAACTTTCATTAAACCATTAGGAATGGTTATAGGTGCTTTAGGAGAAGCAGAAGTAAGTTTAGGATCAAACTCTACAAGACCTTTTCTCTCTATGTTATCAACATAATCTTCAATTGTTGAAGGAATATCACTTGTATTAGGCCAATAATTATTTTTCAAGTTCATCTTTAGAGACAAGATGCTAGAACTATAACTATCACCTTGCTGATGGTAACCTTCGATAATAGACCCACCATTTTCAATTGTAATATTTCTCTGTCCAGTAGATGCATTCATTTCTCCGTGGAAGGTATTTCCAGAGAATGTTAAATTATTTTTTTGACCATGAATAACAATATTTGAAGTATACCCACCAATATTATTATATCTAATCTTTTGATTATCACCATAAGGAATACCAATTCCAACAGCACCATGACTACCATTAGAACCTCCAATAGAGTTATACTCTACAGTAGAATTATATCTAGCACTTATAGCCCAATTACTAGTAGTAGCTTCGGATGAATAAATTCTATTGCTTGAAAATGTTGCGTTTCTTACATATACTGCATTATTTTCTTTTTCAAAAGCATTGACATCATAAATCTCATTACCAGTAGCAATAGAATTATCGTTTACTTCCATTGCAGTGGATGCTAAACCATGAATTTTTGAATTTTTCATAGTAGAAGCAGACTCCAGTAAAACACCTCGAATACTACTTGAAATTCTTGAATTCTCAATTGAAGAACCTTTCATCTCAAGAATCCAATCCCACCATAATTCAACTCCAGTTCCTAATTCGTTAGACACATAATTTCCATCTGCATTAAGTATTTTTGCATACTTTATTGTTGAACCAGCATTATTTATATCTATGTTTTTCCAAGAAGTTCCAATAAAAGTTATAGAATCTGTCGCAGTATCTTGAGCATCTGAAATACCAGAATCATCTGTTTTATTATCCGATCCTACACCCATATTATAAGTAGCTCCTTTATTTACTTTTAAGGTTCCCCTAATATCTATGTATTTTTCATCTGCAATATTTACTACAACACCTGAATCTACAGTTAAAGTTTTTCCGGCAGATACAACTACTGAATTTGAAATAGAGTAAGGGCTACAGTCAATCGAAAGATTTTGATCAGCATCAACAACTTGAGGTACAAGTTCACAATTTGATTGAGAAAATGTAGTGAATGCGAGAATCAGAAATGAAAATAATAAATAAACTTTTTTCATAGATTAAGTCTGCAAATATATAAGTTGTTTTTTAAAAAATTATCAAAAATAATCTAAAAAAATAAAACTATTCATGTTACATTATAAACATAACTTTATAACGTTATATGTAATGCTAATGCTAAAAAATTAATAATAATGGAATTAAGTGTCCTGGATTTCTTACTGTTTAACAAAATCAAATACCCAGTTCCCGTCTTTAAGCCCACCCGTAGTAGTAAAACTAGTTCTCAGCGCACTCTCTGTTACAGAAATACTTATAACAACATTATCACTTCTTAATATTTTATTTTTATCACCATTTGAAAATGTCCAACTTCCAGAGTTAGGCCATATTTCATTACTATCAGAGTTAGAAGTAGAATAATTTCCTCCATCTTTTGTTCCTCCGCTAAGAGAAAGTGTAAGACTTGTAAAAACATCTACAATAGTACCATCTTTAGATACAGAGTTAGCATCTTTGACTTTCCAGCTACCATTAAGAACTCCAGCTTGAGTATCTAGAGGATCTATAGGAGTAGGATCTCCGCCACCATCTCCATCTTCCCCACAGGAAATGAAAAGTGCAGAAAAAATGAACACCAAAAATATGACTTTTAAGAATTTAAAATTTTGATTTTTCATATTGGAATTTATTTTAAAAATTTCATTAAATATATATATTAAAAAATTACCGAACATTATAAATTGTTTAGAAAATTATAATTTAAACATTAACGAAGTAATTAAAAATTATAACCCACCAGAGTGGGTTATTTGTGGGCCCTGCTGGATTCGAACCAGCGACCCCCTGCTTGTAAGGCAGGTGCTCTGAACCAACTGAGCTAAGAGCCCTTAAATTATAAGGTGTGCAAATATATAAGTACATAATAAATAATTGATAATATTTTAATAAAATATATTTAAAAGAAAAAATTTTAAACTAACATCGAATAAAGGGTATTAGGAGATTAATAATAAAATCTAAATATCACATATTTATTTTAATAAAATTATAATAAAAATTAATATTATTATAAAAATTATAATTTATTTAAAATTTAAATTAAAATAATATAATAATTATATTAAATTATTATAAATATTGTAATTTTAATTATTCAAAAATTAGTTTGGTTATAATTTTTGATTTATCAATCAACTTAGTTAGTTAATGCCTCATTAAAAATGAGGCATTTTTCTTTTAACAATTGTTGCATAACAAAATAACACTGCTATATTTGCGCGCTTAAAATTGAAAAATGAATATAGATATTAAAGAACTTATCTCTGCAACAATGATACTATTTGCAGTAATCGATGTGATTGGAAACATACCACTAATATTAGTCCTAAGACAAAAATTCAAAATAATTGAATCTGAAAAAGCATCAATAATATCACTATCTATAATGATTTTATTCCTTTATCTAGGAGAAGTTCTTTTGAACCTCCTCGGAGTAGATATTCACTCATTTGCAATAGCTGGCTCAGTCATTATACTTTTCATTGCTATGGAAATGATTCTAGGAATTAGAATTTATAGAGATGATAATCCCAAAACAGCATCTATTGTACCAATAGCATTTCCTTTAATAGCTGGCCCCGGAACACTTACAACTTTAATTTCTATAAAATCAGAGTTTGAAGACATAAATATAATACTAGCAATAATTATTAATATGATACTAGTTTACATAGTTCTTAAATCTTCAGAAAAAATTGAAAAAATTTTAGGAATTCAAGGAATAAATGTTTTAAGAAAAATATTTGGAATTATTCTTTTAGCAATTGGAATAAAATTATTTACTACTAATATCAAATTGATATTTTCTCTATAGTAGGTAATAGACTTTCTAACATCAAACCCCTAGAACCTTTAATTAACACCACACTTTCTTTTAACTTTATGCTCTTTAATTCAGTTTCTAAATCTTTTTTATTACTGTACCAGCAAGATCCTTTATGATTTAAAAATGCGCTTTCCATTCTTGAACCTACAAAAAAAACTTTTTCTAATTTTAGATCCGAAACATATCGTCCAATTTTTTCATGTTCAACTTTTGAAATATTTCCTAATTCAAACATATCACCTAAAATTGCAACTCTAGTTTTACTAAAATTAGATAATGATTCAAGAGCATTTTTCATAGATACAGGGTTTGCATTATAAGCATCTAACAAAACTGTATTTGATTTTATTTTAATACATTGAGATCTATTGTCCTTAGGGGAAAACTTTCTTATTGCCATAGAAGCAGATTCTTCAGTTATACCATAATATTTTCCTATAGATAATGCAAAAACTATATTTTCATAATTATAGTCTCCAAAAAGATTAGATTCAATTTTTTTATTTTCACCTATTTGTAAAATTATGTTAGGTGAAGACTGTAAAAGAGTAGAACTTAATATTGAATTTTTCCCAAAAAGAAGTAAAGGATCTTTAACCCTTTTAGAAAAGTTACTGATAACAGAATCATTATTGTTAATAAATACTCTCCCCCCTGTTTTTATTAAGTAATCAAATAATTCTGACTTACCCCTTATGATACCCTCAAAATTTTTAAATCCTTTTATATGAGCAGAAGAAATATTTGTTATTAGTCCAGATGTTGGATTACAAATATTTGATAATTGCTCTATTTCACCCACTCCACTAGCACCCATTTCAATTATAGCAATTTCATGAACACTATCAACCTCCAAAATACTTAAAGGGACACCAATGTGATTATTTAAATTTCCTTTGGTTGCGAACGTTTTGTATTTTGTAGATAACACTTCATAAAGAAGATTTTTTGTTGTTGTTTTCCCGTTACTACCAGTAATTCCAATAAATGGAATATCTAATTTTGACCTATGATACTTAGCTAATTTTTGAAGGGTTTCAAGACAATTTTCAACTACTATTATATTCTCTGATGTCTGATGAAGTTGCTTATCATCTACAATCGCAACCATTGCTCCGTTTTTAAGGGCATCAATAGCATATTTATTACCATCAAATTTTTCTCCTTTCAAAGAGAAAAAAATTGAGTTTTTATTTACCTTCCTTGAATCAGTAGATATACCCTCTGACTTTAAAAAGCAATCATATATATGACTTATAATTTCTTTAGTACTCATCTAGGTTTCTTTACTTTATAAGGAACGTCATAAATTCCCTTACTTATACTTAGCAATTTTCCTTTAATCAATTTTTTTTTGAGAGGAGATGTGTGATCCGTAAATAATTTACCTTCTATATGATCGTATTCATGTTGAATAATACGCGCCCTCATGCCTCCAAAAGTTTCTGTGAAAAAATTCCAATGCTCATCGAAGTAAGATATAGCAACACTTTTTTTTCTAGAAACAGATTCTTTAATGTTTGGTATGCTTAAACATCCTTCTTCAAAGCCCCAACTTTCTCCTGTCTCAGAAATTATTTCTGGATTAATAAAAACTTTCTTAAAATCAGCTATGCCTTCTTTTTTTAATGAAGAGGTATCAACAACAAATATCCTTAATGAGAGGCCTATTTGAGGAGCAGCAATACCTATACCATCTGCTGAATACATTGTCTCAAACATATCATTAGATAGCTTTATTAAATCCAAACCATCTTTTTTTATTTCAGAAGCCCTCATTCTAAGGACAGGATCTCCATATAAGCAAATAGGATATATCATAACTGATTTCTTTTTAAATATGATTGCAATATAATGCTTGCACTAATCTTATCAACATTACTTTTAGTTCTTCTATATTTTTTATTTTTTCCCATTAATAGTATAGCATCTTTTGCAATCCTTGAAGTATACCTCTCATCATATGTTTCAGTTGGAATATCAGAATATTTATTTTTTAATACTTTTATAAAATCTTTGGTACGTTTGGTTGCATCTGTATCCCTGCCCTTCAAATCAACTGGCATACCTACCACAAACTTTTCTATAGGATAATCAATATTATATGAATCAATAAAAGTAAAAACCTCATGAGATAGGCAAGTAGATAATGGTGATGCTATTATTTTAAGCTCATCTGTTACAGCGATTCCAATTCTTTTGGAACCATAATCAAAACACATTATACGGGCCATTAATTAAGAAATGATATATTTCTTATTTCATTAGATATCTTATTTTCAAGATCAATTGCCCTTGGAAACAAAATTTTATTTTCAATATCAGAATGAATTTCTAACTCTTTATCAAAATCTTTTAACTCTTGAAAAATTACCTTCAGATGCAAATCATTTATGTTAGATAAAGAATAATTTTTAGTGAGTCCCCTAATACCACTCATCTCAGAATCTTCATGTAAATGTTCATCTGCAATATCCTTTAAGGCAACTTCTTTCATAAAGAAAAACATCGAAGATGGACTTATAATATTATTATCTGCATAAAACAGTTTGTTTATATATTTAAAAATCATTTTTTCTTCTTCAATAATATGATCAGTAAATTCCTCATAGAATAGAGGGAAAATAAACTTTAAGTCATCAGAAAATTTATAGCTGAGATTTGAAGTTTCCAGATTTTGAATCAAATTTTGGATATAAGGGAGTTTATTTTTTATAAAATAATTATGATTATGTTTCAAATACTCAATAACTAAATTAAGTGGACATCCCTTTAATGTTTTATATTCTAAATCGAATGATTCATCTAAAGAAATTCTATAACCTATAAGGGACTCCTTTTTAAAGCCCTTTATCTTACAAAGATCTTCTATTTGGTAATCAGAATATTTATAGAAATCTACTCCAAAAGAATCTAATGCTTTAGCGTAGCGATAATCTTTAGAAACAATATCTGATACGGTTTTATCTGAGAGATTATTTTTTTGATGAAACATGAAAATAAAACTAAAAAAATATATTTACTAAATAGCAATTTTTTGAAAAAATAAATCAAAAAATAAAATAAAATTTTAGTTTTTAACCATTCATTGAGACGAGAAACTCCTCATTGTTTCTTGTTCCTTTTATTTTCGATAATAAAAATTCCATAGCTTCAACAGAATTCATGTCTGCTAAATATTTTCTGAGAATCCATAACCTTGAAAGCTCATCTTTACTCAATAATAAGTCTTCTCTTCTTGTTCCAGATGAAGTAACATCAATTGAAGGATAAATTCTTCTATTAGATAATTTTCTATCTAACTGCAATTCCATATTACCAGTACCTTTAAACTCTTCAAAAATAACCTCATCCATTTTTGAGCCTGTCTCTATTAAAGCAGTTGAAATAATAGTTAATGACCCACCATTTTCAACATTTCTAGCGGCACCAAAAAATCTTTTAGGCAAATGTAGAGCATTTGCATCTACACCCCCTGATAATATTTTACCTGACGATGGAATAACCGTATTATGAGCTCTAGCAAGTCTAGTAATAGAATCTAATAAAATGACCACATCATGATTACATTCAACCATTCTTTTTGCTTTTTCAAGAACTATATTGGCTACTTTAACATGTCTTTCTGCTGTCTCATCAAATGTAGAAGAGACAACTTCTGCCTTAACACTTCTTGCTACATCGGTAACTTCTTCAGGCCTCTCGTCTATCAGTAATATCATGAGGTAGACCTCAGGATGATTCTCAGCAATAGCATTTGCTATTTGCTTCAACAATACTGTCTTTCCAGTTTTAGGTTGCGAGACTATCATACCCCTTTGGCCTTTACCTATAGGAGAAAATAAATCCAAAATTCTAGTTGAGTAGTTATCTTGATTAGTACTCAAATTTAATTTCTCGTTAGGAAATAATGGTGTTAGATACTTAAATGGTATCCTATCTCTTACCTGATCAGGTGTCTTTCCATTAATTTCTATTACCTCTATTAATGCAAAATATTTTTCGTTTTCTTTAGGCGGACGAATTTTACCTAGAACAGTATCACCAGTCTTAAGTCCAAATAACTTAATTTGAGATGGCGAAACATAGATATCATCAGGACTTGCCAAATAATTATAATCACTACTTCTCAAGAAACCATAACCATCTTGCATCATTTCAAGAACACCTTCACTATCTATAATTCCTTCAAATTCTTTAATTTGAGATTCATATTCTGCTTTTTTAGCAAGATATTCTTCTTTTGGTAGTCTACTACTAGATCCAGGTCTGTTATTTCTATCTTCGTATTTCTTAGGTCCAGGATTATTTTTGTAAGGTTTAGAGAAAGTTCTTGAAGGCTTACCCAATTCCTTTGCATCTTTTGAAGAAATAGCTTTTGAATCTTTTGAAGAAACAGCTTTTGAATCTTTTGAAGAAACAGCTTTACTCTTAGCATCAGGTTTAGAAGCAGGCTTTTTTTCAGACTTTTGGGGTTTAGCAATCGCTTGCTCATCTAGAATTTTATATATCAGTTCTTGTTTTGATAGTTTAGAAACTCCTTTTATTTTAAGTTCTTCAGAAACAACTTTAAGCTCTGAAAGTAACTTATCATTTAATTCGTCCATTGTATGCATAAGAAAAAAATTTAGATTAAGTTTTAAAAGAATAAGTGTTTTTAGGAAGGCCTAATAACAATTGACACCGCAATGATAACATTTATATATAATTATGTCATAAAAAAATTAATTTTTATTTGATTCAAATATTTTAGGCAATCTCACTATCTTCATGGTAAATTTTCAATTATATGATCGAAGTAAAAAATATTAGAGAGAATATAGAAACTTGTACAAACGGACTACTCAAAAGAGGATTGTCTGATGCTAAAAAAATACTTGAGGATATTATCACTCATGATGATAAAAGAAAAAAGTTTAAAGCTAGTTTAGATAAAATACTAACTGACTTAAATCAGGTATCAAGACAGATTGGCGAAAAAATACAATCAGGAAATAAAGAAGAAGCAGAGCTCATGAAAAAAAAATCTCAAGAGCTAAAAATATTGAGCAAAAAGATTTCAGAAGATTTAAAAAAAGAAGAATCTATTCTTTATACTATCCTAAAAAATCTTCCTAATATACCTGACAAAATTGTCCCTAAAGGTAATAGCGAGAATGATAATACTTTGATTTATGAATCTCAAGTAAAGAAAATCAATGAAAATGAATTAATACCACACTGGGAACTAATTAAAAAATACAATATCATTAATTTCGAAAAAGGAAATAAAATTACAGGAGCAGGGTTTCCCGTTTACATAGACAAAGGAGCAAAACTTCAAAGAGCAATAATTAATTTTTGTCTTGATCAAGCTATAGAAAAAGGGTACCAAGAAATTCAACCACCAATTCTTGTTAATGACCAGTCCGCATTTGGTACAGGTCAACTCCCAGACAAAGAAGGTCAAATGTATAAAATTGAAAATGAAAATCTTTTCATGATACCAACTGCAGAAGTACCACTTACAAATTTACATAGAAATGAAATTTTTGATGTTTCTAACTTACCAATAAAAAATGTTGCTTATACTCCTTGCTTCAGAAAAGAAGCTGGCTCATGGGGTGCTCATGTTAGAGGCTTAAATAGACTTCACCAGTTTGATAAAGTAGAAATCATTCAAATAGAAAATCCAGAAAAATCCAGCAAAACCTTACATGAAATGTGTGCCCATGTTGAGAGCCTAATAAAACTTCTTGAGCTTCCATATAGGAAAGTCCTCTTGTGCTCAGGAGATTTGGGATTTAGCTCTAGTATTACCTATGATTTTGAAGTTTATGCTCCAGGACAAAAAAAATGGTTAGAATGCAGTTCCGTTAGCAACTTTAAAACATACCAGACAAATAGAATGAACATTAAAGTGAAGGCAGGATCAGGAAAAAAGCTTGCACATACTTTGAATGGATCAGCACTCGCACTACCAAGAATTGTGGCAGCTATACTTGAAAATAATCAAGAAAAAGAAAAAATACATATACCAAAGGTGCTTCATTCATATACTGGTTTTAACTCAATTTCATGATAATTGTTAGAAAAGGGATCAAAAAAGATATTCCTCAAGTTTTAAACTTAGTTAAAGAATTAGCTGAGTATGAAAACGCTCTTGAAAGAGTTTCTAATACCATTGAAAGAATGGAAAATGATGGGTTTGGAAATGATCCTATATTTGATTTATTTGTTTCAGAAGAAAACAATACAATTATTGGGGTTGCCATAACATACTATAGATACTCTACGTGGAATGGTAAAAAATTACATTTAGAAGATCTTGTGGTATCTAAAGCATACAGAAGAAAGGGTGTTGGAACAAAATTATTTAACAGAGTATTGTCCTTCGCAAAAGAAAAAATGTGTGTGGGACTTGTGCTTCAAGTTTTAGACTGGAATACAATTGGAATAAATTTTTATAAAAAATATAATATGGAATTTGATAAAGAATGGACAAACTGTTATTTAGAATTTAAAGAACATTAATGAATCAATCCAATAAAAAAAATATATGCGTTATAGGAAGCGGTTTTGCTGGATTATCAGCTGCCACGCACCTATCCAATGAAGGGAATAATGTGTATCTATTAGAAAAAAATTCTACAAATGGTGGAAGAGCAAGAAAATTTTCATCCAAAGGTTTCACTTTTGATATGGGTCCTTCATGGTACTGGATGCCTGATGTTATTGAAAAATATTTTAAAACTTTTGGAAAAGAAGTTCATGAATATTTTGACTTAATTAGATTAGATCCATCGTATAAAGTTTTTTTTTCTAAAGAGGATATTATTGATATCCCCGCAAGCTATGAAAAAGTGAAAGAACTTTTTGAAGAACATGAAGAAGGTAGTTCTAAAAAGCTTGATATGTTTCTTGCTCAAGCAAAATATAAGTATGATACTGGAATAAATAATTTAGTTCATAAGCCTAGTTTATCTATTACAGAATTTTTTGAATATGAAATTCTTAATGGTCTTTTTAAAATGGATATTTTTAAATCCATGCATTCACATATAAGAAAATATTTTACTAACGAAAAATTAATAAAACTTCTTGAATTTCCCATACTATTTCTTGGAGCTACATCAAAAACTTCTCCAGCATTATATAGCCTTATGAATTATGCTGATATAAAACTTGGAACATGGTACCCTAAAGGTGGTATGTACAAACTTGTAGAGGCAATGGTCGCTTTAGCTAAAGAAAAAGGTGTAAAAATTTATAATAATCAAGAAGTCGTGTCATTTAACTACACCAATAACTCAATTTCTCATGTCCTAACTACAAAAAGTACATTCGAGGCAGATTATGTTGTCTGTGGAGCAGACTACAATCATATTGATCAAAATGTATTAGAAAAAAAATATAGAAATTATTCAACTTCATACTGGAGCAAAAGAATCTTGGCCCCATCATCATTATTATTTTATGTGGGGTTAAATAAAAAACTAAAAAATGTAAAGCATCATTGTCTATTTTTTGACAAAGACTTTGAAAATCATTCAAAAGAAATATACGAAGTGCCAAGATGGCCTTCTGACCCGCTTTTCTATGCCTCTTTTAGCTCAAAAACTGATAAAGGATGCGCACCAAAAAATTGTGAAAATATGGTTCTTCTTATTCCAATAGCTCCAGACATTGAAGACAATAAGCTTATTAGAGAAAAATATTTTGCCTTAATAATGGCAAGACTAGAAAAGCTAACTAGACAACCGATAAAAGATAGCATTATTTATAAAAAGAGTTATTGCATTAGAGACTTTAAAAAAGATTATAACTCATTTAAAGGAAATGCTTACGGACTTGCAAACACACTATTTCAGACTGCAATTTTTAATCCTTCAATTAAAAACAAAAAGTTAAATAATTTATTTTTCTGTGGACAATTAACGGTACCGGGACCTGGGGTTCCACCATCAATAATATCTGGAGGGGTAGTTGCCAAAGAAATAAAGAAGAAAATAAAAAATTAATAGTCTAGCTCGTAGTTTTCAAGTTTTATATCATCCATTCCATCTTGGTCATAAGGATTTTCAATTTGCTCTTGAACATTAAAAAGAGAAATTAAAATAAATGAGATTATAAAATTTAAACCATAAACTATAAAAGCATGATCATTATCAACCGTTGGGACAGGTAGTGAATAGATTATTTCTGAACCTGGCGCATCAATATTTTTTATTAATGTTGGCGCATAGTAAAAAGGAAAAATATAGATAAACAATTCACAATAAGCCCTAATGCTTTGTGGCGTTCTATGGACCTTTATGGAGATAGAATTTTCTATTCCCATAATTACATCTCTCATTAGACGATATACCCTTAAAGAAAGACTTCTACCTAACGAATCTCTATGTTTAGAGATAAACCCTTGGATTAATCCCACAGATAAATTGAGCTTTGACTTATCATTTGATTTTGAATATAAAAAATTAATTAATTCAGTTTTAACGCCCATTACAATAGAATAAATTTTATCCTTATCAGGATTAGGTACATTTTTTGAAACAGAAAAACAGTACTTAATTGAGGTAAGGGCTCCCTTAGCTCTACCAAGGTGCTCTAATGCTTTTTCTCTTCTCTGAAAAGCACTTCCCAAAGTAAAAACTAAGGGAAAAACTACAGCAACTGATATTAAGGTTAAGTCTAAATCAAAAACTAAATTATACTTATAACAGATCCAAGTTGCAATAAAAGAAATAATTAGAGAAATTAGTGTTCTATAATTTATTGCACTTGTATATTTTTGATAATTCATAAATTTAAAGAAAATGAGATTTAACAAAGTAAGTACCAAAACTATATTTTTATTTATAATATTTCTAATCATATCTCCAGTAATATCATACTCTCAAAATGGAAAACTATTTTCTGAAGATTTCAATTTATCTATGGAAATGACTTTTGACTTTAAAAAATTATATAAAAACACCAATGACTCTACTTACATAAAAACAAATCTTAAATTTTCATCCATTGCTGGAACTATTGACTCTATGGATATTCGAATCAGAGTTAGAGGAAATTTTAGAAAAAAAATATGTTATTTCAAGCCCATGAAAATTAAAATTAAAAAGAAGCAAGCTGAAAATACAATTTTTGAAAAAAATAGAACGCTAAAACTGGTTGTGCCATGTCAAAATGGAAAAAATAAAGACGAGCTAATCTACAAAGAATTAATGGCTTATAAGTTTTATGAAAACCTTTCTGATATTTACCTAAAAACACAACCCATCACTCTAAAAATAACTGAAATAAAAGGATCTAAAAGAATAGAGCATACAATGTTCGCATTTCTTGTTGAAGATAATTCCAAAGTTGCTAAGAGAGCTGAAGCAAAAAAATTTCCTAACAGAAAAGTAAGTGCGCTTGCTATTTCAGATTCTTCAGCAATTAATTTTGCGTTCTTCTCTTATATGATTGGAAATACAGACTGGTCATTAGCTTATCAGCATAATGTAGAAATGTTATACCTCAATAATAGATTAATAGCAATACCTTATGATTTTGATCATAGTGGACTTGTAAATGCAAATTACGCAAAACCTAACCCTGTGCTAGGAACCACCAGTGTGACAGAAAGAGTATACCGAGGTCTCTGCAAAAGAGATCCAAATATTTTCGAGGGAATAAGACAACATTACATAAATCAATATGACAAAATTCAGTCTGTTATAAATGGATTTCAAAGCAACATATCTGAAAAAGATTATAATAGAATCTCAAAATACATTGAAGGCTTTTATAAAATACTTCGCTCTGATGACTTATTCAAAAAAAATATACTTGATAAGTGTAGAGGCTAATACTAATTTATATCATGAACAATGCTATACTATTATATAATAAAACAGCGCTCGACTGTAGTAAAATAATTACTAAAAACTATAGCACATCTTTTTCTTTAGGGATTAGAAGCTTGAGTAAAAACATACATGCACACATTTATGCAATCTATGGATTTGTAAGATTTGCTGATGAAATAGTAGATACTTTTCATCATCATGACAAAGAAACTATTCTTGCCATTTTTAAAAAAAATACCGAAGATGCTATAAAAAAAAAATTTAGTACAAACCCCGTACTTCATTCATTTCAAATAGTAGTAAATACATATAATATTGATAAAGAATTAATAGATGCTTTTTTAAAAAGCATGCATATGGATATTTCAAAAACTACCTTTTCAACTTCAGAATATAAAAAATACATATATGGATCCGCAGAAGTTGTGGGTCTCATGTGCTTAAAAGTATTTTGTGCTAATGAAATAAAATATTTAGAATTAAAACAATATGCTTTAAGCCTAGGTTCTGCTTTCCAAAAAATAAATTTTCTAAGAGATATTCAAAGCGACCACGAGGATAGAGGAAGGGTATACTTTCCAAATATAGACTTTCGTAATTTTACTGATAAGGAGAAAGAAATAATTGAAAAAGATATAAAAATAGACTTTGATAAAGCTCTTATTGGAATTAAAAAACTTCCTAAAAATTCAAAATTTGGTGTTTATTTAGCCTATACCTATTACATCAAACTCTTTAATAAAATTAAACATACCCCAGCATTTGTACTAAAAAAATCAAGAATACGAATATCCAATTTTTATAAATTTATTTTATACTTATCTTCAAGAATTCAACTAATATCTGGAATAATATAGATGACTCTTTACTTTAAATTGATACTTTTTACACTAGCCTTTCCCCTGCTTGCATCCTGGGATAGAAGGTTTAATTATTATTCAAAATGGAAAGCTCTTTTTCCTGCACTCTTAATAACAGGAACTTTTTTTATAATTTGGGATATTATATTTACAAAAAATGGGATTTGGGGTTTCAGCGAAACTCATGCAAGTACCATAAAGATATTTAGCCTACCTATTGAAGAATGGTTATTCTTTATAATTATACCTTTTTCATGTTTATTTATTTATGAATGTGTAAAATATTTTTTTGATTTAAAAAATTATAATAAACTGTCTCAAAAACTCTTATTTGGGTTAGGAATATTATTGATCTTCATTGGATCATACTATAACGAGAAAGCATATACTTTTTGGAATTTTCTTTTTTGTGGGTCATTTCTCTTATATAGTGCCTATAAAACAAGGATATATCATGCTAATTTTTTGGTTGCTTATCTGTTTAGTCTTATCCCATTTTTTGTAGTAAATGGTATTTTAACAGACGGAAACTTTGATTTTATGTATTCAACAGATCCTGTGGTATGGTATAATAATTCAGAAAATTTATTTATTAGAATGATTACAGTTCCCTTTGAAGATCTATTCTATTGTATGCTTCTACTTCTAATGAATATAACCTTTTATGAAAAATTTAAGTTTAAGTTCGGGATAGATTAAATTTCTAAATTAAATTTGCACATATGTTACAACTAGATGTTACAATAGATACAAAGTCAGGATTCTGTTTTGGGGTAGAGTATGCAATCGAAATGGCAGAAGATATTCTAAAGGAAGAGGGTAAATTATACTGCTTAGGGGATATTGTTCATAATGACATGGAAGTTAAAAGACTTCAAAAAATGGGTCTAAAAATTATTGAGCTTGAAAATTTAAAAGAAATGAAAGGTGTAAAGGTTCTTATTAGAGCACACGGAGAGCCACCATCTACTTATGAACTAGCTATGAAAAATGATATAACACTAATAGATGCCTCATGTCCTGTAGTACTAAAGCTTCAAAATAGGATAAAAAAATCACATGATAAAAAAGAAAAAATATACATTTATGGTAAACATGGACATCCAGAAGTTAAGGGGCTAATTGGGCAAACTGGAAAAGATGCTATTGTTTTCCAAAATATTAAAGAATTAGACTTTGATAAGCTTCCAAATTCTCTAACCCTATACACGCAGACCACAAAAAGTAAAGAAAAATTTTATGAAGTTGTATCTACACTTAACAAAGCAGGTATAGAAGTTAATTCCCATGACACCTTATGCAGGCAGGTTAGTAATAGAGATACGCAGCTACAAGAGTTCTCCCTTAACTACGACAAAATTGTTTTTGTATCTGGAACAAAGTCATCGAATGGTAACGTTCTCTATAATGTGTGTAAATCACATAATGATAAATCACATTTCATCTCTTCTTCTACTGAAATAAAAGAAGATTGGTTTACAAAAAATGATTCAGTTGGTGTATGTGGTGCCACGTCAACTCCTATGTGGTTGATGGAAGAAGTAAAAGAAAAATTATTACAATATTAAAAATTACTTATGCTTATCAATTTTATAATTGTTGTTGGAACATTCTTTTTTATGGAGTGCGTAGCATGGTTTACGCATAAGTATATTATGCATGGTTTTTTATGGAGTTGGCACAAGTCTCATCACAAAAAACATAACCACTTCCTCGAGTTCAATGATCTTTTTGCGGTAGTTTTTTCAATCCCTTCTATTGTTTTAATTTATCTAGGTTACACCTACGCCTCTCTTGAAATACTAAAATATTTTGGCATAGGAATTTTTCTTTACGGAGTAGCGTATGTTATCTTCCATGACATCATAGTCCATAGAAGAATTAAGATAAAGTATAATGCAACTACCGCTTATATGAAAAGAATTATAAACGCGCACTTTGTACATCATAAAGTACATACAAAACAGGGAGCAAAAGCATTTGGTTTCTTATTTGCTCCAAAAAAATACGATCCTAAAAAAGATTAGTTAATAAGCTTTGGGGGTCCAGCTGGAATCCTTGGATTGTATACCTTATCACCTTTTTTTTCATTAAATTCTTTTTTCACAGATTCAATGAGATTAGGGTTTTTATATAAATCAAGCATTGTCATTGCAAGTGCTTTTGAAGCATACACCATACCCTTATGCCCTATAGACATTCCAGTACATGCTACCACAGCCCAAGAGTGCCATGGTCCTCCTTTAGAAGCAGCAGTAGCTCCAAGACTAATCACTGGAATAACCTGACTCACATCTCCAACATCTGTAGAACCTCCTTGTGCTGGAATCGTAGGCCTCAAAGGTTTAATGCTACCATCCAATCCTTTTTCTGGCTTCCCTGATTCTCTAAGAATCGTATTTGCATAGCTTACCTCTTCATTGGTATATGTTATAGGACCTAAAGATTCTAAGTTTTTTTGTAGTATTCCTGCACCTGTTCTATTTGTTCGAATTTCATAGATACCAGAAATCAAATCGATTTCATAGGTAACATTTGCCATCATCGAAGCAGCCTCTGCTATAGTCTTTGCTCTTTTATATAAAACGTCTACATTTTTCCTATCATTTTCTCTTAGTCTAGTCCAGATCTGAGCATACTCAGGAACAACGTTTACTACATCTCCTGCCTCCTCTATATGATAGTGAATTCTTGCAGTCGGCATAATGTGTTCTCTATAATAATTTAATCCTGTCGTGTAAAGTTCCATAGCATCTACAGCACTGTTACCGTTCCATGGATCTGCTGAAGCGTGTGATGCCTCGCCATAAAATTTTACTCTAAAATCTACTAGTGCCTTACTACTCTGTGTTACTGCCTCAACATTATCTGATGGGTGCCAATCCATACATACATCAAGATCATCGAAAAGACCTTCTCTAACCATCCATACTTTTGCAAAAATTGTTTCCTCGGCTGGCGTTCCATAAAATATTACGGTTCCAGAAATTTCACCTTTCTCTATCAGTTCTTTTATTGCTATTGCAGCAC
>Ga0114999_10002898_pt1 | contig 21993 bp, 22 predicted proteins | sample ArcticOcean_MG_C_3_FD_89820 | JGI IMG/M metagenome (GOLD analysis project Ga0114999, IMG submission 89820) | Marine microbial communities from western Arctic Ocean - ArcticOcean_MG_CB8_126 | ecosystem: Environmental > Aquatic > Marine > Oceanic | place: Arctic Ocean: Canada Basin | collected...
ATGTTTTAATGTATATAGATATATCTTATCGCCTATCTCTCTATCAACCCCTATCTATCCTAGTAATACCTACACCTTCCCCCCACCCCGTCTATTCAGCTAAGAGGGCATGTAGAGGAACCCTCCATCTCAGATTCCTACCCCTCGCTATCGTCTGTAGAGCTATAATCCCCTGCTCTATTACCCCAGTATTCAGCACATCAACCTGTTCCCCTATACCCAGGACATATCCCCTATCATCGTCGATAATTTTCTCAATATCGTCTATTTCTAACTGACATATACCATAATCATTGGGTATCAGACTAAAGCAGTAATTTGGATAAAATTTATCATCATCTAATATGTAGTTAATAAACCATTCATGTAGAGACGATAGATTGGTCATTACCTCATACCGAGGATCATTACATAACTTATGGTAACATCTTTGAGCTATTAGTAAATCCTCAACATCCCAATCAGGTGTATCATCACAATACTCGCTTACCTTCATACTAAACCATTCTTTATCAACTTGTCCGCTTAAGGCTTTTTTAATCTTTAATCGCATACGCCCCTCATAGTTATCCCATAGGTAGTAAAAGATAACGTTTTCAAATACGGCATCACATACTCTACTCATAAATTGCTTTTCCTCGTCGTTCATTTTTTATTTTATATAAACTACAAAAAAAGCAATTGACAGACTTTCAATTTTTTTTTTTAATTTTTTTTAATAATAATTTATAAGGGTTCCCTATATGTTCTAGAGAGCTATATTAGCGATTACATCCCTCACATCCACCACACCCCCCCTTACATTGAATATGGGTCGCGATACTCTCACATAATTTGTGAGGTATTCGGTATCTCTCATATAATCGCTTAGCATTACCGTTAAATTCACCCCATTTAAGATGTTCATGGGATTTATCGCATAACTTGCCTTCTAAATCGAAGTTATTAAAAATTACAGTTGGTTTTTTTACTGGGTGATCATACATACAATAATTAATCACAATATGCTTATATGGTGTCATATATGGTCTATTAATTAATGAAAGATAATAACTACTATATGGGTTTTCGATTGTATAAAATTTAGGCTTAAAATACTCTATAATTTCTAAAGCCTTCAATACTAATTTATCGCTAATCTCAACTACTAAGGACTCGTGTATTTCTTTAGTAAATATAACCATTTCACCATTTACCCGTTTTTTCCTTCCATACCATGATTTTAACATTATCGAAAAATACTGACAAGGAGGACTAGCGTGAATATAACAAAATCCATCATACTGCTTATAATCAAAATCAAATATACTAACCGTATGGGTAGGGTTAAAATGTGGGTCAATATCAACACTGATGACCTCATCATTTGGAAACGCCTTCCCTATGCTACCAGTTCCACTAAATAACTCTAATATTTTCATTATTAGAGTTATGTAGCTATTAAATATCAGTTTTGACCCTTAGCGATCAAACGTTGCACTGGGTTTTTAGGGGTAGGTATCCATATTTTATAGGCCCTTAGCGGTTTAATCTTATTCAGTCTATTAAATGCTAATGGAGTTAGACTAGGGGGGCGGTGACTGATCCAGACATATTTAACGAATCGATAAAATCTTAGAAATATCCTATTCAATACTAGGAAGGCAAACGCTATGGTGGATTTTTCCTTATAAGCTTCGATTTTCTTTAAAAACAGTCTTTTATGGACCTTACTAGCTGAATTAACCCTAGCACCCTCTACTAATATATAATTTTTAGTTAGTTCCGATAAATAGGAATGTAACCCCTCGTTACGGTCCATCAACCCCCCAATATATATCGATAATTCCGAACTATTCCTCATTATATTCCAATTGCTTTTTATGTTTAAATCCTTTTGCCATTGTTTTTTCTAAAATCTAAAATCTGTAATATATAATGAACTGTTTAATAGTATGTAGAATGAATAAATGGAGGGGCTATAATGTCACTAGTAATATATGGGTAACTGCCTGGGAAAAAGAAAGAAAGACAGTCGTGACTTTATTGGGATGCCTTTATGGTGATGATCTTAAATTACCCAATCCCGATTTAAATATACACTCTACCTATCGTAAATAGTAGGGAATATAACAATATGATATATAATACCATAAATTCTATGATTAATAAAAAATATACTGTTCTATAAATGCCAATTATTATCAAAGACATCGACAATTATATATTAATGATTAAAGATGGAGATTTAATAATAGAAGATAAGATGCTAACCCGGGCAGAACGTAGAAGAATAGCGGAAGAATTAGATAAGGATACCTAACGACGGGGACGCGTCGGAGATGGAGCCGGGGCAGGATGTGGGGCAGGGGATGTAATCGGCATAGATGTTGTCGATGTCAATTCGGTCTCTAATTCCGTCTTCAGATCGGGGTCTCTCACTTTTCTTATACATTTGAAACCAGTTATAGAGCAACTTATCATCTGGCACGCCGATGCCCTTAAACAGCCCGCTATTGAGCCTATTATCCCAACAACTGCTATCGATAACTCCATGATCGTAAAAGGCTCTATCATTTATATATAGGTAAGGGTTTAATACCATTAGCAAACTATTATTATTGATAGGGGGGGGCCCTGTCGTTATACGGGGGGGTCTTTTTTTTTTAAGCTGATAATTCTAGTATTTGTTTCAATAACGTCGAGGTTTCGTTTCAGTCTTTTATCGGCGTGACTAGCATTAACTAATAGCGTCTCATTAATCAGTCTATGAATAATATCAGGTTCATACACTGTCATCAACTTCTTAATTTTTTCGCAATCATCACATAGATTATAGAAATACATAGGATTCGTTTGACACAAGATACATTTTCCCATTTTAGTATAATAGTATATTAAAAAATGTCACGCAGTCCCTGTAAATGCTTATTAATATTATCCTTTTGTATCTGGTATTGCTTCCTTTTTAAAAGGACGCTATCCCTATTTTTAAGATATAGTAATCGCTTATTCTTCTTTATCTTCTCTATATTATTAGTATAATAATCACTATTATATTTAGCCTCCTTGGCTTTATTTTTAATATAGTAATCCCTCCGATAAGTAGCGATCTCTGATACCGATCTTATCGGAATGTTCTTATTAATACATTTATGACTTGACATATATCCCCTCTCTATCCATCTTAATGCGTTTTTATCTATCTCTTTTATCTCGTGTAAAACTATGAATTTTACAGGGGCTACCAGGTTACGACTGAGACAACTATTGAATTTCCCCTTATGCTGAGACAATCGATTGTAACTACCCGTCTTACTTCCAAAATAAACATCTCCATTCACATCCTCTAATTTATATACGACTGATACCATTTATTAGAGTTGCTTTAATTTTTTTAGTCATGAACCGCGTTTATTCTAATTAGTCCCCTTCGTGGATAAAAATTGGATTAAATGTTTTATGGAGTTGATCGGTCTTTCTATCACACATTAGGAACTGATACGGTTCCGCAAAGAGATAAGCCCATAATTCTTCAAACTGATATTTATCGTAGGCCCCTACCCATTCTTTCATTATTCGGTCTTTCTCTAGTTTATTAGTCGTATTAAATTGAACTAGATGTTTTAGGTTATCACGGCAATTTTTTTCAATTGCCATATAATTCTGACTTGCTACGATGACTGACAGGTGAATATGCCTATGATTACGCAACATGGTTAAGAGAAGCTTCTGAATATTGCGATTCCGTAATTCGGTCGCACAGTCATCGATAATAAGCAGACTAAAATATTTCTCGTTACTTCCCTCACCCCTCCCCATTGTTTCCTTCACACCCTCATATATCTCCATTAGGTTATTGATAGTCAGACTATCGAAGACCTTTTCAGGATCACAATCCTCGGCGAAACTATCCTTATAAGATTGCTGACAGCTCTCGGGAGCTACGACAAATATGCTATCAAAACAGGTAGCCTTACCCGGTCCCACTCGATACTGTTTTTTCATTATCGATTCAATCCAATGACTCTTACCGCTGGATGGTCGTCCGACTAAATAGGTAGTAAATGGAGTATTAGATAAGCCACAATTAGTGGGAATCATTTTAGACATAACTAGGTCTCGTGTGGATTTAGATAGTAATATTTCCGTATCTCCTTTTTCTTCGGTTATTCTCATTATTATATATTGATATTATTACTTATTATATTAAACACATTTAAAAGCAGTTGTTATTGAATATAGAAATGATAAAGCTATTAAGTAAAATTCGAATATCGGAAGGATTCCACTGTGGAGCTATGACTTATATGGTCACTTGGCGAGAAATGCCCGGAAGTCGAATCAAAGGGTCTATATTTAAAACTATGGAAGAAGCCATTAAATATAAACAAGAAGTCCAGGGGTTTCATGGGATAGATGATAAATGGAGTCCGTTAAAAGAGAAAAAAAGGTTAGCAGAGCGTAACTCGCAAATACCATTACTTTAAAAGGACATCTCAGAGTTAGCGTTTAAACTAGTATGCCATTTAACTTCTACCTCATAGTAAATGGGCTGATGACTATATACCAAATTACCCCAGTCATCGACTAGTGACATTTCTAGACTGGAACAATTATCGGTATTGATTATTTTATGACTAGCCTGGACATCGTGATTTTGATATTTGATAAATGACTCGTTACTCTCGGTTAGCCCCCCACTACCTCCTCCGGGTGTCGGGGTTGGAGTTGGTGCGGGACCCGTATGGATAAAATTAGTGGCTTTAGTGTAATATGTCGGCTGACTCGATGCCATCCCCGCAGTAAAATACGGATCAACATACGACCCATTGACTTTCTTAGGATCTGTAGTATCAACAGTGTATAACGTATTATTGGCTTGCCATGCCGGAAATAACTCTATTTGATTTTTGGAATGGATGGTGTAAGCTCCTCTTTTTGGGTATAAATTATCGAGAGTCCCCTCGTGTGGAGATGGCAAAAGAAAGGTATAATATGTTTCGCCGGGAATATGGTAATAAAACGACTGTTCTAGCTGTCCGACTGTGAAATTATCGGGTCCCTCGTTACCACCGGTAGCATCTTTCTTAAATACGCTACCAGATTTAGCGGGAATGTTTTGAGCCCATTCCGCCTTAGATAAATTAATAGCATGAAAGCTATAATCGGTAGTTGGATTTAGACCACTTAGATCCCATCCAGTAGGGGCGGAAGGGTCCGCTAAGGTGGCTAGAGATTGCGTTAATGCTCCATCCGAACCCAGAAAACAAGCACCCGACCCCTTCTGGAGTGGTCCCCCGACTAAATTAACACCCGGAGTAGTATCACCCCCCTGTGTGAAATATAGGTAACTAGGCAACCCCGCTGGAGTATTAGGAATAGCAGCGGTCCATGTATTAGCAGTTGCCCTGATATATCTAACATATCCGGCATTATATGTGGGACCCGAAGTTACGTTCCCAATCTTAAAAACATCCGCACTAGCGGGGGTAGCCTCAAATGATCCAACCATTGGATATGCCCCCGCCCCTATATTGGGTTGGAAATTACCGATGTCATATCCGGGGTATGGTCCGGTGCTACTGGTTAATACCCTTCCCGCAGCCCAATCTCCGCTTAAATCCCAATATATATCATTCACTCCAATTGGTTGTAATTTTAAGCTACTACCTAATCCTCCCCCCGTAAATGAGACCTTACTATCAATAAAGTTAAAGTCCCCAGGTGTGTCGGCAGGTTGATTGTAAGTATCGCTACTAGCAACCGTATAATTGACGATATTTAACTTATACATAGTTTGCCCGATAAATACAACCTCCTCACCTAATTTCTCATCTCTATAATGTCCATGGACTGCGACGTTATTAGGTAAAGTGGGGAAATAACTCGTTCCCGGTCCATATGGTGTTTGATTTAACCCTGCTAAACCATCTACCGTGGGAACACCACCTAAACCGACAAATCTCCATCTTAAATGATTAGTGTTACCTTGTCCCCCGATTGATGCTAGGTGAGCACCCGTATAAGTAGCCTGATAATTGAAAGTATTAGTAGCATTATCGAAACCATATTTAAACCTGTCCCCTGCGTCGTTTTGTAGCATATAATTATGAAACCATCTTTCCCCGTCAGGCATATAACCCCCAGGATCATAACGGACCGCATTCACTAACGTGCCCGTAAAACTAGGGAAAACTGTTAGCAACGGCTGAGAGGGGTAGAGTTGCACTTTTGTTTCAACATCGTAGAAATAAACGGTATCCGTTTTAAATCCGAGTAACTCTCTAGGATGGTCATGGCTTGGATGGAGACTAACCCCCGTTAAGTCGTGTGGTAACCCCTGAAAGTCAGCCCCCGCATTTCCAACACTAAATATAATATTAGTTATAACATTAGTATTAGTAAATGTATTAGGGAAATTAAGAGTAGTCGTAGCCTGATGCCGTTGAGATAGAGCCAATGTGCTTAGATTTTGTGGGTCACCCCCTACGGAAGTAATAATGATGTTACTATTTGTGTATTCACTATTGTTAAGTGTCATATCAACCGAAGATATATCAGCTACCGTTTTAACCCCATCCCCTGTGTATAAAGTATGAGTAAATGATAGGGTATTTGTATTTATAACGGACCCTCCCGCTGTTTGGATCATAGTCCCCCCTACTACTGAGGCAGTCGTATTGCCCTTAGTATCAGTCGGTGGGTCCTGATTTAGATTATAAAAGGCAAACGCATCCACCCAATAACTGTGGGTAGAATAGTTGTCATCTGCGAAATAATCGGTAATAGTCTGAGTCCCATTCACAAGATAATTAGCGGTTAATAATAAGTCATCGATATGCCCATCCCAGTGATAATTGCCCGCATAATATGAGTTAGCCATTAAGTCCCCTACAAATAGGTTGTCTGTCGTTGCTACTCCTATTGTTCGCTCTGTCGTTGTCTGGGTAACAGTCCCTTTTAATACCCCATCAACATACCATCGACATTTACCCTGTGTGTGGTCATATGTAAATAGGAATTTATAAGATACCCCGGAAGTCGGAGCCCACCAGGTATTCGCCCCATGACTATGGGTCATACCCTGTAGATTTGCCGGGTCATAAATTCCAGCGGTAGCCGTGGTATAAAAACCCCAGTTTGACGCTCCACAACTAAAGTATATTCCGCAAGCATCCCTTAAGAATATGGTCTTCTTCTGAGCATTGCCCGGGTTGTGAATATCTTTAACGTTAATCCCAATAGACCATGACTTATCCCAGCTCATTACCGATGAATCCGTCCCCATACTAACTTCGAAATGGTCGTCGCTACCATCTAGGTCTAAATGGCTTTCGGTAGCTATAGTAGTAGTAGTCGGTTTAAAGTCCCATCCATTATGGAGCTGAGTTAAGGCATCTGGGTGAGCTATTGTCGCTCTATCTGCCCATAATACGAGAGGTGTCGTATCGGTTTCGGTGGTCGAAGTGGTATCTATTAATATCGTTTTATTATTATATCCGAAATGAATGGGTATTTCGCTTATAATATCAGATGTCCCCGGCTTACTAGATACACTATTGAGATGTTCCCCTATTTGTAATTTAAGGGGGCAATATGCTGTCCCAATTGGTAGGAATTTAATATTACCGGGAGTGGTGCCGGAAACGTTGTTGCTATACTGAATAAATGGATTAGCAAGCGATAAGTTATTATACGCATTATCACCGACATTTATACCTATAAATTGTAAAAATAACCGGCACCCTGGTGAAAAATGGCTATCAGCTCTAGCTCTACCATTACACGGTAGTTGAGGAGGGATAAAGTATTTGGAGTCTATCGTCCAACCCTGTTGAATAGTAGCGTCATTCTTCATATAAAAACATCCAGTGGGCTTATCTATCTCCATTGACATAGCGGTATGAGAAGCGTCTATTATTTTACATATATGAGCAAAAATCACGTTGAATGTATCGGCTACATCTAGACTAGTTACTAGATGGTTACCTGGAATATAGAAATCATAAAAACTAGGTATGTTTTCTGTCCCCGCCATATCTAATTTATTTTCAGTAAAATAGACATTAGCTACACCTACCGTGGTAGAGGATACGTATATTTGTATATCGGGTTGATTTCCATTACCACTACCGGACGTAAAGGCTGTTATAGTGGAAGGGATCGCTGCTTTGATAAGAGCCATACTAAGTTTCTCATCTGATTTACACCCTGCCCCAGAACCCTTAATGTTAAAAATAGCTCTAGCGTGATTACCCCCTTCCGGTAAATCATCGGCATGATATGTTGTCAAGTGTAGTCTTTCTGTTAATTGTGACATTTATATATAAAGTAGATTTAATAAATCTACGGCAAACGATTGAATTCCGTTTTCTCTCCGTTTTCTAATAATCGTTTGCTAAAGATTTTTGAAATCTTTATCTTTATCTTTAAACGGGATTAGATCGAACAGTCTTAACGTCTATTGTCATAGTCCAATCCTGCCCACCAGTTCCCACCTTGTTATTATCACTATCGACGATATTAAATAGCACTTGCTGAAAATGGTTATCATCTACTATTTTATGGCTTCCTTGAGAACCAACATTAACATAATTAATGCGACTAATAGCTGTTACCCCGGTTACCGTCCCGCTAGATACGTAGGCTGTGGTTCCCTGACCACCGATCTGCGTTTCCAAATCAGTAAGGATACTACCTAATACATTAACATTGCCCCCCTTTTTACCCGTCATAAAACCACCCACTCCAAGGGATGTCGTTATATATACGACTGGTAAAGCGGATGCCATTGAAAATGGATAGGGGCTGGGTATTACGGGAGTAATTGTCGTGTTGCCGACTTCATTTAGCCCTAATACCCTTAAAATTCGGACAGATGTCTGAGGTCCGTAAATTAGACATGTCGTTGCCCCACAAATTAGCCGTTGTTGTGGTAGTCCATCGACGGTCTGAACCTTAATACCATTAGCAGTGGAAGCACCTCCCTTTTTATTCATTAATGCTAGGATTTCACCTAATCTAGTTGTTAGTGTCCAAAACATATAAGCGTCTTCGGGGTCAGCTCCATTTATCTTATTATAATCGTTAAAATATATGTGACTAACGCTAACTCCCGCGTCAAAGCTAAACGTTAATACGCTACAATCTGGGGGGGGTTTTAATATCCCATCAAATTTAGATAATGTTCTGGGAACTGCCTCTAATGTGCTCGGGAGACTAGCCTTTATTAAACTAACTGCTAGCACTTCATTTGATTTTGCTGTATTTAGAGATGATTTTAAATCGACTTCTATCGTTTCATTATATGGGAATTGTTCTTGCGTGTCCTTAGACGATATATATAGCCGACGTGTATCCATTTACATTAACTATAGATTTTAAAAAAATCTATGGCAAAAGATTGATATGGTAAAATTAAAGTCCCGTGTGGCTCCTTCCGGAAACTTGCTTTCCCAAATGAAGCCCCATGCGAGGATGACTCGTCGTAGCACCAGCCTCTTGCGTCATCGTCCTGCTACGGGGTTGTATTCTCATCGACGCTTCAGTCGGTCGTCCTTTACTAGTCCCACTCCTAACTCCCTTAGCTGATTTCCCACTACCAGATATAAACGGTCTCGATTTTATTACCCTTTCTCCCTCTCCCGCAGATAGTCTAGATGATATTCCCGCCCTCTTAATATCAGCTATTTTAAGCGTCTTACCCTGTCTTGTGTATTGTGTGACATCACCGTCACCTATCCCCCTACTATGGGTTCCCTTCTCCGCATCTCTCGAACCAGCACCTATGGGTATAGATTCAAGATGACCTAGTTGATATGATCCCATACCAGTGTTACCCTGTTGATGCCCCACGGCACCAGGTAACCCCCTCGGTATCGCTCCTTGATTTGCTATTAGATGTGGTGGGATGTTGTTATGAATGTGGGAAGTGGGTAGAAGAGGGGTCGCAGGGGGTCGTAACCCTAACCCACCTATCGATTTAATATCACGACCTACCGATTGTAATCGACTATGAATAACAGAATGGGGTTCGCCCGTAATACGTGGATGCCCTATGTGACTTAACCCTAACCCCCCTGATTCCGCTGCGTCTTTACCCACCCGTCTTATATCTGCCCCTCGCATTTGAAATCGCATTTCATCCCGTTGATCGTTTATAGACTGTGACATTGTGTTTTTATCGTCTCCCCCAGAGATATTTCTGACGGGATTATTTGTTGCGTTAATTTGTGATTTTGTTTGTTTATTAGCGATATCATTAAGGGCTTGTATCGTAGATTTTAAAAGGAACGGATTTTCGTATCTACTAGCATTTACCGGATTGAGACTGAAGTTTTCCGTTTTGAGTTGTGCGACACGGGCGTTTATCATTATATAAGATATTCAAAGATATTTATTTGCGTCCTTTTAGCTTAGATTATTTTAAAATCTATAATAAAGATGAGTGAATTAGAAAATGTTAAACCGGAAATAGTTACAAAGGTTAAGAAACCTAGAAGTGAAAAGCAAATCGCAGCGACTAAACTATTAGTCGAACGTAACCGATTAAAGAGGGAAGCTATAGCAAAGGAAAAACTAAATCCTAAGCAACCCGAACCCGAACCAGTTAAAGAGCCTATTAAGGTCCCGGAACCAGTTAAAGAATCAAAAGAAGTTGTTAAAATTAAAGTAAAAAAGGAGAGAGTAAAAAAGCCGATTAAACCCCCTACTCCTCCTCCTGCTAACGATATATCGTCTGATTCATCTGATGACTCCCCATCAGAGGAGCATTATCAACCCACTCAACCCATATATAAAAGCCCCATTTATATTCCTAAACGATTACCAAGACGGCATCGGATGCCTTTATAAAAATAAAATATCTTATTACTCTATATAATGGATAACCCACAATTACAAAGGACTCGAGGCTTAGGGAATAGAAAACACGTTTCAAATATGGATAGGGTAAATCCAAACAGCTCCGATATATTAGATAACAGGGCTATGGGCGTGGCTAGTCTGGTTGCCCGTGCCTTACTCGATGGAGACGCTCAGGTTGATGATCCCATAATGGATACAAGCAAACAATCGGTAGCCGTTAGTTTCTCTAATAATACTAATCAAATCAGAGTCGGCACATATTCAGAGCCTAATATAGCTACTAACCAATTCGCTAAAATGGAACGTAAGCGATCAAACCGTAGGCATTAAAGGGGGGGGGTCTTGTCCCCCCACGACGCATCATCATCATCATCATTATTATAATGAATTCTTTTGCCATAGATTTTTTTAATGAATTCTTTTGCCATAGATTTTTTTAAAATCTATAATCATAGAAATGATAAATCAACAGATTAACCAGTTAAAACGAGACAATTTTATCGTTTTACCTGTTAATGATAGAAGATATGAATCACCATTCCTTTTATCTAGTGGAGTCGATGCTATTAATACATGGTCTAACCATGTTGCGGAAGCACCTGATAGAGCAGTAGTTAAACAGAAAAAAAGAAAAACTGCCATTGGATCGGGTAAGCTTGATTATGATATAGCCACTATTTTACAAAGTTCGGTATATGATGACGCAGATAAAAGACCCGAAATTAGAGGATTACAACGCATTCCCCATTTAGATGACAATGAAAACACCGTATATTTAACACCTGATGGGACTAAGGCGTTTATCGGATTTAGAGGAACTACTAACATGAAAGATGTTGCTGCCGATAGCTATTTATTAGAGAAATATGTGGGGGATGGGATAGATAAAGCATTAGGGTATTATGATCCTAATAACGAAAAGGATTACCTACCTGGCTATGATTCCTGGAACGAACGGCGAGATGACACCTTAGCTAAAATTGCACTCGTCCGACAGGAATTTCCATATGTAACGAGTGCCGTTATTTCAGGGCATTCCGCGGGTGGGTCCCTTGTAAAGTCAGTATTATCTGAAATGCCCGATGACGATAATTTTAAACTAAAAGGATATACCTATAATAGTTGGTTAGACCCTTCTTTTAATGATGATAAAGACCCCCGTCTTACTAGTCAAAATACATTCGGAGACCCGGTCTCCCTAAAGGAACAGATTGGCAACTATCACACAGTAGATTTAAGAAGTAGTAAATTAGCATTAACTGAACTAGCAACGTTAGGTTCCACTAAATTAGCGTCTAGTCTTATTAAAGGTAAAATTATCGATGACCCCCTACAAACATATATTGCTAGTAACCACAATTTAGAGAGAGCCTCATTTATTAGGGATGTTGGTGAGGGTAACGACCCAGCATTAGCCTATGATATCCATTTAATAAAAACAACAGAAGGAGTGGGACAATTAGAAGCATTAGATAGGCTTCAACAACATTATGACAGACCATTTCAATTGAATAATTTGGAAGAATTTAGCGACTTCAGTAAAGACCATTTCTATATAGGGCTTAAAGACGCTGCTGATAGGGGGGACACCGAAATCAATTCATTCGATATCTTAGAGGCAGATAACTATATTGATGCGGAAGCAGCTAAAATGGGTCTATCATCTAGAATATTTATAAATACATATCGGGGGACTCCGGAAGAAATGAAGGAAGCCCGTCTGGATGCTGATGAGGATTTTAGAGATTTTATAGCTGATGCGGAAAATCCCGAAATGGCAGCCGAAATAGACGCGATCGCAGCTAAAACCGGGTTAGCCCGGACTCTAGTAAAAGGATTAGGCTATTTTCAACGTGCTAACGAAATAGCACTTGGAGCGGAAGTTATACAGGCCGTCCATTCTTCCGATAATTTTAAACCTTCTGATAGTGGATTGTCGGAATTAGAACCTGTAAAAGCCAGAATGAATAATCTTATCAAAATTCATAAAAGAGCATGGGAGATTAAAAAACAGGGGTATAACTAGAGTTTTATTTTAAATCTATATACTATATATAAAATGAGCGTAACAGATGCTAGATTTCGTGATTATTCAACACCTGATACCACGGACCGCTATTTAAAGCCAGATGCCGAGGATTTTGTTAATCAAGGGGTAGAATACTTAGCAGCTAGACAGACGGTTCAGGCTCTAGGAGATAAGAAGGTTAAATATACTCCAGTCAATGGGGGTGTTTTTAATAAAAGTAGCGAATGTATAAGTTTTCGCATTAATCCCGCTCACAACTCATGGGTAGATGGGTCTAAGACGACACTTAATTTAACATTTCAAGCTGCGGCAGTGAAAACCACCGCAACCGCAGCTAATCTAGTTTCTATTTTCTCGTATGGTAGTGTCCAATCATGTATTAGTCGCGTAACTATTACTTGTGGAGGACATGTTATCGAGGATATCAGCAATTATAACCGTATATATAACGCTATGGAGAGGGCTTATACTAGCGATCAACAAACGTCATCTAGTCCCAGTTTCACAGACCTATACGCCAATTATTATGGGAATACTGGTCAATGTATCCAGGGCATAGCTTATGCCCCGGTTGCTACTCTAGCAGCCGGGAGAATCATCCCAGTGACTGTCCCCATCTCATTAAGTGCCCTTCTCGGACCATCTGCCCGTAAAGCAATCCCAATTGGATGCCTTAGGGATGCTATTGAAATCCGTTTTTATTTAGCTCAACCTGCTGAGGTATATTATGCTCTTGACTGTGGAACTCAGGGAGCAGCGACGAATGGTAAAACTATAGCCCTAGATGGGACTAGTGACTATCGCCTTACTAACTGCTCATTAGAGTGTAAGGTCCTTAGATACACTGATGAGGCTCAAGCATTTCTTAAAAATAATATTCCGGGAGGCGTTCTTACCTGGGATGCTACCACTTTTGTAGCTAATACTAACACTATTAACGTAGCTGAAGCGGAGTCCCAGATTCTTCTTACTAATACTAATTATCGCGATGTTAAAAGTGTCTTTTGTAGCACTTTCTCGGCTACTCCCGTAGTAGGTGCAACTTATGCTTACGTTTCAACTATGCCTGGATTATATAGAGCAAATTTATTAGTGAATGGTCTCCCGATTAATTCTAGAGATATTGGCGAGAATAATTTAGCTGACTTAAATTCAAGTCGTGCCCAGTTCGCTGCTAATGTCCTCGCTTGTCAGAGAGTAGTCCAGGATATATGGGAAGTATCTAGTCATATTCATAGTTATGATACGGTCTATCGTGGTGGATATACTCCATATACCCCCGATTCAAAGCAAGTCTTATCATCTGTCACTGGTCTGACCTATTTAGGATCAGTCCCTATCTACCCCCCTCTCGGACCAGATGGTAATTATACAGGTCGCACGACCGGACCCGATCAACAGGGACCATTCCCAGCTGGGCAATTAGTCGTAGCTGCTAATTGGACCGTTCCAGTTACCCCTGCTAATATGTGGTTTGCGATTAGCACCCTAAAGAGTCAGGACGCATCCCGCAGATTAGAGGGTCGTGATTTTAGAGGCACTCAGGTAGTGGTGACTACTTCTAAGAAGAATACCGCGGCTGCGACATTAACTCAACAGTTATCATCTGTATTAGTAGTCGGTGAAAAATTCCATATTGATTTAAGAACTGGTGAATTTGTTAGAACCCTTTAGGGGGGTCTTCCCGTCTTCGACTCGCCCCCACGACGCATCATAATCATCATCATTATAAGGAATTGTTTTACCATATATTTTTCTAATATCATCGTTTTTTTGCCATATATTTTTCTAAAATCTTCCGTTTTTTGCCATAGATTTTTCTAAAATCTATATTATATAATGGTATTGTCTAGCAAAGTTGAATATTCTGGAGCTACGCGAAATGGACCCCTAATAACTAAGGATGAAATGGATCTATTTCCCGATAGCATACAAAAACAGATGATAAAATTGAATGAACAGGCTGAAATAGCTGAAAAGACAACTTGTATTTTATTAACGCAACCTAGAGCTTTTATATTTGAGGAAGCCACGCCATGCGATTCAGAAAATCTAAGTCAGGATTAAATTTCAAATTTAAATATCTCTATCATCTATATATAATGACATCAGTAGTGAGTGATAATTTTATTTGGGAAAGATCCCCTAGAGCACTTGATACAAGCACGAGCTACCGGACTAAACTATCGAGTGAGTCGCAAACTTACCATATAGGAGACTTAGTCCGCATAGCTATACCCCCACAACGCAATGGATTCTTAAATTGTGCTAATACCTTCCTTAATGTATCGGTAGAAGGTTATATTTCAGGAACAGGATTAGGCACATCCGCCGCGACACGGTTACGTATGTCACATATAGGAATTAACTCGGCATTCAATCAGGTTAATTTAATCGGTCCAAATGGGCAGTATATTCAGCAACAGCAGAATTATCAGGCAATGTATGCTACAAACTGGGCAATGAATACCTCACAGGATAATCAATGGGGTCAGTCGCTAACTGATGGGTCTAGCCCCCCTCTAGTTCAAGGTTATGGCGATAAGCTGAATACTGTTCAATGTCCATTAGTAGGACCTACAAGTCCCGCCCCATCTGCCACATTAGCTTATATTGCCGATTTCAGAAATCCATCGGGTAGATGTGAGTATTCAGTTAGTCTTATGGGGATCTTATCGGGAACGAAGCATTTACCAGTCTGCTGGTTTGGATCGGATTGCTTTGTAGAGATCCAACTTACTAACGATTTACGCGATATATATCTAACAGCCGAGACGAGTGCGACTCTTTCAAACACGACTATTGCTAGTAGCGACCCACTAGATTTCCAATTTCACCTAGACTGCCAGTTTGATGTCGCTTCCGATAATAGTATGCGAGAAATTCAGGAACATGCCGGATATGGTGATGGACCCGTGTCATGGTCGGATACTCAAACTCGTTGCTCTAGTTTCAGTATCCCTATTGCTGAATTAAACAGTCGGGTTGGTGGTGTTAAGAGTATGGTAATTAACGGAGTCCGTCCTCGTAAATTACTCTCTGTAGTTCAGGCTGCTTTTACCCCAAATAGTCGAGGCAATCGTGACGCATGGGAGTGCTGTAATCCATATAATACATTTCAATTAAGGATAGGTAGTGAATTATATCCCCCTCGGGAACAGGAGGGATTTGCCCAGATGATGACGGGTGCTTTAGAGTGCTATAATCAATTAGCAATAACTGCTGTATCTAACAGAATCACGGGGAAGGACACTATTAATAACACCGGGGCGACACGATGGGGGAGTAGCCCTCGTCTTACTCCATCGTCGGATAGAACGTTTGTATATGAGGACCCTAATCGGGGAGCAGCCGGAGTGAATCTAGCTAACTTTCCAGGTCTGAGCGATGGGCTCGATACTAGCGAATTAATTATTCAGAGTTTAGGAGATGTTACGGATAAGGTTGTTACTGACCCAGTAGCATATCCACAAGCAGCCGTTGATCCTTATCAGGTATTTACGATTAAACGGTTTGGTGTTCTTTATTCGGTATCTGAACAAGGTGATTTTACGGTTTCTTATTAAAATAAAGATTTCAAAAATCTTTAGCAAACGATTAATGAATTCGATTAATGAATTCGATTAATGAATTCGATTAATGAATTTGCGTCGCTGGGGGACAAGACCCCCAAATTAAAATATCTTTATAATCTATAAAATGAATCAACAGATCCCACATAAACTAGTTTTAGAAGAGGAACCCGATCCATTACCCTGTAATTTTAGACGAACAAAATATTCGAGCACTGAAGGAACCGTATCGCAAGGTAAAACCTCACATATTATAATTCCAAATGGCAGAAATCAATATATTAATTGTAAAAACTCGTTTCTTAATTTTAGCGTAGTAGGGACATTGACGGGGACAACCCTACCTCAATGGCCTCTGACGGCTGCCCTGGCTGCCGGAGTTCCCGCAGGAGCAGTGACAAATGGGTATAATGTCAGTCTTGATCCTATGGGTTTAGCAATGTGTATTAAAAGAGTAACGGTTAGGTCTAATAACCTTCAAGTTTATGATTTAGATGATTATAATAAGGTTTATGCGTCTCTTATGGTGGCTCAAGCAAATTATAGCTCATGTAGCATTAGGTCTATTTGTGGAGGATCTACATTCGCAGAAACGGGGTCGGCTGCCGGAACTCTACGCCCTAGGTCCCTAACAAATCAGTTCGGTAACCCTAACCCAGGTAGTAACAACACCGGGACTTTATTTATTACTCCGGTTATGAGTGCGTCAATTCCCCTACTAGGATTAATGGGTAATGCCATATTACCAATGACCGAACTATCACAGGGTCTAGAGCTTATTATCGAATGGACTAATAACGCTAAATCTCTGTTCTTAAATACTGCTGACTTAGCTAACACTACGTTAGCATCGACAATTGCAACCGCTTCACTGGAGATAAGCGACGTATCCTATGACGCAGCCGTAACTATCCAGGATGATGCCAGTCAATTAGCCATATCTAGTGAAAATCAATCTAAAACCGAGCCTTTAATGTGGAATGACAAATATTACAGACTTAACAAGCAGATACTAACTACCGCAGAATTGACCACTAATACCGAAGTTACCCGTATCATCCCGGGTGCTAGATATACCAGTTTATGTGCTATGTATGCTGGGGCATTTGTTCAGCCCTTAACAGAGGCTACATCGGGAGACGGACGTAATAATAAAAATTGGGAATCTAACTATATTCCGCATATTTTCTTTAATAAACTAAGATACCGTATTGGAGGTCAAGAGAATCCTAAAAATTGGATTGATTCGAAGAGTCAAATGGGAGCCCATACCCAGGCGTGTTCCGCTAATAACGGACCCACTACCGCAGCGTCGTTAATGGATAACGATAATACTCAAATCAATTTTAGATCGACAGCTGTTCCTACATCTGCGTCTGAATGGTTAGATAGAGGAGTTGTCGGTGTGAATTTCGAAAGTTTCCCCGAAATATCGAATATATCGGGTATTGACTCAATGAACGTCGATGTTGAAGTCCAATACTCAACAGGGGCACCAGATACTACTAGGACAGTTGCCCCGGTTCCAGGGCTACCCCTACAATCATGCTTTATTAGTCAATATGACGTCACCTACGTGGTAGAAAATGGTAACATTAGACGGGCTGATTAAGCTGCCGGACAAGCATCAGTAATTGCCCCATTACTACGGGCATCTCGAATATTAATAACTACATCAGTATTGGATGTAGTAGCAGTCGGAGCCCGGACATCGTTATCATCATCATCATCGCTAATTCCTCCTCCATTAATAAAAGGATTATGTAGAATGCTATGACTACACTCAATAAGTGATAACATTCTCGAGTTCATACGAAAGAGACGGTCTTGTCTCCTTAGTATATTTTCTAACATATTTTCAATTGTGCTTAGGCGATTATTTTCCATTTATTGTTAATGAAGATTTCAAAAATCTTCAGCAAACGTATATCAGCAAACGTATATTAACTATAATGATGCGTCGCGGGGGGACAAGACCCCCCTACGAGGATAGTAGTCCTAATGATAGACCATTGACTGTGTTTTTTAACCATCTTTCCATTTAGCAGTTTAAACAGAGCTGACCTATTTATTCCGGTTTGGTTGGTGATATCAGTGTTACTAAAACAGTAGTAACGTTTGCTAGGTTGTTCAATGTTACAGCATATATAGCGGTAGTTTTTCAATACTTTACAATTCATATTAGTTTATATTCAATAAATAACTTTAATTGCTTTTAAGACAGTATCAATTTTTTTATTACTAGTATCATTTTTTTTAACACCTTATATGCTGGGGATATAAAAACAATTTTAAAAAAAAAACATAAAAAAAATTGAGAGTGTGTTTGTTTTTTATGTTTTAATGTTAAAAAAAAAAAGCAGTTAAGAACAAATGAATAATAATATTTATAAAAATATGAAGACTGAATATATCGAATATTACAAGGTTGAATCAGCTAAATGGATATTATCCATTAAAAAATGCGATTTGAAGAAGGAACTAAACTGGGATGTTTATGAAACTGATAAGAATGGGTCTAAATATACGTGGAACGGTTACTATACTCAAGTTAAGGACTTATGTCATCGGATTATTAAGAATGATGGTGAAGTTAAGGTATCCTATAAATACGCTAATGGTCGGTCGGCTGGTAGGGAATATACTAAAACGTTCGGTATTCAGTCACTTCATCATAAGCTCAGGGGTGTATTGATTGATGACGAGTATCGGGATTTTGACCAAAAAAACGCACATCCAACCATATTAAAGTATTTATGCGATAAATCTAAGTTAGATTGTCCTCTATTAACCAGTTATGTTGAGAACCGGGCTGAGGTATTAGCTAAAAATTCCATAACTAAGAAGGAGGTTCTTGTTTTTGTGAATTCGGATATATGTAAAAGCAAAAAGTTATTTATTCAGGCGTTACATAAGGAGCTAACCCCCATTAAAAATAAACTAATCGTATTATATGGTCACGATCAAGACCTTTCGACTTTAAACAATGATAACATTATTAGTAGCAGTCTTAACCAGTTGTTGTGTATATATGAGAGTAAAATCTTAAATATCGGTATGAGGGCATCTTCTCTGGATGATAGAGGGGTTAGCAAGTGTTTCGATGGGTTCCAGACGCAGAATAGTGATTTGACAATTGAGCATTTAAATAAGGCAACTGAAAAATATGGGGTTACATGGGATATTAAGCCTAAAGATACATCTTTTATCGTTCCATATGATTTCGTAGCTCCCGACCCAGAAACCGATATATCGCAGGAATACTTTGATTATCGGGATAATTTTCATAAGGAAAACTTCCTGTGCTTAAAACCAGCTGAATTTTGGAGATATGACAATAGTGGGGGAGAGTGGTATTCTCATAGTCTAAAATCATTTAATCTCATCTATATGAATACACCGAAGTTTAAAGATCCATTTGGAGATGAGGAGAGTAAGAAAAAATCTCGGTTTAGTGATATATGGCTTCAAGATGTTGATAGAAGAACTTATGAGAATACTGACATTATACCGTATGCTAAAGCACCTTCTGAATGCCCCATTACTACGTTTAATAAGTGGGTTCCTTATTCTAGGATTACTGCCGTAACCGAAACCTATGACCCCATAAGTGGTAAGGGTCTAGAATGGTTTAATACGTATGGTCTTCCGATGATTAAGGCTATTACTGGGAAGGATGAGGACCAGGCCGAATGGCTACTAAAATTTATAGCTCATATGATTCAATACCCGGAAGTATTGCCCGAAGTTATCGTAATAATTAAAGGTAAAGAAGGGGTTGGGAAAGATGCCTTGATTGATTTTATCGAGGCTCTTATCGGTAATCCTAAATTAGTTTGTAGAACTAATAATGTCGATTTAGTGTTAGGTAACTTTAACTCTGCGGTAGAGAATAAGCTAATTATTCAATTTAATGAACTAAGCGATAAAGACTCTGTTAAATATAAAGAACAGATAAAAGACCTCTCGACTGGGACGACTGTCCAATGTAACCGTAAAGGTATCGACAGTTATCGGGTTAATAACTTTGCCAGAATGTTCTGCTTTACAAACAATAGCATGGGGGGGTGTCCGGGTGTCGATAATAGACGGCAAATTCATTTAGTTGCCGATGACCAGTTTAAGGGGGATACTAAGCATTGGAATGGGTTTCATGCTGGTTTAAAAGATGAAGAGGTTATGAATTCAGTATTTAATCTATTATGGCATACCGACGTAGAGGATTTTAACCCTAAAGACTTTAAAAAGAGTGATAATCTGCTTAATTTAATGGAGGGTAGCATTCCACCCCTATATAGATATTTCTACGAGATATTCTCTAATGTTAATGAGTTTCCATATAGTGAGAATGAGGACGGGACGGAAAGAAGCTGTGGGAAATTAGACGTATTAAATCATTATAAGAAATGGTTGAAGGATCATGGAGAGCATAATCAATGTGATTGGGCGACCAGTCAAAAGATGACTCTTAAAATAAAAGAGATTGGAGGGGTAAAAGTGAATGTCAGACAAAAGGGGAGATGTGATAATAAGGTCTGTTATGTTATAAATACCAAGTTAATGATAAAGCATCTTGACGGTAATTATTTCGATAATGGTCTGATTAAAACGGAATATACGTATATGGATTTAAGTGGGTTTAAGGACGGTTGTCTGGTGGGTGGTGAGGATTAGAGGGGGGCTATATGAGCGGAGACGCTAGATAGACGGGGTGGGGGGAAGGTGTAGGTATTACTAGGATAGATAGGGGTTGATAGAGAGATAGGCGATAAGATATATCTATATACATTAAAACATACTATTTACTAAATTTAAGTTAATATATAAGTAGAAAAAAAAAAAATAAATGAAACTGACTTGTATATAAATAGACGATCCCCTCGATAGTTAGTAGGAGTAGTAAAAATATATCTGACTTTCACAAAACCCCCACTAACTCTCGACACCTCGACAACTCTCTTAATACACACTTCAGATATTTTTTTACTACTCCTATACCAATACGACAGCCTCGTCTATTTACCTTAAAGTCAGATTCATTTATTTTTTATTTTTTCAACTTACAGACGAATTTTTTTACCTCTTTTTGTATGTAACGACTCCGACCTAAGTATCGAGACAGTAGGCAATTAGACGAGAAAACACACTTGTATTTTAGACATTTCAAACTCCCATCTTAAAGCGACGTCTTCGCCCATTTCCCTAGAAATCCAGTCAAAATCAATTCCGTGATCATTACAGCGAGCTTCGCTCGCGGGGGCAGGATTAGTAGGAGAATAGTCGAGGACGTCGCTTTAATATAGGAGAAGTTGCACTTTACCATGATCAGAGAATCTCAAAGCAACCCTCCCCCCTACATGACGAATTTCAAAATTGATTTTAACCCTCCCCCCTACAAGACGAATTTCAAAATTGATTTTAACCCTCCCCCCTACAAAACGAATCTCAAATATCATTTTCTGATACCCACCCTTTCTAGAGTTTTTCAAAAAATATATCTGATACCCACCCTTACAGAATTATTTTTTGAAAAACTCTAGAAAG
>Ga0114999_10002899_pt1 | contig 21989 bp, 30 predicted proteins | sample ArcticOcean_MG_C_3_FD_89820 | JGI IMG/M metagenome (GOLD analysis project Ga0114999, IMG submission 89820) | Marine microbial communities from western Arctic Ocean - ArcticOcean_MG_CB8_126 | ecosystem: Environmental > Aquatic > Marine > Oceanic | place: Arctic Ocean: Canada Basin | collected...
CTATAAACCAAGGTCTGCTTTTTATCTCTTATACTGATTTCGTGCACCGGAACGGAAGACGGAGTTGGCTTAGTTCCAGAAATCTGAGTTTTTCCATCAGATAAGTCTACCCAGAGCGTCGCCATAGTAATTACTACGCCTTTCATCCATATAAAGTTATTGATGTAACTTCAGTATTTTTTTCATATCTTCAAATATTTCTAATCCATCCGAAACCACAATGGTTTCGTCTATATAATCTCGCATAGAAGTAGATAATAATTCTGTTTCTGAACTATCGGATCGCGCATTCCAGTGAATCTTCCAATTATCCGGATAAGTTCGCATCAATCTACTCTTTTGCAGATCTTCATCAATATCTAACATAATAACTAAAAATCCTTCTTCTGATAACCTTCGTGCTTCATTTACGAAACGAACATCGTCACAAACGCAATTATCTTGGGAGTTTTCCGAGTTCAGCATATAATCCACCCAAACTGAGGGACGGATGTCTCTCATTTTCTTGCCAATTTCTTGAAGTAAAACTCTATCTTTGTTTTCTGGATCCATAAAAAATAAATCTCGAGCTACAACTTTAACTTGCGCAGCTAGAGATATCTTATTAAGTCCTAATTCTTCACACAATTTATGAGCTAACCATGTTTTTCCCGAAGCCATCTGGCCGCATATAGCGATCTTTACCATAACAGGTGATGTGTCTATCACCTATTTAAGTCTTTTTTCTCTATTGAGTTCCACATATCGTCTCTATTAATTTGTGACATACTACATAAGGATCACAATTAGAAGAAGGTCGTCTATCTTCAAGGTAACCTTTACCATCTTTTTCTACTTGCCAAGGAACTCTAATTGATGCACCTCTATCCGATACACCCCATCTAAATTCTGTTATAGGACAAGTTTCGTGTTTTCCTGTAAGTCTCTTTTCATTACCATCACCATATACTTCTATATGTTCTAAATGTTTTTGTTCTAATTTTTTGATCGCTTTTTGAATAACCACATTACCAGCATCTTCTCTCATAGCTTTTGTAGAAAAGTTTACATGAGCTCCCGCACCATTCCAATCTCCATTTTCTGGTTTAGGTTTAAGTGTGACTGTAACATTATATTTATCACAGATCTTTTCCATCAACCATCTAGCAGTCCATAAGTCGTCTGATATTTTAATTGGATTATCTGCACCAATTTGATATTCCCATTGACCTAACATTACTTCTGCATTGATACCACCAATCTTAATACCCGCTTTGATACAAGCATCCATATGTTCACGAGCTATATGTTCACCCTTATTTCTCCCACAATAGTAATCACCTTGTGGTGCAGGTTCACCAGCAGCTGGCCAACCCAAAGGTCTGCCATCTTTATATAATGTATATTCTTGCTCTATACCAACCCATACATCTTCTGTTGACTGTATATAATCCAACTCATATAATTCATATCTATGATTAGTTGAATGTGGATTATAATCTACATCCCAAACTTCACATAATACTAAAGCACAATTGCTTTCTAATGGATTTTTATACAATCTTACTGGTTTTAATACACAATCAGAATTGTCACCTGGTGCTTGATTAGTTGATGAACCATCAAATCCCCAGTCAGGACAATCTTTAATACTTAACTGATGATACTTTTCACTATATGGTTCTAATACTTTTGTTTTACTTCTTAACTGAGCCGTTGGTTCACTTCCGTCAATCCAGATGTATTCTAATTTAATCATGTGCAAAAGCTCCGATTTATTTCTTTTTTCTCGAGCGATCTCCGCCCCAATACTCTACAGCGAAGCCTTGTGTAACTAATTCTTCATTTAGATTAACCCATTTGCTCTCATCTTGATCATCCGCTTGAAATAAAATTCCCAAGCAGCGGCCGAATTTACCAACACCTAATGATTTAATCATAATACGATCACAACCTTCCAGCAATTGTTCTAATTTTTCTTTAGCTGCGAAACCAAAAACTTTTTCTTCTTTATCTCTAGTTCTAGTTTCCGGAGCATCTATTCCACCTAATCGAACGCGAATTTGTCTATGCACACTAAATCCTAAATCAATAAATCCATCGACAGTATCTCCATCAACAACACGAGTTGGCTTAAAGAAGTATTCGTAGGGCATACTTCTAATATGAATCCCCTACTATATAATGGCTTCATCGAAATAATCGGGAACATAATCTTTTAGAGGTTGTCCATTTATTCCTTTATTATAATGGAATGTGAAGGTAGGATCTATGATGTATGTTATTCCTGTATCTGTATTAGATCTCACTACTCGTCCGCACATTTGAACTAAGGCTCCAGCAGTTTCCGATTTATACCATTCTTCATTGGCTTCCATTTTCTTCAAAGTTCTAATATCTCCTAGTGGTGGAAAGGGCATTTTAATTAGTATTGCGAAATCGCAGTGCTTACCATCGTAACCTTGGCCAACATAAGTCGAAATTAAAACGGCGGGATCAGGTGTCACTTCAAATTCAGATAATACTTCTTCACGCTCGGCCGGATCCTTACTGTGAGTAATTATTCTATTTTCAATTATTTCAGGATCTTCTATCTCTATAGCTTCTAACAACTTTGCTTCAATTTCATTAGTGTGAGGTAATATAATTCCTTTTTGTCCTTCATGCAAGTTAAGTATTTGTAATACAGTTTGTGCAGTCTGTTCAAATGCTCTTTCATCTCTCCCACTATAACTCATTTTTCCACCAGTTAGTGTAGTTACTATCGGTCGGTTACCAGTTGGGAAAGAACTATAATTTACACTGATTAGCATAGTTCGGTCTGATTCTAGTCCTAGTTCATCCATATATACTTCTGGACTAGGAATGGTTGCGGACATAAAGATTCGCTGTCTTCCTAATCTAAAAAATAGATTTTCAGCAGCTTCTCCGATATCTATCGGCTGAAATTTAATATATGTTGGTTCGTCGTCCTGATCAGAACTCCAAACCCAATTTTTAGGATCTATTTCTAATTGATTTAATAATGTGCCCAGGTTCGAAACAAAATTATATGCAAAAGCTAAATCTTTTTCAGCATCCGCATAACTATCGGTTGTTATCTTCAGTTCTATTTTCTCTTTCAAGAATTCTAAATAACTAATCCAGACCGAAACTCCCATTCTAAACATTTCAGGTTCCATATCCTTAGTAACTGATGGGATCTTAGGAAACCCTATATTGCTGGCAATACTCGATCCGCCCTTCCAAGGTTTTAATAATTTTTCTCGGACACTACCCAAGTTTGGATCCGAGACCACATCATCGAAACTCGGAACATCCAACAAACGCTCTAAGTGTCTGATAGATAAATCCGTAGCATAGAATCCCGCTAATGCATTAGGTAAATGATGCGCTTCGTCCGCAATTAATAATTCACGAGTAGGTAACATAGATCCGCCAGCTTGACCTAAAGCCATAAGATAACTGGTATTAGAAATAAAATATCTAGATTTCTGAGCTGCAGCTAACGCACCAAAATAGTCACAAAGAGAATCTTGATCCGCTCCCCACCAATCAAGACTAGATGCCCCACCTACTCCAGCATTAGTTTTTGGTTTGAAATCGCATTTGAACTCAGGCCCACAAGTTCGACAGGGAGCCAAGTGTGCCTTTGGAGAGGTCATAGTTTTATCAGCAGTTCCAGTTAGAACTTCAATTAAGGCTTCTTCAGCTAACGGAAGGGATCGACAACCAGGTTCAATTTTTAATTTACAATCATAATTTGCAGCTCCCATGACTGAGGCCATGAAAGGCATCTCTCTCATATACTGTGCTTGTAATCCTTTCAAATGTGTGGAAACATAAGTATCTGCATCTACCATTTTAGGAATCATCATCGATAAAGCCGATTTTCCAGATCCCGTTGGACACTCCACAATAATATTTGTATAACCCAGATTCAAAGCATCCAGAATAATTGGAATCAATTGCTCTTGCTCGACCCGAGGGTCTTGAAACCTTGTCCCATCAAACCATGGCTTAACATCCCATCTAGGCTCATCATTTTTAGTGACTTTAATTTTTCTAAAACCAGGAGGAGATTGTGCTGGACCAGGTAGAGGAGGCAAACCACCAATTTTTCCTAATAAATCATCTGCTTCATCTTGTGATAGATCGACTAAGAAACTATCGAAATCATCCAGATCAGAATCCTTGAATGTATTATAACTTGTATTAGCTTGCGCACCATTAATTTTTAATGTTAATCGGAATTCTCTACAATAATCTCTTAATCTTCGAAGAGTTGGAGCTTCAGTATCCATTCTTGTATAAAATGAATTCCTTCTTCTATTCCATCTAAGACCATATCTAGCCTTCAAAATCTTACGAAAAGCATAGGTGTTTCCCGTCACCTCAACTTCAGTCATCATAGTAAACCTCAAGGTCTATCACCTACTTAAGCGTATCAATAAATAGTGGAAAAGGTAATAATACACTATGGGAGATACAGCATTCGCTATGATTCCCCATAAGGATAAAAGATATTTCGGTGGGGAGGACGCTTTTGCTATAGATACCATGGCTCAATATATATTATTAGTAGTCGCAGATGGGATCGGTGGGTGGAAATCAAAATATGGATACTCTGCAGGTAAATTCACACATTCATTAGTTGCAGAAATTAATAATCTATTTTTATCTGGGATCCAGGATCCTGAAACATTAGTTGAGGAAGCAATTCAAAATATAAATACACCCGGAGCTTGCACCATGATCATAGTAATTATAAATAAATTAACTAACATAGGATATGCTTATCAAGTTGGTGATGCAGATTATATTCTCCTCAGCGTCGACGGAAAAATTAAATCAAGAGGAACTCCATTATATGGAGACTCTAAGAAGCCAGTTTACGGTGCTCTTGGGCTGAACTCTCCATTTAGAATAGCCAGAAAACATATGACTTTAGAAGTGAATATCGATGAGGCGGTAACTAAGAGGTTAGATATTGAAGAAGGCGACACACTCATCCTAGGTAGTGACGGATTATGGGACAATTTATTCACTAAGGAAATAATTAGCTTTATTGATGATACAGATCTAGATGTAGAAAGTATTAGAGATACCTTAGTGGACAGTATTACTCGTAAATTATATAATGATCCTCCTGCAGATCCTGGATATAAAGCATGGGATAGAATGCCTACGCCATATTCTAAAGAGCGACAAAACATCGAGTTTGATTATCCCGATAGTCCGAAAATTGACGACACAACTTTTGTCGTTTATCAGATGTCGTAACCAAGTTCTCTCATTGCTTCATCAACAGATAATACTCCATCTTCAACATCCAAGGTGAAAACAGATACAGGATAACAATGACTTTTGAAATCACAATAACTGCACTGCCAATCTCCTACTTCGGCCAGTGGCTTTTTCTCCCACTCTCCGAACTTTGTTTTCGATAAATCGCCGGTAGCAAACTTTCTCTTTGCAGTCGCCTCATTATATCTCAATTGGAACTCACGAGGTGGTGGGTCCTCTAACTCTAACTTGTCGGCCAATTCAGAATATCTTTTCAGCATATTCTCGATAGTCAATCCCTCCCAAGGTGCCGACATTGGTTCTCCGATTTGTAATCCATATAGAGGATCTGGAACTACGGGTTTACCATCCATAGTAGTTACAATTACTTCTCCATCATAAACATTGGAAAGTTCGACCTTGAATTGTTTGTATGTTCCATCTGCAACATCAAAGTAGAAAATTAAATAATAAGGAATAGTTACTCCGTAATGATCTTCATGCTTTTTTCTCATTGCTAAATACATAGCGGTCTGCATAACGTGTTCCACCTTTGGACAACCCATTGGGTATTTCTTATTGGCTCTACCAAATACAAATTTTTGAGCAAAGTGACCCCTGCAGGTTTTCATCTCCACACCAATTGCACGGTCTGAATGAATTTTAAGTATTTCTCCTGTGTCTGGATCCATATCAAAATCTCTAATTAATATATCTGACTCTCCAGAAATTACTATTCTCGGGTCACTACCCACCTGTCCATAATTGATTATATTTCCAGCGAGTAAAACTCCTTGACTTTGCCATAAATTCTGAAAGTGTTCCTCCATTCCATGCCCAACGCAAAATATACCAAAAGATCTATCATTAGGTGGATCTGTCTTAGCTATTCCATTAAGTCTATACCATTCTGTTCGATGGCATTTTCCGACCATTGCCGGATCACCGAATTCATTCGTGATGTTGCACGAAGCACTTGTTGGTCGCATACCTCCACGAGATACACGGACGTTTCCGTTTTTCATTGCGTAAACCGCATTCTTGCCTGGGTTTGTAGTTGTGGCACTCATACATATAACCACGAGTAATCATATACTTATATGTTTCGTTATACCTTTCATTCTTTCATCAATTATTTGACAATATTCACCACTGATTTCACTGCCTAGATAATTTCGGTTATTAAGCTCGGCCATCTTTGCAGTGGTGCCAGATCCCATGAACGGATCGTAAACCAAATCTCCAACATTACTCCATGTTAATATATGATCTCTACAAAGTTTTTCAGGAAATATAGCTGGATGTTTGAAAGCAATTTTATCAGTAGTAGATTTATTATGTCCCGCAGATACACGCCAAATATTAAACCGAGCTCCAAACTCTTTAAGCAGATTTCCCTTTCTGCGTCTTTTGAGTTCTCCAGTTACTTGACGCTCTCCACCGGTTATTGTTTTCCGCCCATTATAGTGTAAGTTTTTTCTATCTTTTATAATATTGACCGTCTTAGGTTTACCTTTAGATAAGATAAACATATATTCGAAAATCTGACTGTATCGATTCGTTTCTGGAAATGAAATAGAATCTTTTTGATAGATCATAGTGTCGTGCAGATTAAATCCACACTCCTTAAAAAACAAGGCTTGCCTAAATGATGTTCCACTTTCGGATCCTTTTACGGTCTTATCACCGACGATCCAAACAACTACGCCGCCCTCTTTGGTAGTTCTATAAATCTCTTTAGCTATATTTTCAAAATCAAATGAATAACCGTTATAAGTTCTTAATCCGTCATAAGGTGGTGAGGTAATAGTTAGGTCTAAGGTGTTATCCTTTAACCGTTTCATTGTATCTAAACAATCCTCATTATAGGTCTTGTTTATATCCATATAAATCATTCTTCTTCAGAACTTGGAGCTGGGGATCCAATAAAAGTAAAATCTAATTGAGGAGCCAGCTTCAAAGAACTGTTAATAACAGTCCATGCTTCACTAGCAGAGGACGCAACTTCAATTAGTCCTTTTGGAGATCCTTTCCAAGTAATATCATATTGAAGAAGATTTTTATCTTGGTATGCTAAGACCCTTCTTTCTAATTGCATCTGATTAGCAAAAGCTAGCATTTCCATTTGTTTCAACAACGGATGGGATTCAGGGTGTGTTTCAGCCTCAAAATATGTTCCACGCATTGCGAATCCTTCTAAAGAGTCACCACGTTCTACCAGTGAATCCACTAGATCACGCAATTGAGTTAGATCTTCTTCATCCATACTTAATTCACATCCAGAATCTAAGAAGAATCATTCCTCAGAATCCGAATCATCTGAATTATCTTCAGCAGCCTTCTCCTCGAAGGCTTCTTCACGAAGGAAGAACAGAGAGGAAACTCCCTGTATATCAAAGTCGCCCAAGATCTCCTCCATAGTGGTGTTAAGGATAATTGCTCGATCCTTCATGGTATCGTAGTCTTCATCACGAGTAATGAAATCGAATTGCGGGAAGCCCACACCATCGTTTACCAATACTGACTTTCGAAGTAGGTAATTGGTTTCGTTAGCCAATTCTACCATCTTCACTTGTAGTGGGTGAACTTCAGGTGCATCCTCTGGCACGTCTTCATCGTCTTCATCAGGAGTATTAGGAATCAATGCCTGGTTAAGAAAATTCCAGCGCATCAAGAATCCGACAGCTTCTGCGTTCTGCTCGCGCGTATTCTCAATATGTGTTTCTAGCGTATCTACTAATGGTTCTTCATCAGTCATAGTATCCCCATACATTCTTCACCTATTTATAGGTTCTTACTATTGGCCCAGAGACATCATATAAGTTTCTAAATCAAATCCCTTCCATTTCTTAATGATATCAAGCATTATAGTTAATTCTCCTTGCAATGGTTTGGTATCCACAATTTGTTCTCGAACGAATGGATCTTTGCCAGGAATTTTATAAGTAGTTACTTGTTTAAATTCTCCTTTGGATAACAAACTTGTTATGATGGCACGAGCTTGATCAGCAGCTACCTTATTATCTAAGTTAATTTTTACTTTCTCTGCAGCTGAGTGCTCCACCATCCCAGTATAATTATTTTGAACTAAAGTTAGATAAGCTTCAGGATCCTGTGCTAACATTTTATTTAATTCTTCTACAGTGATCTCAGTGTGATTAACTAAATAATTAAAAAATTCTGAAACCACACAAAGTGATAGTCTTAAAGGATCGGCAAGAATATTAAACATAACAAAATATAAATCATCTGCGTCTTTCGCATCGTGCATATATACATCTGCGTATACTACGACTTCCATTTCTTTGTTCATCGTTAGCTTTGTTTTCCCTATTTTCTCCATGAAAATCACACTCCTCCTTACTTCCTCATTTATCAATTGCTTCCATATTTTCTGCAGACATCACAACGATACGCAAAACCTTCGTTAGTTATATCAAAATTAACTCCGCAGATCCTACAAGATCTCTTTCGAAATCTTAGTAAATAATTTTCTGTTTTATCTCTGGCAGCTGCTAGAGTAATATGTTTTTTATTATTTATGACTCCATTGGGATCTACTTTATACCCATTTTCTAGCGCCCACGCTTGGAACATAATATGATTAGAGGAATCCTCCTATTTAAGACTTCATAGATAACAACACAAAATATTATATATCTGTGTTAACTAATATACACTATGGGCAAGAAAAAGGGTAGCAAACCTGTATGGGGTGGCAAAACCACCGTCAATGATTGGATGATGCGCTACATTGGATTACCCATTGTTTGGGGTTGGCTTCTTGCAGCTTTAGGTATCGTAGCAATGGGTGTATATGCACCCGATTCCGTGATGCCAATGTTAGAAGGTTACATTGCTCTACTTGCAATAGTAGGAACTTTGGCAACCCTAATCGTAACTTCCATGTTAGAACTATGGAAATCTGAACAAACTCAAGAGATCGGAACGATGGAAGATAGAATCGCTCATCGTCATAGAATGGAAGAATTAGAATTACTCCACAACCACCATTTAGCGGAGATCAGTGCTACTGGCAAGTATCATCAAGGTAAACTTTCTGACGATACAGATCACGAATAGTGCCTACTACACTAAGGAAGTAAGGAGGGTCTTTGAACCTCCGGTTGGGGTATGAAATCAAAAGCCATGCCTGGCAGGGTTATACGAGCTCTTCCAAACATATGTATATGGTCGGTGTGGACCGATCTTAACATACTTCTTAGAAAGTCTAAAGTAGTATGAAAGCCTCTTTGGAGTTTGCTCAGTCTTAGGCCATAGACCACGGCACCACATATTATGGATTACTGTTCGTGGATCCATAGCTTCGCCGTGCGTAGCCATATATTTGTCGATTCTCTGTTCGAGTTTAGTATTGTAAACAAGTCCCTTCACCATAACTGACCTATGTCTTTGATAGTATATATACCTTTCGGTCTATGGCTCACACAGATTTGCCTACTCTTTTGAGCTCCTTTCGGTCACAGTGACCTAAGAATAGTCCTGAGTTAGGATCCGCCTTTTCTATAACAGAAATTCTAAGAAGTTTCTTATCATTAGGATCGTCAGAAAATACGAGAATGTTCCCGCTGCCTATTTCAAGACGGGTTTCCATCGAACCCCTCAATTATACCTTTTGCGGTGCTCGGCTAGCCATGCTTCGCCACCCTCAAAACAAGCGGTGAAGAATTCATCACGAGTCAGGGTCTCAGGCACATTGTTCTGGATCATCCAGTCTTTAGCTAGATTGGCACCGTGGCCGAATATTGGTCCCTCGTGGGGCATCAATGAAGCCCTCTCTCCGATTGATACGATTCCACGACCTGTGATATCGAGAACAATCTTTGCATTATCAGGACTATCAACAATTCCCATCATGTGTGTGCGGTTATTCTTATCCATAACCCAGCCACCCTTGACCAAATCATAGTATCCAACCTTTACTCCATTTGGAGCATCGACATAAATTCTGTCAGCCAATCCGCGCTCTCCGTTCTTAGTCCAACGGTTAGCTTTGAAGCCGTCATCTTGCTTTTCGATAGTTAGGTTAATTGCACCACTCATAATACTAGGTTGTTCTATCAAGTATTTAACCCTATCGGTTTTGACTCCTAAATCTTTATGTAGTCAAGAATTGAATATTATAATAGAGCAGGTGATTAATGTTTTCAATTTGGACAGTTATACAACGCCCCACATGGGAAGATGAGCCCTGGGTTGCAGACCTTTGGGTTCGAACGAACGATGGATCCGAATTTATTTATGAAACAGTGGTAGATCCTGATTATGAGATGTTCCAACACTGGATTTCCTATCATATTTCTAAGGGAACGGAAGCTTATGCTCTAACTATGGGTTCGCGTCAAGACTTCTTTTACATATACCAAGAAGCGTGTAATGATTATTTGGCAGCATAGATATGTGGAGGCATAACTGATGCGGCTATCATGGATAGATGATCTTCTCTGGTTGATGGTGTGGGGACTCTTTATGTTCATCCTATGCTGGAATCTATGGACAGATATAATGCTGTGATCTAGGTTCAATCCAGCCTTACTTCTCTCCACTCGATTTTTCCAGCTTTGATCAGATCTCGGATTCTTCTTTGTTTAGTAGATAATGTGGATTTAGCAGCTTTAACTTCTATAAAATATATTCCTCCATCAGCTAGGTTTTCCTTTGTATTATTTTTCCAATCAAAGACTACATAATCTAGTGGATTACCTATAAATATCCAATTTTCTGAATCCCACTTGGGATCCACACCTTTCACATTTAGAAAAGGAGTCCACTTCTCAAGTAATTGACCTTTGCTTGCATTGGCGGATCCTGCGCGAGTCTTATGCTTTTTAATTTCCGCATCCTTTTCTTCGCTCTCGCATTTACTTTCCGTTAAGTCCGATTCTAATACAGCAACATAGTTTCCTAGTCGATCAATTGTTTCTTCACTGTGTGAACGATCCCTCCATAAAATAATAACGGTGATCAGTGAAACAAAGAAATATATCCAATAATAAAGTTCCATAGTATTAGACACCCCTACTTAATTATTCCCTGCAGGGTTGTCAGGATTTAGGTTCATAGTCGCACACATTTCTTTGTAGCGATTTCTAATCGTAACTTCGGTCACACCGGCAGCCATAGCAACCTCTCTTTGAGTTCGTGGTTGATTAACTAACATAGCAGCCAAATAAACTGCTGCTGCGGCAATACCTGTGGGGCCACGACCAGCTGCATGATTATCTCTTTTACAGGCTTCGATTATTCTATTAGATTCGAGACTTGCTTTTTGGGGTAGTTTTAGTGTAGCACAAAACCTAGGAACATACCCTTTTGGCTCAGCACTGGGAACTTGAAGTTTTAATTCCTTAACGATCGCTCTATATGTGCGTCCAATTTCTTTTCGACCAGTCCTTGAGTGGTGTCCGACCTCATCTAATGTTCTTGGTTGATTTAACATCCTACAAGCTAAATATAAACTGGCAGCTACAACGCCTTCTATGGATCGTCCTCTAACGAGTTTATTATCTACTGCCTTGCGATAGAAGCGAGCCGCTTCAGTTCTAATAGTCAATGGCAGATCCATTCTGGAAGCCAATCTTTGAAGTTCAGCCAATGCTACAACAAGATTTCTCTCGATAGCATCCTTGATTCGTGTGCGCTGATGTTGGGTGCGTAGTCTATTCATAGTCCTACGCATAGAAGGGCTTAGCTTTCGACCGGAATAATCTTGATTTCTCCAATCAATATCCGTAGTCAATCCTCCATCGTGGATTAATTGTGACTTAGGCAAGCCCCACCTATCCTGATTAGTATCGGAATCTGAATATGTATGGGTGTCTTTCCCGTAATCAATGACGGTATCAGATTTTATCATTCCGCATTCTATACAAGCCTCAAAACCATTGCTATCTTCTTCGAATTTCTCGCTTTTGCATTCTTCACATTCTTCCTTGACGAGAGTCATATCATATAGATGTGACGTTCACCTATTTAAACCTTTGTATTCCTTTAAGTAGGGGTCACTCGGCCTTATCTGCAACCTTAATGTGAAATCTATCTCCATAAGTTAGCCCTTGAAGACAAGTTCCAACGAAGAATGCCGCAATTTCTAATTGACCAGTCCAGAACATAATGATAGAGATAGGCAAAGACCAAATCCAATGGTGAATATGATAGGCGTGTTCGATATTACTATGGCCAAATCCTATGAATAAGCTCGGAAACTTTTGGTTCGGATAATTCGTCAATGCCGAGAACGGCCCTTCAGGTCTACCCGTTATGATTTCTGCTATGATTATTCCCAAAGAAAGGGCTAACAACAAGGACAACACAGAATCACTTTTCCGGATCCTTTTCAGTTTTCACAGGTTTCTTAGCCTTTACTTTTGACGGTTTAGGTCTTTTTACAGGAATCATCTTTTTATTTACATTCCAAGAAACGTGATACCGAGCATCATTAACTAATCCTTCTTTCCAACCTAATAGGTATTTATTTTTGGTAGCTAGATATCTCTGCCAGCCTGAATTTTCATTTTTAGCTGCCGTAGTGATTGTCCACTTTCCTCGACCTGTTTTAAGTGCATTAAAAGTTTTCTTTTCATCCTTATCCAGAGTTAATCTCTTAATCACATCTTCGTTACTTAGCTTAGCCTTGATCTTCAGCAGATCTTTATTTTGCTTTCTCTTAGGCCATACAAACTTTGGCTTCTTAGTTTTCTTAGACTTTTTAGCTGCCATAATGATCACCTTTGACGAAACGGTTCGATGAGATCATAAGTTCTTTCAGATAATCCGAAAACAGTAACTTCGTGACTTTTAGCTCTCAATAATGAACCCGCAACGGTTTTTCCGAGAACCGTAAATCGCTTATCGATTTTGAGATTACTTGTAATTTGACGAGCACTCGGTGGATCCCGCATTTTATTAAAGAGAGTTCCTCGAATTTCATTAACTCCCAAACCCCGTCTACTGGAACTGAGAATATTGTAAATATGATTCACCCATCTGCTGCGGACTCCAGGCATTTCAAGCACCACCTTTTAATGCGCGAAAAGCTCGAACCGCACGGATGTGCTTACAATCATGTTTGTATCTTCGATGATCCACACATTGGCAAGTCCAAACTTCTTTTCCACGACCAAGCAGTGATCCTCTACCCATGAAGCATATATTGTATTTCGTTCCTTTCTTAGTTCCTTCGACAAGCCAACGGTATTTACCCTTACTCTCGATTTTATTTGCCATAGCAATTGCCAATGCAGCCATATCTCTATCCACTCCTACCATAGTTGTATAATGGCTACTCACCTATTTAACCGTTACTATGTCCACTCTTTTTGCCAGTTTTGTGCGTATTCTGAGTCGCTATTATCATCCATTTCTACTCGCACAGGATCACCCAATGGTAAATTAAATTCTGCTCTCCCATATTGTTCCATAATAGCATTGAATAAATCTTTATATTCTTGGGGGAGGGCATTCGCAAGTCCTGATAAATTAATCTGAGCTTCATGCACTGATGTGGCAGATTCAAAATTAGTTTGTCTTTTATGAGCTGAAACTTCGAGTAAAACTTTAGTCCATCCAATTTGTTTTGCGTCAGCAATATCCTGATCTAAAGCTATTAAAGCTAATTTTCTTTCTAATAAAGTTCCCACTATATCTTCAGGATCTATCTCCATTTGATCTGCCCAACCTAACATTCCACCACTCATATCACCCATAGGCCATAGAGCTATTGATATTGGAACATTAACATTCCCAATTTTGGCACACCCTACGGCAGCCACAGTTAGTAATATTGGAGAACCTACGGTGAAATCATAACCTATGACTGGAGTTATCATGACTTCATGGTTTTCATGTCTTTCTAAAAGTTCACCCATTACACTCATTAGGTATTGTTTAACTCCAGAATTAAGCATATTCTGGTAGTCAGATTCTATCTTAATAAATTCGTGGTGCATAGCAACCACTATACTCTTGTATTTTTGACTATATCAAAGTGCTGTTTGTTTCCAATAAATTCTAGGCACTCCAACATACACATTATCATCGTGATTTACCTCTTTCCAGAAGGTTATCATTTGCGGAATAGTAATGGTATAATTAGTTCCACCGTAGCTAAGGATGGGAATAATACCTCCTTTAGTTTCATATGATTTAGATACTATTCTTTTGAATTCATCTACAGACATTATAAAATACCCATCTTCGAAGGATCCATTTTTAATAAATTCTGTATTGGCAGATAATATATTATCTGTTTCGAACCTAGATTTCTTAGTAATAGTTCTTTTAGGAGCTCTAGACTTTTTATCTTTTCCATATTTCTCTTTAGCTTTTTCAGAGTCTTCTCTAAAATCATACCTACATTTATTACAAACAACATAAGTTTCTTCAGTATCTGGATCTACTTTGTATTTGAGATCGAAACAATAATCTTGTTTATTAATAGTCCATTTCATTTTCATAGAATTAGAAGATCGATCGTAAACCATTAATTTACTACAGACCGGACAATAAGGACTGGTAGCCACCCAACTATTGCCACCCTTGTTCATAGATTTAGCATAATATGGCTCATCAGGTCTAGGTTCATATTCATTGAACCCTGATACAGCCGCATGATCCGGAACTGTAATCTCCGGAGATTCGTTCATATAAAAGCTATGAAGGTATCAGGTATTTAACTGTTTAGTGTCTGATGATTCCGCACAAGGGTCCATCATAAATATCTCCCACTTCATATGTTTCATAGACGGCCCAAGGAACTATAATAATTTGTGTTGAATTATTTTCTGCGTTATCAGGTATAATGATAAGTTCGTATTGAGTTAGTATTTGGTAAACGATATCAGTATCTTTCTCTATTATCTCTCCACGGATCATGCCACATGGGCCAATAGATTCAACTTCAGGGATTGGGAATATAAAAACTCCAGCCAGTGGTAAGATCATGATACTAGAAACTAATAGAACCATTAATAATTTAGATGAGTGCGTAACAGTGTTTACAGACTCGTGGTCTGCATATATCCAATTAGGCTTGTCTGCCAGAGCCCCACCCCCCATTATTTAAGTGTTCATTTAATTTATCCAAATACAGTTATTGCCAGAGCTCCAATTACTATTGGATAAAATAATGGACCCGTCAAAAATTTATCAAACGCAGTTCTCGGAGTATCACCTGTGGTATCAATGATGTATTGGTGATTGAATCCTCCAGGATTAGGGAACTTAGCATCGTATTTATTTAATCCTACAGTGCCGAACCCATCTTGAAACCATTTATGACTAATGTATCCCATCTCTCCTATGAAATATAGGCGATTTGCCCGTCTCGCCCAAAGTGCAATACCAGCAACTGCAGCCCATCCACCAGTAGCGGCGGTCGCCACTGCCCAAGTTGCGATTTCTAATGCTATACCTCCAGCATCGATCCAAAATTCTCGTTGTTTAGCATTATCATCTGAAGCCCCAGCAGCATATCCATAATGAACATAAGTGAATAACAAGGAATTATCCCATCCAGGTTGTATCGGAATATTGATCTCTGCTAACCCATCTTCATCTGATTGTCCATTTACCGAATAAACTCCCACCAATGCTTGGCCAGGATCCACATTATCCATGACTGCTTTATTTAATTCTTCGGGGTGCTCTAACAAATACTTTTTTCTAGCAGCTCCTAAAGTTTTAAGATAATCCTCTTGAACTTTAGCTAAATAACCAAGATCTAATTTCTTAATATAGACACCATACTGATCAGATCGAGGATCTTGGTCAGAAGAAGTTTGTAATTTAATATTTATGTTCTCTCCAGGGTTTCCACCCATAAGATAGTCGGTTCCTTCCTTGAGCATAGGATATTTTTTGCCATCGGAATCAATAAGTTGGACAGTAGATTTTAAGTCTGCATATCCGGAGCTCGATCCAGCAGAATAACCACCCGACCAGGTTTGTATCGGGTCTTTGCCCGATTGAAGCCACATCACTAAGACCCCAACATATCTTTAGTAGTTCTGAGGATATAAACACTTCCGATTACAACTGATCCTATTACGATTGCTGCTCCTAAGTTAGACTCACCAAACTTATCTAAGACATCATCAAGTGCTCCACCTAGTGCATTACTGATGGCTTGATATACTCCGTCACAAATTAAATAAGCCACACCCATGATTCCTCCAACCCCCGCCACAGAACCTAGGATTTGAATACGAGTTTTTCTTCTACGGAATGCCTTACTATTACTAATCATCTTTTGGGCTAAATTCTTCTGTTTCCTCACAGACACCTTCTTTCCATTCGTCGTGAGGGGTTGGTAACCGACCTCATCCATTTTAGAAATCAAATGATTAACTGCCTCATCATTAGTTTTAGCTCCGGAGGCGACCTCATCCATATATGCTGCATTCTCGGTAAGAACTCTATAGGCAGCGGGTTTATCTGCTGCTTTAACAGCACTAAAAGTATTTAGTTCTTCCAAATATTTAACTCTACTGGATCCTGCAGCTGTTGTTCCAATGTGTTTTCCAAAAGTAGCCGAACTTGAAACAAGACTTGTTGCTCCCCCTACGATCCGACGCAGTCCCGATATTAAACCCATATAACTAACTTATCTATACGACTATTTAATATGTGCGAAGCTTGATATAGAAGAATAGTCAATGAATTATCATGTCTGCGGATAAGATAGACGAGAAGACGAGGTTGGAAAGATTAGCCATTTGTCGTCGATGTCCATATGCCGTCACAAAAATATTGGCTGGAACGCATTGTAAATTATGTGGATGTAACATTAGAGCTAAAACTAGTTGGCCGAAAACCTCTTGTCCAGTAGAAAAATGGTAATATTGATATAGTCGGAATGGGTAATACATACTATGTCCGCTCAAATATTAAATGCAGAATGGTTCACTTGGTATTCTGGAAAGTATGTTTTAGTAAGAAATGTTTATAGAATTTACAACAGATCTGTCGTTGGAGAAGAAATAGTTTTACCTGAAGAATATTCATTATTAGACGACGCAGTGGAAGAACTGGTTAATTTAATTGAATATGATCCCAGCATATTTGAAATGGGAGTTTATAAAATACAGAGCGGCATGGATCCCAAGGTTACTTTAGAAGTGAAATATAAACATCAGGAATTCAGTGGTGATAATCCTGAAGCAGTAAAGTTAGCAGATGAAAAATCATACGATCGCTGGAATAAAGATTATTTAATTGATGAACCGGACGATTTCTTAATTGGAGCTACAGATTATGGAGACATAATTGCTGAAGTATTTGAAGGTGAGAGGATAGAAGGTCAAAAGCTTTATTTCATGGATCCTAAAAGACGATTAAGAAAATTAATTAAGGATATAGATCTCGATCCAGAGACTGCCTCTAAAAGAATATCATTTAATGCAGGTGATTAGTATGGCTGATTATTACCCACACTATACATCTTCTTGGAGCACTTCGGGTGGGAAAATAAGTCAATGCGAATCTAGACATCGATTAGTTGTGGAATTAGAAAATAGAGAGTCTGAACTGCGAGCAGGGGATAAAGTATCAGTTAAATTACACGCACAAGACACAAGGGGTTGGTTTAATACATCTTACAGGAATCAACCAGGACATAAAGCAGAAGTAAGAATTAAATCACCTTCAGGAGCTACTTTAATTCAAGAAACCATTGAGGGAAATAAAGAATATTTTTACGAGATTCCGGACAAAGGTGGTTGGGAAATCCATTTACATGGACCAGAAGAAGCTGGTGACTGCAGTAACCCTCCAGCTTATGTTAAAAAAACGAATGTATCTGTCAGTAAAGATCCTGATCTAGCAGATATGAATCTAAATTTGGGTTCACTAGTAGAATATAGAAAAGGAATAGCCGTATTAGTCGGAGTTATAATTCTAGGTGTCATGGCTTCTTAAGCTATCTAGAGTTCTCTGATACATTTTACTATGGGGTGGGTGGTAAGTAAGTTTTCCTGAATAACCAGGAAAGTCCGAAATCCAACTGTGTAATAATCTAGCGACATCTGTTGCCGAGGATCCTGCCTCCAATTTCAAATCTAATTTATTTATTTCTTCCTGATCCATAGGCCAGACGATCTGACCAGATTTTTCGTGGATAGAATATGGACACCTAACCATTCCTTGCATATAATTTGGACTCAAGTCTGCTACTGGATGTGAAGATCCCAAAACTTCTAATACTATTTCTCTAACTAAGCCCGCAAGTAATTGTCCCCAGCTTTGCAATGTGTGAACTTTAGCCATAACATCTACTGGAATTAATTTTTGAATGTCTTCTGGGTGCACCCAGATATGAAATCCCTTATTTCCTGAAAATATAAAGGAGGGATTAATATCCAGAGATCTTAAGTGATCATAAATAGTTATCGCATTGTCAAAGGGTTTTCTTATATCTTTAGTATCATCAAAATCAAAAACCATTATTTGATTTCCGATTTTAGCTACATCTGGATCTGCTATGATATCCTTCCAGTCGTTGTTATAATTCTTAATCTCGGAACTGTTAAAGGATCCATTAGCTATTAATTTACTAGGAGGGTGATCAGCTGGAGGAATATTACTCCAATTTATTTCTTGTGTTCCCACCATCATCCCCACAGGTCTGTTATGAATATCTAATATGGCCAATTCTTTTTCTAAATAATCAATTGAGCCTAAGAATCTATGACGAATTCCCCACAGCTTCTGAGAAGGTAAAATTACCTGCCACTTAGTCTCACGGCTATAAGTTATATCACGGATGTGGTGTAAAACCGCTTTATTTGTATACCAAGAATTAATTTCATTCTGGACTCCAGTCAATCGGGGCACCCCCATCACGCCATCCATCAACTGGGGGTTGCACTTCTTTAGACCGTCCTTTACGATTAATACCTCGTAAATAAAATCTATCGTCTTTTAACCAAGGCCAACGAGCTTCTTTAAACCAGTCAGATTGTAATTCTAATTCTTCACCCCACTGAATATTGGGAATTAAGTCGCCATATTTATCAATTAATTCGATAGCTTCTTCTACCCACGGTTCAACCTTAAAAAAGTTCTTTATTTGTTCTAAACCTCCTTTAGAAAGCAAATATCCTTTTTCTTCTGCACCAGAGATCCAACCCAAAGCTACCCAATCACCAAATATTTTCTTAGCAGCCCGACCTTCTTTGGATCGTGGAGATAAATGCATATGCTTTAACATATTTTTAACATTGATCTTAGCTCGCAATGAATGGAGCTTAAGTAAGTTCTCGGCTACCTCGGAATTGTTCATAATAACAGTCATATTTATGGTTATTACCTATTTAAACTTGTGGGATGGACTGCAATTCTTTAAATAGTGGTGCAACTGAACAGTTAGTAGGTAATCTACATGATGGACGATTGGTTAAAAGGTGTCCTTGCCGGAGCTGGAGCTGTGCTCGTCGCGTCTGCATGGACTATGCGACAAACAGCAAAGACAGTAAGAACCACCAGCGAAGCAGAAGGATCCATCTATGAACTTTTTCCACGCGAAAATGCTGAAGTCGGTGGAGTAGACTTCCAAGCAGAGATGAGTGAACTAGATTTTACTAATCCAGAGTTCGCAGTTACTCCTGCAGAGGACTTTTCTGATCTACCAAGACAAAATCTTGTCGCTGGCGGTTATGATTTCAATGCCGAGGACTATTCCGGTGAAGATAAGGACGCATCCTCTCCAGAAACATACTCCCCTGCTGAAGATACACTATTCGATGAATCCGTTGTTCAAGACGAACAAGACGGTGGAGTAGATTTCATGAACGCAGATGATGTATCAATAGACCCATTAGATGAATCACCAACTTCTGAGGATCCAGCAACCGCCGGTGCTTCAGATCTAGGCGGTCCAGATGATTCATTAGGAGCAGTTCCTGTAGAAACTCAATCACAAGAAGCCGGTATGATGGCTTCCCACGAAATAGAGGCCCCTCTTGGTCGCGGAGTTACATTCAATCTTGGCGCAGAATCTAGTAAAGAAAAGCGTCGAGCAAAGTGGGCTCGAAAAATGCGTGGCTCTATGAAGCGCAATGCAGAAGGTATTTCAGATACCGATCCTATGAATTACGATGCTAAGTCTAGCCCAGTTTATAAATTATTCGATGAATCCGTTGTTCAAGATGAACAAGACGGTGGAGTAGATTTCATGAATGCAGAAGGAGAGGCATCAGATGATTCAGAGCCAACTTATTCTCCAGATAATATAACCCCTGACCCAGCAGAAATAGAACCTTCTGGACCCTCAGACACTTTTTCATTCCGTGCAGAGGCGCGTCGATGGAGATTACCAAAGACTAGCAAGGGAACTGCCCTCTATGCAAAGAGAGATGAAGAAGGTAAGTTCACAGATATTCAAAATGTTACAAGAGCAAGCAGAATCGATCGAGCGATAGATGCTAAGACTCATGGAGTTGCGTCTGGTGACGGAGATGAAGGCGAAAGAGCCCCTCTCCGAGCTGAAGGAGCAAGAAGGTGGAGATTACCAAAGACAAGTAAGGGCACTGCACTTTACGCAAAGCGTGATGCAGCCGGAAAATTTACAGATATTCAAAATGTGACTAGAGCTTCAAGAACGGATAGAGCAATTAAGGCAAAGACTCATGGAGTTGCGTCTGGTCACGGTGACGAAGGAGAGAGAGCGAAAGCAAGTCCAGATTTTTTAGACCAAATTGAGTCGCCCTTCCGTAAGATTAGTGACATGGTTGCCGAGATCTGGGAAGCAGAAGATAGTAATTTAATGAGTTGCACAAGCTGTGACTCATTCTGGGCAGAATGTGGCTGTAAAGGATCAGAATATTACGAGGCATCCGGTAGCAATTATATGAAGCCTAAAGATGCAGCAGCAATATTCGCAAAGAATAAGAACAGACTATGTTCAGTGACCTTTACCAAGAAAGATGGATCCACACGAACCTTAACGGGCCGCACTGGAGTTTTCCGTGCTAGAGATGGATCCACAATCGTCGGCAAAGGAAGAAAACCTACTTGGGATGCTAAGGCGCGATCAAAAGCTGGATTCATTACAATGTGGGATCAGCAAGCAGCAAGAAAGGCTGGAGATAACAGATCTGGCTTTAGAGTAGTAAATCTGCATACGATTTCCGGAATCCGTGCAATGGGTCATAACTACGATGCAGCGCATCCAAAGGGTTACTAAAGCCCTTTTGACACTCGGACTTCAAAAACGAAGACCCGAAGCGGCGATTTATGTGTATTCAAGCCCCAAAACAGACGCTTGGGGTCTACAAAATTCAAGACCCTTTTATATAAGTCTATATATAACTGATTTTCGGGGTTCTAGATAGCTCTGGCCCTGTTTTTAGAGGACCTTTATATAGATTTTTATATAGTTTATAGACCCTCAGCGGCGATTTGAACCCAAAAGTAGACCCTCAGCGGCGATTTTTCTGCAGACAGGATATTTTTTGTGTAAGTGGGCCTATTTTTCCGGATCCGGATCGCATTCCCCCAACAATTTTTCCGGAATCTGGTAATCCAAGAGGTTTTTCAGAGGATCTGAAAATCCGGTAGGAGATTTTTACACATAAAAAGCTGCGATCATCCCCCAGACGTCAAAATATATAATTTAAAAACTACAATAGTGGTGGATAGCCCTGTAGATAATTATATTAATTATATAATGTATGACAACGGGCCTCCTGCACTTATTTTAAATATAA
>Ga0114999_10002902_pt1 | contig 21984 bp, 22 predicted proteins | sample ArcticOcean_MG_C_3_FD_89820 | JGI IMG/M metagenome (GOLD analysis project Ga0114999, IMG submission 89820) | Marine microbial communities from western Arctic Ocean - ArcticOcean_MG_CB8_126 | ecosystem: Environmental > Aquatic > Marine > Oceanic | place: Arctic Ocean: Canada Basin | collected...
CCTGTTTCTTTAGAAGTTAATACTGTGATGTGGAAAAATTCTCAAAAATATATAAATCAAATTGTAGATAATGTTAAATTTGAAAGCCCAAAAAACTTAGGACATCAAATAGATAATAAAATGATTCTTAAAAGTGTTAAATTCATAAAAGAAAACGTAAAAAATAACTATTAAAAACTTAATCAAGTTTTATTTACTTTAATTATGTTCGGTTAAAAAATTATCTAAAAACCTTCACCATTTTTTTTGGTGTCAATTGCAACTATTGTTAAATCATCTTTTTGAATTTTTCCTGAACCAATAATATCATCAATGATTAATTTTAATCTTTCATTGATAGGATTTTCTTGATATTTTTTTATATAAATTTCAAAACCTTCTGAGCCTAATATTTCTCCATTTGGATCCTTAATCTCAGTAATACCGTCAGTAAAAATATACATAGAACTATCTGAAAACGGTATAATGTTCTCAACATACTTAGTTTTTGCCATTATTCCAAGTGGAGGACCAGCTTCTGTATAACTTGTAAAGTTACCCGTCTTATCAAGAATTAAAGGAGGCTCATGCCCTGCGCTTGATAAAGATAATTCATTCTTATTACTGTCATATACTCCAATTAACATAGTCACAAACATTCCTCTTGAGATTGTTTCACAAATTTCATTATTAAGTTGAATACAGAGTTCTGCAGGAGATAAAATTGTTTTACTCAAACATCGATATAAACTAGATGCTTTTGACATTAGAAGTGAGGATTTGATACCCTTGCCTGATACATCGGCAACTCCAAATCCATATTTGCCATCACCTAAGTCCGAAAAGTTATAAAAATCACCAGAAATTATTTTTGCTGGAATATTTATGCCTGCAATAGGAAAAGGATCTTCTTGGTTTTTAGATAAAAGAGATTTTTGGATTTCACCAACTATTTCAATTTCTTTTTGAGTTTTGTTTTTCTCTACCATTTCTTTTGCCATTTTTGCATTTCTGATTGCAAATGCAGCGGGAGATGCCAAGGTTTCTAATAAACTTCTGTCACTTTCTTCAAATAATTTATCATCAGATTTTTTATTTAAACAATGAATTACACCTATGCATTCATTGCCAACTATTAATGGGGCACATAAAACAGAATAAGTTGTAAAATTTGTTTTATTATCTAGATCAAAATAAAACTCAGCTATTTCTCTTACATCTTTTCTAACATCACCCACACGAATACATTTTTTTTGTTCAATTGCTTTGCCCATTACGCCATCTTTTAAAGAAATTTCATATTCATCTAAATGATTTTGGTTCAGTGAAGCTATGCATTGAAAAACTTTCTTTTTTTCATCAATTAAAAATACATTTGCTGCTTGTGCATTAAGCCTTTGAATTATAACTTTAAGAGCCGTTTGTATTGTTTCATTCAAATCAAGAGATGAGGCAAATTCTTGATTTAGCTGAGATATGATTTCAAAATCTTTATTAAATTTTAGTTCTTCGCTATTTTCAACAGGTACGTTGGGTTTTTTTGGTTTAAATAAGAACATATATTCTAACAGACATTTAATTATTTTTTTGATAAGAATAGTATATGGAACTAATAATTAACTCACCTAATTTTTACCTTCATCTTCAAGATTCGCTAGTTTTGGTTCAATTTGTTATCTCAAATATTATAGAAATTGCTTCTCAATTTAAGATATAAGCAAAAAATAAAAATAAAATACCCATAAAAAACTAGTTGCCATTGTTAAAAAAATTAAGACAAGCCCAATCAAAGTATCTTGTTTAACTTTTTTCTTCCATTTTATTGAAAAGAAATTTAGTGAATATGCATAGACAATTAAAAAAAAATTCAAGGCAGAAAAAACAATATTTATAAAAAGAAATTTTTCCATATTTTTAGATTATCTAAATTTTAAAAATATTATAAACTAAATACTAAAAAATAAAGATTTTAATAAATCTGAAAAATAGAAATAAACAACACCTGCAATTATTATATATGGTCCAAAAGGTATCTCTGAATTAAGCTTTCTTTTTTTAGCTATCAAAGAAGGGATTACGTACAATAGCCCCAATATAGAAGATAAGAAAATTATAAAAGGTATGCTCAACCATCCAAGCCAAAAACCAAAAACCGCTAATAGTTTAGCATCTCCCAAGCCCATTCCTTCTTTATTTCTAATTTGCTTATAAAAGAAAATTATAGACCAGATTAAAAGGTAACCAAATAATCCGCCAATTAATGAATTTAAAAAATTTGGAAAAATTATTGTATTTAAATTTGGATCAAATGATTTTAAAAAACCTAATAGCATCATTGGATAGGTTAGTTCATCAGGAATAATAAAATGTTTTAGATCTATAAAATAGATTACTAATAAAAACATTGCAAAAATTACTAATAAAAAGAAATCTATCGATAAGCCAAAGTAATAAAAAAGAAATGTAAATATAAATGCACTGATAATTTCAACTAATAAATACTGAACACTTATAGGTTTTTTGCATTTCCTACATTTACCGTTTAGAAAAAAGTAGGACAGTATTGGGATATTATCTTTCCAAGTAATTTTTTTTTTACACTTCGGGCAAAATGATCGACCCTGTGAAATTTTTTTATTAAGAGGTAATCGATGAATACATACGTTAGCAAAACTTCCAAATATGGCGCCTAAAATAATCGCCAACAAATATTCCATAAATTATTTTAATAGCTTTGACGCCACGAACTTCTGTAAGTTTTAACATCTCCACCTGCCGCATCTATAGTTACTAAGTCTTTTTTACCCCCCAAAGATTGACCAGCAATGTTTGCAAATAATTTTCCAGCAAAAAATACAATTCTTGAAAGAACACCTTGACCAACGTATTTACATTTTTCGGTACTTTGAGCGCCTGTGTTTGCACCGAGTTTAGAGGAGACATTCGTTCCACACTCTTGATCTACAGCACATATAAATGCATCCCCTAAACTACACTTGTTAACTGATGACGATGGCTTGTAGATTGGAAAATATACCAGCCCACTTGAAACACTAGGCTCAGCAGTAACTTTTTTTGAATTATCTAATGTAATATACCATCCTCTGTCTGCTGCTTCAGGGCATGATGCACCAGTTAGATCAGTAGTAGTATTTTTACAGTCTGTTAAATCGTCTGCCAGATTCGGAGTACTAACTTCTTTATATAGTGGGTAATGTGGATCTTTTATCCCAAGCAATAAGTTTGATATAGAAGGTGAGCTATAGGCAATTCTTTCATAATCTCCTGTTCCTGAATATAACCATAAAGTATTTGTTTTTTGACCAATAGTTGCATCCATTGAGTGATACATATATCTACCATTTGTTGTTGTTGAGCCAGCGGTAAACAATGTGGTATTATCGTATAAGGAAATTACATTACCATCACCATCGTCACTCATATTAGTTAAATTGAATTTTGTAATTTTTCCCTCAAAATCATTTAAATAAACTAATGCGCCTCTAAAATTTATTCCTCTTGCGGTATCAGGAGTGATAACCACTGGTGATCCTGGTACAGAATTTACAATATCACTTGAGGTTATATCTTCTATATCAATTACTTTTTGAATTTTTCCTGGATAAGTTCTATCTTCAAGGTTTATTAAAAACAAAGCACTGCCTACTCCTTCAAATTGAGTTCCATAGCCACCACCCATTGCAGCAACATAGATATCATCTTCAATATTCGTATCTCCAGCTCCATTATTAGGTAATCTAAATATTCTAGGTGCTGACCAAGTCTCCCCAAGTTTACTATATTCGTACTCTGGTTGAGTGAGTACACCTGTCATAGCTGAACCAGGTTTTATGGTTACTCCAAGTTCAGTAGTACTTTTACTATCATCCCCTGGATCTCCACCATAATAAGTTATGTCTTCATTAAAAATTATAATTGTATCACCAGTTCCATTTGTACTAACGTTGAAATTTGTATAATTAGAGCCATCTTTTAATATTGTTATATCAGCTTTTGCTATACCTCTTACAGGGAAGGTCCAAGTTTTAGATTTATAACATTGATTATTGCCCGTATCATCACATGTCATAGAGCCAGTTGGAGCATTATAGTTATCGGTAACTTGAATTGATTCAACAAATGAACTTAAAGAGTACGATGAAGCTATATAGTCATAATCGGTAAGATTTCCTAGATGATCCATCACATGAACTTTATGAAGAACTATATCGTTTAATACTGAATATAAATGTAATGGTTTATCAGGGTCAGTAATGTCTAATACTGAAAAACCAGCACCACCACGTCCATAAGGAACAAACATTATAGTGTGCCATGCTTTTGCATTTCCTAAAGGACTTCGAAAATACATATCGTGTACGACAGGTGATCCATCTACACCAAATACTGCGTTTGTTCCGCCAGCTCCACTTCTATTTAAATTTGCATTAACCATTAAAGGCATTGAGGGAATCAATAAAGGAGGGGCAAATGCCCATTTTTCTTTACCGTCTTTGGCTTTAAATGCATGAAGTAGTCCATCATTAGCACCAACATAAATCACCTCTTCTCTAGTTGATTTGGATTCTGCCCACGCATCATAACCTTTAAGCGATCGCCAATATGCTTCTTGATTAGGCGCAGTAAATCCTGTCTCTGCACTTGGAGCAGCAACAACAATTAGTTCAGAATGATAAATATCTCCTAATGGATTTGGCCTAGTCTCAGTTAAATTACAATCTGCATCATAATCAAAATAATCTTCACCTCTTATAAAATTAATTAAACCTTTAATGTCATCATCAGTACCATCTGCTACGCCTGTGGTCGTTGCACATCTCCTAGTATTGACAGGATTATCTGTAACACTATGATAACCAGAAACTTCATTATTAGTTATTTGAAATAAATTATTTATTTCACTCCAGTTAGCATTTTTAAAATTATTGTAATCGGTTTTGTAATCAGTGCCAGGTATAACACTCCATATTTTTCTACTATTTGGTGAGGGTAATTTTTGTGCTGCACTCCAGTTACCACTGTCTGATGTATCTACAACTCCGCTAGAGTTAATGGCAGTTCTTGTTAATGTTCCTTGCCATTCTTTATTTTGTACATAATCAAATTGTGCTTGGTACAATGATCCACCTTTTTCAATTGTTGCTGTAATTGCAGGTGCAGTGAAAGATAATTTAGCTGCTATAACTTGTGAGATTGCAGCTTTTAGTTGCGCTTTTAAAGAAGCAGTTGTATCAGCGATAATAACATCATTCGTTCCACCCGCTTGCGCCATGCTTCTAAAATTATTTATACCACTTGCAGGAAGTCCCCCTCCATAAGCTACAGTAAATGTTTTAATTTTTCTATTATTGTTTAACATTGTAACAACACCCTTTGCAGCATTATGGTTGCCCCATTGACCATCTCCAATAACTAATACATAGCTATTTTGACAAGCAAGATTTAAATCAATAGGGGATAAAGAACTGTGACTATAGTATTGTTGAGCCATTCTTGCCCAAGCCATAGCATCAGTTCCACCACCTGGGCTAACTGATGATATAATAGTATTTATTCTTGCTGCTCCTTGTTTGTGAACTCTAACTTTTAAACAGTTTCGGGAAGAGCAAGGATTGGCACGACCAGTTGTAATATTTCCACTCCAACTGCTAAAACCTGAGCTACCACTTGCCCAGTAACCAAAACCAAAATCAACGCCTGAGGTTAAAGATGCATCAGTTACAATAGATCGAATGGCTGCGTGTGCTCCAGACATTCTTGTACTACTACTTCCACCCATTTCTTTAATAAAACCAAGGTTTAAATCAAAAAATTGAATTGAATTTTTATTACGATCAGCAACAGCAATCCTGCTATTAGTTGCGTCGATATCAATATTTCTTGGATAATACATTCGAACACTTGAGGCAGTTGATGCATTTCTTCCATACCTTCCCACAAATGTTGCTGATGAATAGGCATTTTTACTTGAGTTAAGAGTAAATTTATAAAGTCTATGCTGGTAGTAATTTGTGGCATAAAAAATACTGTCATCTGAAGGATGAAAAGTCATTCCAAATGAATACCGCCAAGAAGGTCTATAAATTCTACTAGCATAATTTGTGTTAGGGCAGCCATTACTAGCTATAGAAAATCTATATAAAGTTCTATATCGAGAATTGTGAATGTATAAATTATCACCCGCATTATCTACCGCCATTGCATAACTATATCGTTGACCAAATCTTCTTAAATTACCTGAATAATTACAATTAATATCAGTATTGGTAGATAGGTTTCGAACATGAATTCTTTGGTAACCAACCGCGTATAAAATATTATTTTTTATATCTAATGTTTGTGGCATAGCATATTTATTCCAATCACATGCACCAGTTGTTAGGTTAATTCTAAAAATTCTACGACCATAGTAAGTAGCAACATATAAGTATCCATTATGAACCTTCATTGTATGAGGATAGTAAGATCTACAACTACCTGTACCTCTATAAATTCCTGAAGTTCCAAAAGATGCGTCAACATTTTTAGTTGCATATGTCATTTTCTTAATTCCATAGGTAGCGACTTGTCCAACATAAGCATCACCGTTACTATCTAGGGCAACTGACTCTGGATAATACACTCCAACACCACTTGTCATTCTAGCACCCATGCTTCCAGATCTATCTAAAAGAATTAGTACGTTTGCTGGAACATCTCCAATACCAGATCCTGGAGGTAAGGCTTTTGAAAAAACATTACTAGTCAATAAAAGAAGTGAGATTAGAATATTGATAATTAAAATTTTTAGTTTCATTTATTAATTTGTTAATTCTTCTTTTAATTCATCCATCTCAATTTTATTATAAAATTCTCCAAGTTGCTGATCATATTTCTTATTTGAAATATAGATTTCTTCTTCAATCAAATTTTCTTCATTAAACATTCTTTTATAAATAATTAAATTCTGATTTTTTTCCCAAACCTTAAAATTATTATAGATTTTAGGATTTTGTCCTGTATCAAAATCTCCATAAACTTTTTTAGCATAATTCATTAAGGTTAATTTTTCACTCATTGTGTTCTTGCCATCATTTAAAACTACCATTCTAATTGCTGCCAATCTTTCGTTTTCTGGCTCTCCTAAAAATATATATTCAATCGCAATATCCATATGCAAATTATCATTAGGACATATTTCAGTTGATGGTACTGGTAACATAGATTGACCAATAAACGTTGGCATTGGTTCTGCAAACTTTTCTACAATCTTTGTTCTTTTATCACCAATTTTGATTATAAAATCACATGCAGCTTGAGCTGCAGATATATACAAAGAAAGAGTTGTTAAAATAATTAAAAATTTTTTCATAAATCTTATAATATTTAAGCTAACATGTTTTGATAATGATTGAATAGTAAGAAATTGCAATGTAGTGACTAATTTGAGTTTTAATTATTTGGGTAAAACAACCGTACTTTCTAAGGAAATTACAGTTCTTTTTTTTGAGTTATCACTATCAGTAACATTATCAGCATTAAAAATACCACATCCAAAAACTCTATAGGCCATACCGTCAGCACTAGTATTGTTTGCACCTTTTTTAACAGAAGATCCATAACCTCTAAAAGGTGCTGATCCAATTTTAACTATAAAAAACTCAAAAAAGAAGCGCTGTAGATATTCAGCCTGCTTTTTTTCTTCATCTGATGCTGAGCCGAAAGATTGAAGCAATAATTCACCATAATTGTTGCTTTCGGCGTGAACATATTTAATTTTACCTGAAGAATCTTTAGGTAGATCGATGAAGGAATTATAACAAACTTTGTTTGTCTTGTAAAAAAAACTACTACCATTGTCATAGTTATTTCTAAGTAGTGCAGTACCTATTGTTCCATCCCAATCGGCTGTTTTATTTGATGGTAAATTTTTTTTTGTTAAGTCTCTTTTGTGGTTAGTAGTTTTCCATGGTCCTAAATATTGATCGAGTAGCCATTTTTCTCCTTCGATTAATGCAGTTTCAGCAACATAAAAAGTTTGTTGATATTCATCACTAGCATTATTATTTTCATGGTCACCAGATGAAATAATAATTAATGAACCCCCCATTAAAGACATCACAAGCAGCAAAACTAGTGCCAATATTAAAGCAAAACCTTTTTCATTTTTTCTAATCATTCTAACCCTAAATTTCTAGCGTGTGCACTTACAATCACTGAATCTCTTAAGTACCTATCTGAAATACTAATATTACGATTACTATCAGCCAATGAATAAATAGTTTGGGTAATGTTAGATTTAAAAAATGGCTTTGTCGATCTTGTAGTTAAAATTATATCTACAATTTTTATTTTATAAATTTTATCTTTATTACTATTGGTTGCTGTGGGAGGAGGAGAAATTTTTAAACCATTTTCATCGATTGGTACAAATTCCATATCAACAACATAATCTACAATTTTGGTATCATCATAAAACTTATCATTACCACTGGGTACTTCCCAAGATGAACCAGAAGTACTCCATAGTTTTTTTGATTTATAAATTGCATAAGCATTAATTGCATTACCTGTTACTTTATTAACCAGAATAGAAGGTTTGCCTAAGTAGGTTATTTTGTATCTTGAAAAGGTCATGACAGGTGGAGTTGTTCTTGAATATTCTACATCTCCATAAACAATATCAAGTTGATCACAACATTTGCCCGGACTGCTACTTTTAGTAATTAGAATTGGAATATGTTCATTAGTTGTTTTTATGTTATCGTTAAAGTATTTAAAGCCAGCCATACGTACATCTCTCATAAGCATACCGACTAAATCTCTTCCTGTTTGACTTATTTTTGCACGATCAGTTACTTGGCTATAGGTCCTGTTAACTGCACTGTATGTTGCATACATTGCACCCATCATTATTGATGAAACAACAATTCCAATTAAAATCTCAACTAAAGTAATCCCCTTAATATTTTTAATTTTATAATTACTCATTAATTAATTTGAAAATAAATATATTTTTTTTTTTTTCCATTATTTAAATTAACTTCCATTCGTCCAAAGTGACTCTTGTTGTAATAAATTTGTCTTTCATAAGTTGAATTATTTACACCAAGATATTTACAGCGTGGACTTACCGAGCTATGACAAATATCAAAAATTTTAAGCTCTTTTTTGTCTGCAGCACCTTTACATTTAATTCTTTTTTTTGAAAAACGATCATCCCATTTTTGCATTTTATTTTTTGGAGCGTTATTAAAATTAGAGGTTGAGCTTACACCACTTGAGCAACTTCCCATTTTCCAACCATTGATGGATGAGCTTAAAAGGTGTTCGTAAAATTTTTTACCACCAAATTCTTGATCTTTATCAGCCATTAAATCTTCTGCTACCATTCCTACCAAATAAGTAGATTTAGTTCTTTCACCAGACGTATCGATTGATCTTACAGAATAATTAACCATTTGAAATATTGAGATAAAGCCAATGCTTACTATAACTACTGATACAAGTGCTTCAATTAGGGTTATACCCAATATATTATTTTTTTTATTGTATTGTCCAACCACTACTACTCCATCTTTTTTTTACTATATTTGAAAACCTATTCCATTCAATCAAATAAGCTTGTTGAGCAACACCACTAACAGTTAATCCATCAGCTGCTGTTGTAGGACATTTACCAGTCAATACTGCTAAAGATTTTGCACAAATAATCATAGTTTTCTCTCCACTTAAATCACCCATTGTTTTATAGTAAGTGCCATCTTGAGAAAAGCAAACTGCTGAATTAGAGTCGATACTAAGAGCTACTTGATCACTTTCAATAATTTTTATTTCATGATTGCTCCAGTAGCCAGAATTAACCATAGAACAGTTTAATGCTGTACCTGCATTTAATAGTTTTGTCATACTATCTTGTAGCATTCCTTTGCCATAAACTGAAAATTGTCCTCCATCAAATTTAAAATAAATTTGTGCATAAGGATATGATCCTCTTTGAGAGAGAGTATTTAAAGAAGAAAATAAATTAGCAATTTTTTCTGTTACCACTCTCGTTTCTCTATCTTTTTTCCAACTAGAAAAATTAGGATAGGCAACAGCTGAAATAATTCCAACTATAACAACAACAACTATTAATTCTAATAATGAAAAACCTTTAGTGTTCTTTGCCAGCACTCGCATCTATCTTTCCTGATGCAATCAGTTCTTCTAAAGATTTAGTCATCGTAACCATACCATCACGAACTGATGTTTGCATAATACTTGGAATTTGATGAATCTTAGCTTCCCTAATTAAGTTTTGGATTGGTGGTGTACATTTCATTACTTCAAATGCAGCCACACGACCTTGTCCATCTTTTGTTTTTAATAATCTTTGCGTTACAACCATTTTTAATGAGGTTGAAATCTGAGCTCTAATTTGTGATTGTTGTTCAGGTGGGAATACATCAATAATTCTATTAATAGTTTCTGGCGCTCCACTAGTGTGCAACGTTCCAAAAACAAGGTGACCCGTTTCAGCAGCCGTTAATGCTAGACCTACTGTTTCAAGATCTCTTAACTCTCCAACTAAAATTACATCAGGGTCTTCTCTTAAAGCAGCTTTTAAAGCTGAAGCAAAACTTTCCGTTTGTTTTCCAATCTCACGATGAGAGACAATGCTTTGTTGATCTTTGTGAATAAATTCTACAGGATCTTCTACAGTAATAATGTTGTGGTTTTTTGTTTTATTAATTTCATTTACTATTGCAGCTAACGTTGTTGATTTTCCAGATCCAGTTGGACCTGTTACTAAAACTAAACCTTTGTGCATATCTATAATATCGTAAAGCACTTCTGGTAAAGTAAAATCAGACATTTCTGGAATTTTACTTTCTACTCTTCTTAAGACAGCAGCAGGGCCCTTAATAGTTTTATAAAAATTAGCTCTAAATCTTAAACCACTTAACATAACCGCAGAATCTAGTTCGTGAGTTTTTTCAAATTTAGATAATTCTTTTTCATTACAATTCATGCTTAAAAGATCTTGCAGATCTTGAGCCGTAACAGGTGTGTCTTGAACCTTTATAATTTCACCTGTTTGTCGGTAAGCCATAGGAGAACCTGCTTTCAAATGAAAATCTGATATTTTTTTATTATTTTTTGCTAATTCTTCTAATTTTTCAAACATTAAATCTTTTTATAATAGATTTTAAAAAATATGTACTATCAAAACATTTAATTAGGCTAATAGTAACCATTTTGGGCATTAATAGTAAATATTCGTGTTCAGATTGCAATTTTTTATTATAAACTGTAAGTAAAGCTAAGAATAAATTTATTATAAAAATTTAAAAATGTTTAAAAACTTATTTAAAAAAAAAAATGTTTCTGAAGATGTATCAAAAACAAAAGAAAATATAGTTCCCAAAAATGACAATAAACCAAAAAGTTTTTTTGAGAAAATAAAATCAAAACTAGCACCAGTTTTAAAAAATAAACTTGGCAAATCAGCCATTCAAGGAGAAGAAATTCTTGGTGTAGAGATTACAGCTACTGAAATTAGGTTGGCTCAAGTTACATCAAATAATTCAAATCAATGGATACTAGAAAAATTTTATATTCATCCAACTAACTTACCAGAGGACACTTTAGTTTTAGATAAGCTAGATGCCCTTGGTTCAGAATTAGAATTAGCCATTCAAAGATCTAAGATAACTACAACTAATGCTGCAATAGCTATTCCAGTAACTAGTGCGATTATAAGAGTGGTTACTAGTCCATTGATGAATGATGAAGAGTTAAAAAAAGCAGTTGATACAGATTCATTATGGGAAAATTTGGTACAGCTTACTGATAATTTGGCAGACTATTCGATTTTTCATCAAGTTATTAATAGAAGTGAAAAAGATAATACGATGGATATTTTATTTGTAGCTTCAAAACTTTCAGATATTAATAATTATACACAAATAATAAAAAAAGGTGGATTAAATCCAGTTATAATAGATGTAAAATGTTTTGCCTTAAAGTCTGCAGTAGATCAAATTAATCAACTTTCAGGATCAATTGAAGAAAATAATTTAACAGCTTTACTAGAGTTTGGTTTAGATGAAAATTATGTAATGATCTTATATGAAAATAATCCAATTATTACAGATATTTTTATTAGAAGCCAAGATAGAAAAACAATTAAAGATGTTAGCAACCAAGAAGAAGTTGAAGCTTTTATTAGAAGATATATTACTCAAGTAAAACAAGCGATCAGTGATTTTGAAGTTAAGTATGAAAAAAGAATTAGAAATTTAAAAGTTGTTTCAAGTGAAAAGAATATAGAAACTTTTTTAGCTGGATTTAGAAAGTCATTAGCTAACACCGGATTTAATTTGTTAGATCCGCTAGATCAAATTAAGATACCGTCTCAATTGGTAGAGAGTACAAATCTTACAAATAAATCTTATTTATCAACAGTAATGGGTTTAGCTTTTAGGAAGTTAGATGTTTTTGGTTATTATAAATTTGTAACAGCAGTTAAAAATATCAATCTACTTCCCAATCGAGATAATATGATCAAGCAAAAGAAAATGAAAGTATTTTCAAACTTTGCATTTAAAGGTGTTATTGGAGTAGTAGCTATCATTTATGTAATCCTTTTTGGTTTTTCTTTTTGGAATATTCAGCAATACAATAAAGCGTTAGTTGATTATGAAAATGTAAAAAGTACTCATGAGTTAAAAACAATTCAAAAGAATAACTTAATAAAAAAAGTAAGTTTAATGAACAAAACTTTAAAATTAAGCAAATCTATAAAATCAAATAAAAAATTTAACTATAGAGTCCTAGCACAAATTGCCTCTTCAGTACCAAATAGAGTTAGATTTCAATCATTAGAATTCAACGGCTCTGATTTAATAATTATTAAGGGAGATGCATATAGTGATCAAGATATTTTAAAATTGATTGCAAATTTAAATACAAAAAATTTAGTCAATCAAGCTTCATTAGCATCAATGAATTTGCCACAAGCAAGTAGTGGACAAACTCAAGTAATGAAAGGCTTTAAAATAGCCGTTGTATTGAAAGGTGATATTTAAATGGATCTAAATAATATTAATGTTTCAGATTTAAAAGAAAAACTTTTACAAGTTGCAGATAAAAAAACTTTAATTAAGTTTGGAATTGGTTTTGGTTCTATGATTTTATTCTTAATAATTTATTACGCAGTTTTAAATCCAATTGTAAAATCAAAAAAAATAATGTTAGATGACATGATCTTAAAAAGTTCAGAAATTTCTACATTTAATGATGAAATAAATAATTTTAAAAAAAGATTAAAAAAACTTGAACCAGAATATAAAAAAAACTCTACTTTATTTCATAGCAGAAAAGAAGTTGAAGGACTTTATTTAAGTTTAAGTAGATATGCAGGAATTAATGGTTTGGTAATATCTAAAATAACCAAGAAAAAACCTAAACCAGTTTTAAAAGAGGGTGTAACTGCAGATACACCAGATCAGCTTGATAAAAAAAATGTTTCTTATTACAAAATACCAGTTGATTATGAAATTAAAGGTAATTTTCTAGGGTATATCAAGTTTAAAAGAGATCTAGCAAAATCAAATAAAATGCTAAATTTTGATAAAGAAACAATTAAAATTGTACAAAATAACAAATCTGGTGCTATACTCGCTACAGGTGTATTAACAATTGTGGGGCTTACTAATGAATTTTTCTAAAATTATCATTTTATTTGTATTATTTTTATCAATAATTCAAAATAGTTACTCAGATAACCATGACAAAAAAAATATAGTTGACCAAGCTAAAGAAATAGCAAAAGCTGCGGCCGAAGCTCAAGCAAAAGCAGAACAAAATATAAAAAATGAAATTGGAGAAGAAGAAGTCCCTTTAAATGATCCGTTCGCAGGAAATGCCGCACAATCATCAAGTGGAATAACTAATTTTACTGATAGTTCAGAGGAAAAGAAAAAATTAACTTTAAATAATTTTAAATTAGTTGGAATTATCTCTGGACAATTTGAAAGTTATGTTTCATTAGCTGACAGCTCAGGAAAAGTTATTACAATTCAGTTGTTTCAAGAGTTAGAAGAAGGATTAAAATTTGTTGACCTTAGATTAACCGAGGCTATTTTTGAAAAAGAAGACGGAAAATACATGGTTATTGATTTTAAAAATAACGTAAAGGAAGTAGATGAATATTAAACAGATTAAATTAGTATCTTCATTTCTTATTTTATTATTTGCACTAACTAACTGTACAAGCACTGGGCAATTTAAAAAATCCAAACCATTTAAACACAACACACCTCTGATTAAAGAAAATATTAAAAAGTCAGGTCAATCAGAAATTGCTAAGACTTTAGAAATGGGTCCTAAACCTGTTTTTGGAGACACAACTCAACTTAATAAAAGAAAAAAAATATCATCTCAATCTTCAAGAAATTATCTAATTATTCCTGATAGTTATACAAATTTAAAACAAAGAGTTTCACTTAAGTTTCAAAATCTAGATTTTAAAGAAACTATGAAATTAATGGGTAAGATTGGTGAAATTAATATTCTAGTTGGAGATGAAGTTGCTGGAGCAATTTCAGCTGAATTAGTAGATGTGCCATGGGATAAAGCTTTCCAAGCATTGCTTGATATGAAAAATTATGCATCTGATATAGATGTTAGCAGCAATTTAATTAGGATACATTCACCTGAAACTTTAACTCAACAAGAAAGCTATAAATCTGCAAGAGCGCTAGCTGTTAAAAAGAAAATAGAAGTTGAAGATTCTGTTGATCCCATCCACTCAGAAATATTTAGACTTTATTATATTAGTCCAGCTCAAGCTAAAATTACAATAAGTGAATTATTTACAGCAGGTTCAGGGGACAACTCATATGTTCCTATTCAAATTACTGAAGAAAAAACCACAAGATCTATAATTGTTAGAGGTAAAGAAAAAGACCTAGATGTAGTAGATAAAGTACTTAAAGAAATAGACGTGAGAACAAAACAAGTTTTAATTGAGGCTTTTATAGTTGAGGCTAGCTCAGATTTTGAAAGAGCTTTAGGTGTAAGACTTGGCGGGTATTATAGTAATAAAGGAAGGGTTGTAGGTGGACTTGGTGGGACAAGTTCGGGTAGTGGGCCACTAGACACTGAAGTAGCTGGTGCCTTAGGTGCAGCAACAGATTCATTTTCGAATTTTCCAGTAACTGGAGCCACAAGTGGTATTGGTTTACTTAGAAAAACAACAACAGGGGTGTTAAAAGCAGAAATAACTGCATTAGAGAACATAGGTTTAGGTAAAACTATTTCAAACCCAAAAATATTTACTTTAGATAACCAAACGGCAGTAATTACTCAAGGTGAAGAGATTCCTTATCAAACAACTTCAGATGGAACTACCTCAACTTCTTTTAAAGAAGCTGCACTAAGATTAGAAGTAACACCAAGCATCATTGGTGACGGAAATGTATTACTACAAATTCAAGTAAACAATGACACTCCAAACAGAGCATCAGGAGGTGATGAACCTCCAATTAATAAAATGGAGATTGTTACAAAATTATTAATTGCAGATGGAGATATTGTGGTTATTGGTGGAATTAAGAAAAATGTTATAGCAAATAGTAAGAATCAAACACCTGGAATTGGTGATATGCCTGTAATTGGAAACTTATTTAAAAAAAAGTATAATTCAGATAATTTGGATGAGTTGTTAATATTTATCGCACCAAGGGTTCTTTAAATAATGCTTAAAATTAGTAGAGATAGTGAAGTTAATTTAATCAATATTTTAATTGATCAAGACATTATTTCTGGAGCAGATCTTGGAAAAATAAAACAAGTTAGCAGCGATGGTAACAAATCCCAGATTGAAGCAATTTTCGAATTGAATTTAACTGATGAAAATAAGATTTTAGAACTATTAGTTAAAGAGCAAAATTTAGAAGTTGTGGACCTCTCTAAGCACACAATAACACAGGATGTGAGATCTGTACTTCCATCAAATTATATAAATATTAATTTTATTGCTCCGTTCAAACTTGAAGAGGACACTCTTCATATTGCTATTCCAGATAGTTCTAAACTTAGTTTAATGAGAAATTTAAAAACAATTACTAAAAAAAATATTGAACTACATGCGGCTACTGTTTCTCAAATTTCAAATTTTATTGAAAAAATATTAGCTGAGGGTGATGAAGTCACTTCACAAAGTATCACTGAAGCAAATAAAGAAAAACAAAAAGAGTTTGATTCAGAGTATGCCGAAGCTGGAGAAGTATTAGAAAATAACCCTGAAGAAGATATTGAAGCAATCGAAAACGAGTCTGAGGTAATAAAATTTAGTACAGCTGTTGTTGCGGAAGCCATTAAAAGTGGAGTTAGTGATATTCATATTGAGCCTTATAGGTTTTCTTCTCGTGTAAGATATAGATTAGATGGAATTTTAACTGCACAAACTAAATTCAATAAATTTCTTCATGATAATTATGGAGCTGTTGTCACGAGATTTAAGATTATGGGAAAACTTGATATTGCAGAAAGAAGAATACCTCAAGATGGTGCCATTCCTTTTAAGATAGATGGAAAAATTGTAGATTTACGTTTATCGATGCTCCCCACTGCAAACAATGAAAGAATTGTAATGCGGATTTTAAATAAGGATGCAGGTGATATTAGCTTAGAACAATTAAATTTTGAGGAAAATGATTTAAAAAATTTAAGACATGCTATTCATGGAAGCCAAGGTTTGGTATTAGTTACTGGACCTACGGGTTCTGGTAAAACAACAACTCTTTATAGTATTTTAAAAGAAATTAGTAAGCCTGATATTAATATTTTAACAGCTGAAGATCCTGTTGAATTTGAATTAGACGGCGTGGGTCAAGTTCAGGTTAAAGAAGATATAGGGTTTACTTTTTCCGTTGCCTTGAGATCTTTCTTAAGACAAGATCCTGAAATAATTTTAATTGGAGAGATGAGAGATAAAGAAACAGTCGATATTGGTTTAAAGGCTGCATTAACTGGTCACTTAGTATTTAGCACACTGCACACCAATGATGCACCAAGTACAATTACTCGTTTACAAAATATGGGAACGCCTGATTATTTAATCAGTGCTGCTGTAACTTTAATATTAGCGCAGAGACTTGCAAGAAAAAATTGTCCGGATTGCAGGATACCTGATGAAGATATTACACCTAAAGCTTTAGCAGATTTAGGATTTACACCTGAACAAGCTTCAAGAGCTAGACCTTCCAAAGGTAAAGGTTGCCCATCGTGTAAGGACTCAGGTTACAAGGGTAGAACAGGTGTTTATGAAATATTAAGTGTTACCAAACAACTTAAAGAAGCAATTTTAAGAGCAGCAACCACTCCCGAATTAAAAGAAATTGCAATTAAAGAGGGTTTTAGAACAATGCAAGATATGGGAAGACAAATGTTAATTTCTGGAGATTTAAATTTTAGGGAGTATGACAGAGTTCTTCAATCTGGATCTTAGATTATGGATTTTTATTCTTACAAAGGTATTTCAGCAGGAAAGTATATAGAAGGAGAAATAGAAGCTCTTAATCAAGAAGAAGCTTCTCATAAGTTAAAATCTGAAAAAGTAATCATTACCAATCTAGTAAAATTAAAAAAGAAAAAAGTTCAAAAAAAAGATAAAAAAAAAGGTGGTGGATTTTCTTTTGGTAAACCAAAAGTTAAACCAGCAGATATTGTAATTTTTTCAAAACAATTTGCTACAATGGTTAAAGCAGGTTTGCCAATTTTAAACGTTCTTGTAATGTTGAGAGACCAAGTAGAAAACCCAACATTAAAAGAAATAATTGAAGATATTAGAAAAAGTTTAGAAGGTGGAGTAACTCTATCTAAATGCTTTAATAAATATCCAAAAGTATTTGATAATATTTATGTAAACTTAATTAAAGCAGGAGAAGCCAGCGGTAAATTAGATGTTTTTTTATTAAAATTAGTAGCTTCTCTTGAAAAAACAGAAAAGGTTAAAAAGAAAATTAAAGGTGCTCTTATGTATCCAATGGTTATGTTTTCAACAGCCATGCTTGTGACGGTATTTATGCTTATAAAGGTGGTTCCTGTTTTTGCTAAAATGTATGATGGAATGGGTATTGCTCTTCCAACACCAACTGCAGTTATCTTGAACGCAAGTAATTTTTTGAGAGGATCGGGTGGACTGACGTTACTTATAGTTTTGTTAGTTAGCTATTTTACATTTAAATTTTTAGTCACTAAAAATGAAAAAATTAAATTTTGGTGGCATGGTAGAGTTTTAAAATTGCCAGTTTTTGGTGATATGATTTTAAAATCAATGTTAGCAAGAATTTCATTAATTATGGGAAATTTAAGTGCTGCTGGTGTAAATTTACTTGAGAGTATTGAGATTGCAAAATCAGTAAGCAACAATGTTGTAATCACTAATGCGCTAGAGAATGTAAAAAAAGGAGTTTTTTCTGGTGATACATTAACTAAACTATTTTTAAAGGAACCATTATTTCCACCAACATTCAGTCAATTAATTTCTGTAGGTGAACAAACAGGAAGCTTAGATGAAATGTTTACTTCTGTTTCTAATTACTATGAGGAAGAGTTTGATAATGCAGTAGATAACATGTCAACCTTGATTGAACCTATTATGATTGTTTTTATGGGAACTATGATTGGTGGATTGATGATAGCAATGTATTCGCCAATCTTTAATGTAGGTGCTTTAATTGGATAAAATTTTTAAAATTGTTTCTTTAAAACTAAATGATTTACCCAGTCAATTTTTGAAGTTTTAAAGATAACTTCATCCATAATTTGACCTATGAAAAAAGTGCCAAGACCACCTGCTTTGATGTCATCTAGGTTTCTTGGTTTAATATTTTCTGGTACAGCCGCTTTTCCTTTATCAAATAGTTCAAGTGTTAATAAACCATCATTTGTATGATTTATCTTTATCCTCATGGTATCATCGCTAGGTTCACCGTTATAAGCATGCTTGACAATATTTTGTGCTGCTTCTGCTAAGGCTAAAACTAATTCTTCTTGATAATTTTTTAATTCGTCTGATTTTTGAAAAATTTCTCTAGCAAAAGTTCTAACGTGTTTCAGGTTGGCTGAGTTAACTGCAAAATCTTTATGTTCTGAAATACTTTTCATTACTCAATGGTAAGAATTTGTTCGAGTTTAGCCATCATGATTACTTTTAATACTGATTTGCTTATTTCCTTTAAAACAACTCTTGTTTTTTTCTCTTCTCCTTTTTGATGACTTTCTATCAGCACAGATATTCCCGAAGAGTCTATGTATTGCACGTCTTTTAAGTTAATGTGAACTTCTTTTCCAGCTTCTATTAATGGGATGATAACTTCTTTAGCTTTTTCGGTTACATCCATGTCTATCTCACCATCTAAAAAGACAGTAGCAATATTGTTTTCTTCAGTAACTTTATATGTCATAAATATTTTGCATATTTATGTTAAATTCATCTTAAATACTAGTGTTAATGCTCATATTGGGTATTTAAACCCATGCTAAGAATTTAATACTTTAATTTCTTTCATTTACAGTGATATAATAACTCATAAATAATAGAATATATTAACTTAGAGAGTAAAAATTATGAAACATAAAAAAAACAAAGGTTTTACTTTAATTGAATTACTAGTTGTTGTGGCAATTATTGGAATTTTAGCTGCAGTAGGAACTGTTGCTTATACAGGATATACAGCTGGAGCAAAAAAATCATCAGCTAAATCTAATCACGCAACTATTGTAAAATACATAGCTGCAGAACTTCAAAAATGTAACATTGGAGAAACTGAAGTTATGAAAAAAGCAGATACTTCTTTTGCACTTAAATGTTCAGAAAAAAGTAGTGCTGATAAAATTGCAGACGGAGTTACAGCTGCACTTGCTGAGTTTAAAAATCCATACGATCCTACTAGTTCTGCAGTTTCAAATGCTTCTACTTTAGCCTGTACTGACACTACCGATGGACAAACTGTAGTATCAAATACTACAAAAGTATGGAAAGTAATGACCTGTTTTTCTGCTGACACCGCTGATCTACTAACTAATAACGGAACTATAGAATAAATTTATTTATTAAATTTAATGACCACTAAAAGTTTAGGATTTACTTTGGTTGAACTTTTAGTGGTCGTAGCAATCCTTGGAATTTTAGCTGCAGTAGGAATGAAAAGTTATAGTGGTTATGTCTCATCGACTAAGAGAAACTCTGCAGAAAATACTATGCAGCAAATAAGTTTAGGTCAGACAGAATACTATGCATCTAACGGATCTTATTATTCTGCAACAGGAGCTAATTGCGCACCAACTTCAGCTACTTCTACAAATATAGAAACCAATCTATTGGGCGGGGCAGATGTAATTACCGCAGATTCAGGATATGAAATGTGTATTTATGCTGATTCTAGTAATTATAAAGTTTTAGCAAAAGCTAAAACTGGTAGTTGTGAAATAACTATGACTGCTCATGGCACTTTCACAAGAACAAATTGTTAAACTTTTTATAAATTATGAAAATTAAAATTGAATTACTAACAGATTTATTAAAAAAAGAGAGAACCCAAAAAGAAAAAATTTGTTTATCTGTAAGTATTGGTTGGATATTATTTATTGGCTTTTTAACTTGGATTAATGGCTTAAATGATATTGCCCTAATCAAAAAATTTAAGTGGGATGAGTGGTTCTGGTTTGGAATAGTACCAGCAACAGCACCTTATCTTTTTTATTTTATTTGGAGAAAAAAGAATACTGACATAGACCAAGAATCTAGATAATCTTATAAAACTTTAATAATAAGTTAAAATTTCTAATAAAATATCAAATATATTAACCTAAAATGATCAGGATTAATTTTCATTTAATTTTATAATTGGCTATAGTCTCAAAAAATAACAATAAGGATAAACATGAAACAATTAAAAAAACTGGCATTAATACTATCAATCTTATTTACTTCCAGTATTTCTTTTGCTGGAGAGACTATGATAGGACAAGTAAATGGTATGATGTGTATTAAGTGTCAAAATATGGTCACTATGGAACTAATTAAAGTAAGCCCAACAGCACATGTTAAGGTTTCTTGGCCCGAAGGAGTTGCCGTTTCTGCATTTGAAGAAAAGTCTAATTTATCTCTTGAAGAATTCAAAAAAGCAATTGTAGGTACAGGGTTTAAAGTAGTTAAAGTTGTTAAAGCAGACGAGTTTATTACTGATGCCAGTGAAGCAAGAAATCTGATTGATTATTAACAGTATATAAAAATTTTATGGTTGGAGTAGAAACTCAGATACTAATTAATAAGCTCCAGTCACAAATTACACAACTAGGGCTTACAAATAAAGGAGCTCTAAATGCATTAGAGTTCCGTTTAGATGCAATTCTACAAGCAAACTTGGATACCTTTTGGTTGTTAATTTGTGCAATTCTAGTTTTTTTAATGCAAGCAGGTTTTATGTGTTTAGAAACTGGGTTATCACGAAACAAAAATAGTATTAATGTAGCATTAAAAAATGTAACTGATTTTGGTATTTCAGTAATCACTTTTTGGGCATTTGGTTTTGCTTTAATGTATGGGACTAGTGTTGCAGGATTATTTGGAAATAAATTTTATTTCTTCACAACAAAAGTTGCAGGCTATCAGACATACTTTGTTTTTCAGGCAATGTTTGTTGCTACTGCTGCAACTATTATTTCGGGCGCGGTAGCAGAAAGATTAAAATTTTTTTCTTACATTATTATTACATTTATAACATCTGGCTTTATATATCCAATAGTAGGCCACTGGGTTTGGGCTTTTAATTTTGATAATCCGGCAGTGAAATTTGGTTGGCTAGGCAAAATGGGTTATTTAGATTTCGCTGGAGCTTCTGTAGTTCATTCTGTTGGTGGATGGGTTGCTTTATCAGTTTTATTAATTGTAGGAAGTAGAACTGGAAGATTTAGAAAAGACAAAAAAAGAAGCTCTTATCAAGGAAG
>Ga0114999_10002904_pt1 | contig 21982 bp, 24 predicted proteins | sample ArcticOcean_MG_C_3_FD_89820 | JGI IMG/M metagenome (GOLD analysis project Ga0114999, IMG submission 89820) | Marine microbial communities from western Arctic Ocean - ArcticOcean_MG_CB8_126 | ecosystem: Environmental > Aquatic > Marine > Oceanic | place: Arctic Ocean: Canada Basin | collected...
GCAGGCAAACTCAAGGGTATCCTTGAAGAGGAAGGGCAGCTCGACGCCGCATTGCGAGTCATCGTGGTCCCAAACGGTCAAGGGGCGCAGTACATGCTCGCGCTTGAGGATGCACCGAAGGATGACGATATCGTGTTGCTCGAGAATGGCGTCAGGGTTGTTGTGGACACGGACAGTGTTCCTCTCCTAGAAGGCGCGGAGATCGACTACACCGAAAGCATGATGCGCAGCGGGTTTGTGATCAGCAACCCGAACATCGCCAGCGCGCCCTCAGGCGGCGGGTGTGCTTGTGGCGGCAACTGCGGCTGTGGTTCCCACTAGAGCCGAGTAGAATGAAACGCATAGGAGGGGCGGTCCATGGACCGCCCCTCCTGCTTTTGTCTAACCCCGCCTTGCGGCGCCCCTTTCCTGTCGCTAAATAAGCACCGCCGGCGCCGACTGCGCGTCCCCCGACCGGCGCGGCATGCACGTTTCTGGGTTGCCTTGGCGCGCCTTCTGCAGTACCTGAAACCCACTTCCGCCGGCCTACGGATGTCGAGGACGACGAGGTCGACCAGGCCGATGGCGAGCCAGGTGAGCGCCTCGTCGCCAGACTTGGCCTCGTCGCAGTCGAAGTCATAGCACCCGAGGAAAGCGCAGAGCAACGCGCGAATGTCTGGCTCGCCGTCGTCGACCAAAGCCGGGGACGCGCGTCCGCTAGCATAACCAACCTCCGGCGATGGGCATGTGGTTTTCCCCGCCGGTGCGACACTTTACGAGCCGCCCTGTGGGGCCCATAACGCACGGTAGTAAAAAAGGGCTTGCTTACTCCCGACGGGAGGCGTACTAGGAGGCGAGCTCGATGCGACGCCCAGTACGCGCCGATTCAACCATGGCGAGCGTCACCTGCGCGCTGCGTAGGCCGTCGAGGCCGCTGGCCGGCGGATCGATTCCTTCCGCGACGGCTCGACAGAAAGCTTCCACCTGCCGCGCATAGAGCGCGATGGCGCCCGGGCCGAAGTGTTGCTGCTCATCCATGGCGTCCGTGGTGACGCTGAGGTTGCCCTGGAGTACCGTCTCCACGCTGCCAGACACGATGCCCTTGCCTAGTGAGCCGTAGACGGCCACGTCTTGGCTAGGCCAATCAGGTGTCCGGCGGCTGGTAATGACGGTGCCAACGGCGCCGCCCTCGAATCGCAGCAACAGGGTGATGAGGTGCTCCAGCGGCGCGTCCGCCGCCGCATCGGTCAGGGCCGAGACTTCGGTGACCTCGCGGCCCAGGACGAAACGAAGGAGGTCAACGCAGTGGACGCCGGTGGCCATCATGACTCCTGCGCCCGCCATCGCCGGGTCCTCCCACCACTGCTGGTCAGGTGGACGCAATGGGGGCGCCGACTGCCCCCGCACCCCACGTACCCAGTTGGCTTGCGCCAAAGAGATAGTCCCCAGCGACCCGGCGGCGACGAGGTCGCGGAGTCGCTCGTGCCCCGGATGGTTGCGTAAATGGAAGCCGACACCGAGCCGGACATTGGCCGCTGCGCAAGCGTCAACGATCCGGTTGCAGTCGTCGATGGTCAAGGCCATCGGCTTTTCGCACAACACGTGCTTGCCCGCTGCCGCCGCCTCGACAGCCTGCTGGGTGTGGAGGTGATTGGGAGACGCTAGGTAGACGACGTCGACCGCCGGGTCGCGAAGCATTGCGGCGTAGTCGTCGTAGGCGTTGGCGCCGCTGTGCTTGTCGGCGAACTCGCGGGCGCGGGCCTTGGAACGGCTCACGACGGCGGCGATCCGTGCGTCATCCGTGGCGTTGATGGCGGGTGCCATCTTCTGGTCAGGGTGGCGTCCGGTACTGACGATGGCCCAGCCGAGGGTCATGGCGCTCTCCGAAGGGGTGAGTAAAAGACAGAAGGGGCGGATGTGAATAGAGAACTGCGAAACCTTACCTGCCCTTCGTCGGCTTGTCGAAAGCCGGCGCAGGCTGGGTACGAGAAAGGGGCCGACCTCAGGCCGGCCCCTTCCGGTGTTCGCCTAGATGCCTGGAGCACTCCTACCCTTCGGACGCCTGCTCCTGAATATAACGATACGAAGCCAGGGCGGCGGCGATCCCGTCGCCCACGGCGTTGCCGAGCTGCCGCTCGGAGAACTGGCGAATGTCACCAGCAGCATAAATGCCGGGTACATTTGTCTCCATGGAGAGCGTCGTGGCGACGTGGCCCGCGGCGTCTAGGTTGACGACGTCGGTGAGGTAGTCGCTCACTGGATGGAAGCCGATGTAAATAAATACGCCCTGGGTTGGCAGCTCCGTGACCTCGTCGGTCTTGAGGTTGCGGATCGATACTGCATTGACGGCACCGTTGCCGCTGATCTTTTCGACAGCGCTGTCCCAGATGAAGCTCATATTGGGGGTCTCGAATCCTCGCTTTTGGAGGATCTTGCTCGCCCGCAGCTCGCCGCGGCGGTGTACGACGGTCACGCTCTTGACGAGGCGCGTGAGGTAAAGGCCCTCGTCCATCGCGGCATCTCCGCCACCGACGACGATCACGTCCATGTTGCGGAAAAAGTTGCCGTCGCACGTCGCACAGTAAGAGACGCCGCGGCCCGCGTACTCTTCTTCGCCAGGGACGCCTAGTTTGTTGTGTTCGCCGCCGGTGGCGATGATCACGGCACGGGCTGTGTACTCGCGCTCGTCACCGACGACCCGCTTGACCTTGCCGCCGACGTCAAGCTGCTCAACCGTGTCATATACGAACTCAACCCCGAAGCGGCGCGCCTGCTCCTCGTAGAGCCCCGCGAGTTCCGGTCCGCCGATCCCCTGAGGGAAGCCGGGGTAATTCTCGATGTCGCCGGTCTTGAGGATCTCGCCGCCGATGGCCATCTTCTCGACGATAAGGGTCTTGAGCATCGCACGGACCGCGTAAATGGACGCTGCTAAACCGGCAGCCCCTCCACCAACGATCACGACATCGTATTCGGGTTCGTTCGCCATGGGCTCCAAAGCCTCCCTGCCAGTTTTGCGCGCATCGAGCGCCCCCTCGGCGTCCTGAGTCGCTGGGTTCCGTACTGACTCTTCCATTCTACCGGCGCCCCATGCGGCTCACAACAACAACAGGGTACGGCAGCCCGAAAGGACCACTGTGGACGCCGCTCGCTGCAGCATTAAAGGGCTTTGGCACCCTAATGGACTAGGCGCTGGGGGTGTCGATAAAGGGGCCGAGCGCGGCGAGGAACCCGGCCGGGTTCTCGCCATAGCACCAATGGCCACCGCCTGGCACCTCGACCAAGGCGCAGCGGTGGATGGCCTCGGCCATGCGCTCGGCCACCTCGCGCCTCAGCAGCGGGCTGTCGGCGCCACGAATGAGGAGGGTCGGAACGCTGATGCGCGGGAGTATGTTCCAGGCGTCGGGGCGCTCATACTCGACGATCACCTGGCGGTCTCGCTTCCACGCGAGCCGGCCGTCAGGTAGCGGTCGTGTCATCGCGCGGGCCTGATGTTCAAGCAGCACCTTATTGGTACGTGGTTCACGCAGGCGCAGGCGCTCCACCACTGTCGCGATGTCGTCCCATTCGTCGCTCTCGGCCCGATAGCGATCGAACATGCCTGCCGAGCCGGGGTTCTGCTGGTCAGGGTCCATGTCAACGATGACGAGCCGCGAGACTCGCTGGGGGCGGTCGGCCACATGGGCGAAGGCGTACTTGCCGCCGGCGGAATGGCCGACCAGCGCAACGTCGTGCAGGTCGAGCGCGTCGAGAACCTCTCCCACTTCACCGACGTAATCCTCGAAGTGGTAGTGACCAGGCGTTCGCTCGCTATCGCCGTGGCCCCGGCTGTCCAAGGCATAGACGCGGTGACGCTGACTCAGCGCCGAAGCGATGTGATCCCAGTTGCCGGTGCAGTCCTGGAGGCCGTGGAGCAGCATTACGGGTGAGCCGTTTCCGCCCCAGTCCACGTAGTGGAGGCGCGCGCCTCGGGCTGTGACGAACTGGCTGGTGGGCTGGGGGCCGCTCATGAGCCACGTACCATCTCGTCTACGCGCAGCAGCGCCTGGCCGAGCACTCGAGTACCTTCGACGATGTCGTCCATGTCGGCCCACTCCTCGGGGCAGTGACTCCGTCCGTCCTTGCAGCGAATGAACACCATGCCGGCCGGCGCGATAGGGGCCAGTCGGGCGGCGTCGTGCGACGCCCGGCTCGGCAGGTATCGGTAGGGCACCGCAAGGTCGTCGCAGGCCTGGGCGACGGCGTTGCGCATGTGCTCCGGCAGCGGCACGGGCAGTTCGATGTGTTGCCAGTCGAAGGTCGCCTCCAGTTTGCGGCGTTCCGCGATGTCATGAATCTCCGTCTCGATCTCGCGGCGGGCGACGGCGAGAGCCTCGGCCTCGGTGCTACGGACCTCGATGGTCAGGTCGACGCGGCCGGGGATCACGTTAACCATGTTTGGGCTGACGCGGAGCCAGCCGACGGTGCCGACCCCTTCCGCTACCATGCCGGGCGTACTGGCGATGCGCTCGACAGCTAGGACCAGCTCGGCGGCTCCCGCCAGAGCATCACGCCGGTCCGGCATGGCCGTCGCACCGGCATGGTCGGCGGCGCCGGTCAGCGCAACCAAGGCCCGGCAGGGCGCCGCGATGGTGGTCACCACGCCGACAGCCAGGCCTTCGCGCTCCAAGACCGAGCCCTGCTCGATGTGCAGTTCGAGGTAGCCAGCGATGTCGCCCAGCTTGCGCCTCGCGGCCTCGACCTGTTTTGCATTGCCGCCCAGAGCGTCGATGGCGTCCGCCAGTGGCTGACCAAAGGGCGTCTCGGTGGCCGCGATGTGGGCGGCGGTGACGTCGCCGGCCATGAGGCGGCTCCCCAGCGGACTGAGGTTAACGATGGTCGGCTCCTCGCATACGAAGTCGACGACCTCGAGAGGGAGCGATAACTCGATTCCCGCTTCCTTCAGCACGCGCGCCACTTCCAGCGCGCCCATGACCCCGACGATGCCGTCGAACCGACCTCCCGCCTCGACGGTGTCAGTATGTGACCCCAACATGAGGACGCGGTCTCCGGCGCCGCCCCTACGTCCGATCAGGTTGCCGGCGGCATCGATGCGGACATCCAGGCCAGCCTCGATGAACCGTTCGGTGAGCCAGCGGCGTGCCTCGGCGTACTGCGGCGTGAACGCGCGTCGTGTGTAGGGGAGGTGAGGGTCAGTGAACCGGGCGATGGCCTCAAGATCCGCTTGCAGCCGGTCGCGACGCACTTCGAGGTCGGGAAGTCCTGCGGCCATGTGGACGCTCCTTGGGGAATGCGAGGTAGGCTATCATGGAGGGACAGAGGCGCGCCCGGCGGAGCCAGAGGCGCGCTTTCGCTGTGTCTTAAAAGGCTTATGGACTGGATCGCACTCGCACTCGTATCCGCGGCTGGCTTTGCCCTTGTCTCCGCCCTCGACAAGCGGCTGCTGACGCGTTACTTCCGCAACGTTCGCGGATTCAACATGGCTGTCGGCTTCATCCAGATGGCCGTCGCCATCGTCATCGTCTCCTTCGCCTGGCCGCTAACTGACGGCGGCGACGGCCGCAGCGTGGCTCTGGCGGTCGGCTCCGGGGCCCTTTGGGCGATCAGTCTGTCGCTCTACTTCTTCGCGCTGAGCCGGGTCGACGTGTCGCAGGCGACGCCCATTTGGCTCACGTCACCCATCTTTGCCGCGTTCCTGGCCGTGCTGTTTCTCGGCGACGACATATCGGTCGCGCAGTGGGGGGCCATCGTGGTCGTTGTCGTCGGGGCGGCGCTGGTGTCCTATAACCCGGCGCCCGGCAGGCGCAACTTCGTCCCCGCGGCCATCGTGGGGGCTTTGATCGTCGCCAGCGTGGTGCAGGCAGGGGCGTTCGTGGTGAATAAGGAGGCGAGCGACGGCCTGAGCTTCTGGCTGAACAATGGGCTTCGTGGGCTCGGCTTTGGGACTGGCATGATGCTCTTCAACCTCTCGGGTTCGGGGCTGCGGAGCGTGCGGGACAGCCTCCGCGATGCGGCGGGCACACGGCTGCTGATCTTTACGGAAGGCATCATGGCGCAGGTGTCGAGTTTAGCCCTCATCGCGTCCATCACACTGGGGCCCGTCGCCCTTGTCGCCGCCGTGTCATCCTCACGGCCGCTGTTCTTGCTCGGGATAAGCACCTTGCTTAGCAGTCGTCTCTTCGGGTTGCTGAACGAGCCGCTCGATCGCAATACGCTGGCACTCAAAGGCGCTTCGACCGTGATGATCGTCGCAGGGACCAGTGCGCTGGCTATCGTCTAGCCGCCGCCGACGGGGCGGACAATCTCGACGCGATCGCCCTGGCAGAGGGTGACGACTTCGAAGGCGTCTCGCTCGACCACGTCGCCATTGCGCGCCACGGCAATGTACCGGCTGTCGAAGCCGAGGGATGCCACGTAGGTCGCCACGGTGATGGACTCCGCCAGTTCGATCTCCTGTCCATTGATGACGAGCGTGATCACCGTATCGCCTGCACGGCTCGCTGCGCCCATGCAGTATCGACTGCCTGGCGCAGCGCTTGCGCGGCTGCCCGCGGGTCCGGTGCGGCAAGCACTGCGCGAATGACCGCGACCCCGCCAGCGCCCGCCGCGATGACCGCGCCCGTGTTGGCATGGGTGACCCCACCGACACCGACCACAGGCATGCTCACCGCTGCCGTCATGGACTCGATGAGGCTGAGGCCCGCGCTCGCTGCGCCAGGGTGCGACTCGGTGGCAAAGACGGCGCCGGCCTGCACGTAGTCGGTGCCGTCCCGCACGGCTGCCACGGCCCCGTTGACGCTGTGCATCGAGCGCCCGATGAGCAGCGAAGGCGGGCGCTGCGCCTGGGCAATGGACATCGCGTCTTCCGGCAAGTGAACGCCGTCGGCCTCGACCGCCAACGCCACTTCGAGGCTGCCGTTGACGATGAGCAGCGCTCGCCCGGCGGTGATGTCGCGCAGGCGCCGAGCCAGCGAGGTCAGGCCGGTGGTCGATAGGCCTTTCTCGCGCAGCTGGACGACGTCGATGCCACCGGCGAGAGCGAGGTCGACTGCGCGCACGAGGGCCTCGCTGCTCCCAGCGACACGTCGGTCGGTGATCAGACAGACGCAGGGTGTCGGTAGCGAGGTCATGTGGATGAGATGGCACCCTCGAGCGGGCTTGATGCTTCGGCGTAGCCTTGCCTGCCGATGCGGCCCGCAAGGTAGGCAAGGCGCCCGGCCTCGACGCCCAAGCGGAAGGCCTCGCCCATGAGGGCCGGGTTCTGCGCCCGTGCGATGGCGGTGTTCACCAGCACGGCGTCAGCCCCCATCTCCATGGCCTGGGCGGCATCCGACGGCACGGCGAGACCCGCGTCGACGATGACCGGGACGGTGGCCTGCTCGATGATGATATTGATCTCCTCGGCGGTGTGGATGCCCTGGCCGGAGCCGATGGCCGAGCCCAAGGGCATGACGGTGGCGCAGCCCATCTCTTGGAGCCGTTTGGCGAGCACTGGGTCGGCCTGGATGTAGGGCAGAACCGTGAAGCCGTCGTCGAGCAGCGCCCGCGCCGCCTCCAGCGTGCCGATGGGGTCTGGCATCAGGTACTTGGGGTCGGGGATGACCTCCAGCTTGATGAGGTTCGGCAGGCCGAGCGACCGGGCGAGCCTAGCCACCATCAGCGCGTCGCCAGCGGTCTCGCAGCCGGCGGTGTTCGGCAGGACGGTGAAGTGAGCCGGATCCAAGTAATCGAGGATGCTCTTTTCTTTGGGGTCCGCGAGGTTCAGGCGACGGATGGCAACGGTGACCAGCTCGGCGCCGGAGGCCCTGAGCGATGCGACCATCTGCTCAGGGCTACGATGCCGGCCAGTCCCGGCGATGAGGCGGGAGCCGAAGGTGTAATCGCCGATTCGTAAGGGCAGGTCTTGCATGGCTCGCTCCAACAAAAAACCATCGCCTTGCAGGGGACGATGGTCCGTGGCGATCCCTGCGCTGGCATTATCCAGATCAGGTGCGCCGGTCGCCCCGAACGCAGGGCCTCTCAGCCGGGCTCACCCCAGCTCCCGTCCACGGCCAGCGTAGCACCACCCCTAAAGAGGGTCAAACAAGGAGGGGTGAACGGGCCAAACACGCGGAGGATGCACTACCGAAACAGGTCCTTTTCGCGCTCGCGTAGCAGCGGTGCGACGCCCGAGTCGCCCGCGGGGTAGACGTAGCCCCTGATGATGGCGGCAGGCGTGCGCGCCAGCTTGTGCGTGACCAGCTCGGACGCCGCGGCCAGCTCGTCAGCGATGGCGATGGTCGTGGACATGAGCTCGCGCCCGTCGGAGTCGTATTGTCCGCGATAGTCGAGCACCGCCTCCATTCCGGCGACGCCGACGGCGACGTTCTCCGCGCCCTCCCGCCATGGCCTGCCAAACGTATCGCTGACGATGACGGCGATGTCAACGCCGCACAGCTCACGCACGCGCTGGCGCATCGCACGGGAAGAGGCGTCGGCGTCCTCGGGCAGCAGCACGACGGTATGGGTCGAGCCGGAATTCGAGGCGTCCACCCCGGAGTTGGCGCACCGGAAGCCGTGGCGCGTCTCGGTGATGAGCACACCCGCCTCCATGCGAACGACGCGCACCGCCTCGCGCAGGGCCACTTCGACGACCCGCGCGTCCTTGTCCCAGGCGTCGGCGTAACTTTGGGCCAGCGCCGACGGCGTGACGGTGCGCAGATCGGTGATGCGGCCTTCGGCCTTCGAGACCACCTTCTGGGTTACGACCAGCACGTCGCCGTTGGCCAGCGGCGTGCCCTGGCCAGCCGCCGCCTCGGCGATAAGCGCACCGAGGTCGGCGCCCGGCTCGACCTCCGGTAGGCCTTCGATGCCGAGGAGTGTGACGGTGGATGGCACGGTGCGATTCTCTACGCCGCAAGCACTTCTGTCAGTAGGGTAACGCTTACGAAGGCACCTGCTACACTCGTTTTTGACTATTCACGCAGGAGGGTGTTGTCATGACCGAAGAACTGGAAGGCGAAGTCCAAGTAGACATCCGCTACTGCGTCGGCTGAGGGAAGCTCCCTATGGCCGCCTGGATGGCGACCGAGATTTTCGGAGCTTGCGGGAACGAGGTCGGCGTGACGTTAACGCCCGTCGGGAAGGGCCGCTTCGAGGTTTACATCGATGACGAGCTGGTCTACAACAATAAAGAGCACGAGGCCTCTGGAATCACACCGGAGTCGGTGAAGGCCATCAACAAGCAGATCAAGGCCAAGCTAGAGGCACAAGTGGCGATGGGCTAAAGCCTCGTTTGCTGCGCAGCGGCCTCCGGCACGGGCGTTGGTTTTTCCGCCGAGCCTGTCCCTGCGCTCCCAAGGCGTGCTAGCCTGAGCGCGATGGCCCCCTACATTGAGATCGACATCGAGCCCGGCCCCAACACCGAATGGGCGGTGGTGAAAGTCTTCCAGGCCCGCGAGGAGCCGACTGAGCTGTCGCGGGTCGTGTCGATGCGCCCCGACGGGTCAATCGGCCCCTGCGTGGTCACGGGCTGGTCGGGCGAAGGTCCCGTGCCGGCATACGCAGCCAAGGTGTTCGACTCCGGCGAGGGCACGGTGTTGCTGGTCTACGGCGGCGACGCCGGTATCCGCTTGAAGGACGCGGCGTCAGTGGAGCTATGGGATCTCGATGACGTAGGCCAGTGGGGGGAGCCCTGCTTGCTTCTCGACCCCGCCACCGAGTTCGAATAGCTCGCGCGCTAGTCGATCGCCGGCTCGTCCATGGCGGCCAGCCGTAGGTCGGCGACACGTGTCGCGGCCGACGGCTGGAGCTCCTGCAACAAGTACGTGAGCTGCAGGTACTGCGGCCGATACGTCAGCTTGGGCATCTCCCACCAAGGGATATCAGTCATTACGGATCCTCTCACTTCGAAGTGAGAGGAGAATTACTGAAGAGAATCTGACTGCGCCAGAGCAATTTGGCACATTTGTTCTGTTTGACCACATCCCCTCTCTGTCCATCGAGTGCGCTGCCGCCAACTCACATCGCGACCTGTCGCAGCTGACTTACCGCCCGTGCCCTCGGCCACCATGTGCTGGGCACAAGGGCGAGCTCCTGCCTCGAACCATCCCAACTGATGGACCACAATGTCCACCAGCCGGCGCGCCCGCTAGGGTGGCCCACAACAGGACGGCGTGCAGGCGAAAGACTTAAGTGTAGCGCTGGCCGTACACGGCGCGAGGGCTGATGAAAACTGCCGCGCGGTGCTCATCCCTCATCGCGCGATCGTACGCGCCCCAGTCGTCGTGGGTGCCTCCCGCGGCAGTAAAGACATTCCGTAGTAGCTGGCGTAGCTCCTCGCTGTCCGTGTTGTCCTGGCCGTGGATGACCGCACTACCTTCGACGGTCACCCAGCTGCCCCAGCTCTCCGAAGCCACGAGCACTGCGCACCGGGAATCACGCCGCAGGTTACGGACCTTGGCGGAATCGTCGCGGGCGACCAGTGCTATGCCGTCCCGGAAGGGCCCGCCCAGCACGAGGCTCATCTGTGGCGCTCCTGAGCGCCGGAACGTCGTCACGACCATGCGATGGTGTTGCTGTAGGAAAGGTAGGGCCTTGCCAATCTCCATGGTCTTGCTCCTTGCTGCCTAAGAGTCTACCCAGCTGACGCTGATGCGCTCTGTAGCCCCTAGCCCAAGAAGCCCTTGTATCGCGAACGATCATCGCGCTTGAAAGCAGGCCATCCCAGAGCGCCATGATGTCCTTCCGGCACTCGAGCCGAAGACCATTCTAGAGCACCGAGACCAGAGACCTGAGCTTGGGGACGCACGCCACCTCCGTGAGGAGCGCGCCTGTCCCACGAACGCCCCACGGAGCTCACGAGCCCCACGGAACCCTCACGGAACCCTCACGGAACCCTCACGGAACCAATGTCCACGGCGCAAAGGGCTGATTAGAATTCGGGGCATGGCGACAGGAGCATTCCTCGGCCTGCTTCAAGGTCTCTTCGAGTGGCTGCCTGTCAGTTCCCAGGGCGCCGTCACAGCGATTGCGAACCTCGTCCTCGACCGCGATATCGACGAGGCGATTGCCCTCGGGCTCTGGCTCCACCTAGGGACGTCTATGGCCGCCGCTATTGCATTCCGTGCCGAGGTCCTCGAGCTACTTCGCGAGGCGGTCCGCCGCGAGAGGCCGCGCTCGCCACGTTTCGACTTCCTTGTGTTGGCCACGGCCGCCAGCATCGTGGTCGGCTTGCCGCTGGTGCTGACACTCGGCAACCTGTCGTCGCGAGCAGGGTCGGCCGCGATGATCGCCGTCGGCGTCGCGATGCTGTTTACCGGCGCTGTGCAGTTGGCTTCACCGCGACACGGCACGCATGGTGAAAAGGAAATCGGGAGAGGAGATGCGGTTCTCGCCGGCCTGGCCCAAGGGCTTGCCACCATTCCGGGCCTGAGCCGGTCCGGGCTCACCGTCGCCGTCCTTCTCGGCCGCGGCGTCGAGCGCGAGGCAGCGCTGCGGCTTAGCTTCCTCATGAGCATCCCCGCTGGACTCGGTGCCGCGCTCATCGCTGGCTTCGACTCCAACCTGCTGACCAGCATCGAAGGGCTCGTCGGCGCCTTTGTTGCGTTGGCGGTCGGGCTCGTGTCGATCAGGTTGCTGCTGGCTCTCGCGAGGCATGTCAACTTCGCGGCGTTCGTCTTGCTCATGGGTGCTGCCATCGCGGGCGGCGGCATCTGGCAGACGTTGGCCTAGCCTCAGACCAAGTCCGCGGTGGCCAGCGACCGGTAGGCTGGCCCTTCCTCTCCAAGCACGCTGTGGACCAAGGCGACTCGTTCCACTGAGAAGCGGGTTAGCGTGTCGTTGGCCGATTCGCCCCCCGTGCCCGTGACCTCAGTCAACTCGTGCGGGCGCACGCCGTTCGGCACGCGGGCCAGCGTCAGGTGCGCCCTGAACGGCCGTTCCTCGGCGAGGAACCCCACGCCAACGAGCGCTGCTTCGGTGCGGTCCCGCAGCAGGGTGAGCGCATCGAGATCTCCCGTGAGCCCAGCCCACAGCACCTTTGGGGCGTGGGCGTTCGGGAAGACACCAATGGCACCCACGCCCAGATCGAAGACCGGCTGGCCTCGCACCGCGTTCGCCATGGCGATGGCCAGCTCCGGCACCCGGATAACCTCCACGTTCCCGAGGAACTTCAGCGTCAGATGGATTCTGCCGGGCGTCACCCAGCGCCGCGCGCCGCTATCCGCTCGCGCAACGTGGCCTGAAGCAACCCCAGCGCGCCCCTGGCGGTCGGTGGTATTTCAGCCGCAACGAAGAGCCGGATCCGGCCTGGTTCATTCACGGCCCCCCCCTGATCTCGTCGCGCAGCCGGCCCAACTCGCCATACCATCTCGCGATGTCCTCCAGCGAGTAAACGGCGTTTGCCGGGCTTGGGTTGGGCGCGACGAAAATGAGGCTGCTGCCGATTCGCTCCTGCTGGCGCCCCAGTGCGAGCTCCGTCTGCACGCCGTCCGCGTAGCGAACATAGTTGCGGTAGCCCATCAGGCCATTGAAGCAGACGATGGCGGGTGCATAGCGTAGGAGTTTCTCCTTCGTCTCCGGCGCCCAGCGCCGGTAGTCTGCGACCCGCAGACTACCGGCGCTGTTGCTGGCCCGTTTGACCACGTCAGTGAAGCCGATGCCGTAGCCGGGCATGCTGGCGTCGTCCTCAGGGCCCAGGTCGTCGTGTCCGGGGACGAGACCCGAGCGGTTCACGGCCTTCCAAAATCGATTCTGCGGGGTCGCGAAATAATGTCCGACCTGGGCCGAGTAGACGCCTGGGTTGATCCCGACGAAGACGATATCAAGGCCCTCGCGGAGATAATCGGGCAGAGTGTCCATTAGAGCCCGAAGAGTCGGGCCGCGTTGCCATGGAGCACCGCCGCGGCGTCGTCCTGCGGCAGCACGGTGCGCGCCTGGTCCGCCGATCGTCGCGCGCTGAGCAGCGGGAAGTCGGACCCGAAGAGGACACGGTCGGCTCCGACGACGCCTGTGACGGCGGCGAAGACGTCCGCGCCGTAGAGGAACGGCGACGCAGCGGAATCGAAATAGACGTTCGTCAACGCCGCCCAGACTTCCGGCATCAGCGCGTAGAAGGGTAGCCCGCCGCCCCAGTGGGCGAAGATAAACGTTGTACCGGGGTAGGCCTGCGCCAATGCCATGAGCTTGTCAGGTGTCGTATCGCCCTTACCGGGGTAAGCGTGGCCTACCGGCTCCGACCCATGGACCAACACTGGCAGGCCGAGCCTCGCTGCCAGCGCCATCAGCTCCGGCATGCCGTCGCCATGAGGGAGGTCGATGCGCTGGCTGGCCAAGTGGAACTCGCCGATGCCGCGGGCGCCCGCGGCGGCACTGCGTTCCACCTCGGCGAGGGCTGCGTCACCCCAGCCGGGGTGGACGCTGACGAACGGCACAATGCGCCCCGTGTGAGCCTCGGCTGAGGCCAAAAGGTAGTCGTTTGCTTCCCTGGCTACGGCCGGATCGCACCAGCCGTAGCCGACCGCAACTGAGGTTTGGACGCCGTCGCGCTCCATGGCCGCGACGAGGTCGTCGGCCGTCGCGAGCCGAGCATCGTCGGTGGGGAACAGCGTCGCGAAGGTCGCATCGCGCCTCCGCAGTTCCGCGAGGCGATCGCGGAAGCCTGGCGGGAGCAGGTGGGTGTGGGCGTCGATGACCAAAGGGGCTGACCGTGGGGCGGAGCCTGAGTCGGCTTCGGCTAGTTCTCGCCCGGAGCGATCTCCCCGTCCTCGGAGTACTCGCGATTGGAGAAGACGCCGATCTCACGCCCTTGGTGGACATGGATGATGAGGTCGTCTCGTGACAGGCCCACGGCGTCGAGGAGCTCCGAGTCGAGGTCGTCGATCAGGTCTTGTATCTCATCCTGCGTGAAGCGCTCGGACACTGTCAGCGTGGCGTGAATCACATTGCCTGCATAGTGGATGTCGAAGCGGCCCTGCGGCTGGTCCTCTTCGAAGATCGTGTAGACCTCAGAGTGGGGCGTGCGGACCTCGCGCTCGAAACGTAATTCCATGTCTGGTGCCCCTCCTCTCTGCTACTCGCGTACGTGGCCGTTGCCCAGCGCAACCCACTTGTACGTAGTCAACTCACGCAACCCCATAGGGCCACGAGCGTGTAGCTTGTTCGTGCTGATTGCCACCTCCGCACCCAAGCCAAGCTGCCCTCCGTCATTGAACCGAGTGCTGGCGTTGACTAGCACCACCGCGGCGTCGACCTCGTCGACGAATCGGCTCGCAGCAGCATAATCGTTCGTCACTATAGCTTCTGTGTGTCCGCTCCCGTACCGCTCGATGTGGGCGACGGCCTCGCCCAATGAATCGACCACACGCACCGAAAGGATCAGGCCCAAAAACTCTTGGCCGAAGTCATCGTCAGTGGCCGCGTGGACTCGTGAGCCACCGAGAGGGCCGAGGAGAGTGAGGGCTCGCTGGTCACAGCGCAGCTCGACGCCGGCGGGCAGGAGGCGCTGAGCCACGGTCGGCAGCACCGCGGGCGCGGAGTTCACGTGCACCAGCAGAGTGTCGAGCGCGTTACACACCGCGGGCGATTGAACCTTGGAGTTGAGAACAATATCGCTTGCCATCGAGGGGTTCGCGTCAGCGTCCACGTAGGCGTGGCACACGCCAATCCCGCCGATAATGGAAGGCATGGTTGCCTCTCGGGCCACCATGTGTACGAGGCTGGCGCCTCCTCGTGGGATGAGCAAGTCTATGTATTCGTCAAGCTTCAGCATCTGCTCGACCAGCGAGCGGTCCGTGGACTCCACGACCTGCACAGCGTCAGCCGGCACGTCCGTGTGCGCCAGCGTTTCGCGGATGAGCCGACCGAGCGCGATGTTGGTGTGGAACGCTTCGCTGCTGCCGCGCAGAATAACTGTGTTGCCTGACTTGATGCAGAGCGACGAGATGTCGACCGGCACCTCCGGCCGCGCCTCATACACCGTCCCGATGACACCCAGCGGCACCCGGCGGCGCTCCACCCGCATGCCATTTGACAGGGTGCGCGCGTCGAAGGACTCGCCGACAGGGTCGGGGAGGGCGACGACCTGCCTGGTGCGATTGGCCATCGCCGCCAGCATGGCAGGAGTGAGTTTGAGGCGGGCGAGGAACGCCTGCTCCAGTCCCGCCTGGCGGCCGTTGGCCATGTCCGTGGCATTTGCCTCCAGGAGGTTTGTTTCCTCGCGCTCGACCGCCTCGGCGATGGCCAGAAGCGCGAAGTTCTTCGCGCCAGTAGGCAATGACCGCAGCGTGCGTGCGGCGGCCTTGGCGGCCCGGGCCTTCTCGATGAGCTCGGCGGTGGTGGTGGTCATGGCTACAGCACTACCATCGAGAGGCCCACCCGCTGCTGCCCCAAGGCCCGCTCGAGGGCCCGGCCCGGAGGGAGCCCAAATGCATTCTCGCAACGGTTCTCGCTTTCCGACATATTAGACACATTAGAGCACCACCATGTTGTTGCGATGTATCACCTCATCACCGTAGTGATGGCCGAGCAGTCTCGTAATGTCGGTCGACCTAGCGCCGCGAAGCACGCGCAAGTCTTCACCCCCGTAAGACGAAATCCCGCAGGCGACCTGCTCACCGGACTCCGTGATCACGGCCACCACGTCACCACGCCGGAAAGATCCGCGGACGTAGCGTAGCCCGGCTGGGAGTAGGCTGCCATGCCGTGCCCGCAACGCCGTCACCGCGCCGTCGTCTACCACCAATTGGCCGCCGCCTTCGGCCATCCCGCTTAAGAGCCAACGCTTGCGACTTTCCATTTGGTTCACGTTCGTTGAGAACAGCGTCCCGACCGACGTCCCGGCGGCTGCCCTGGCGACTACGCCGGGCTCAGCCCCGCTTGCTACGACGACGACAATGCCCGCTGCCGTGGCGCGGCGCGCGGCTTCCAGTTTGGACAACATGCCGCCCCTTCCGGCCGAGGTGCTGCCCGAAGGCTCGGCCATGGCGAGCACCGAGTCGTCGATGCGCTCGACGCGCTCGATGAGGGCAGCGGACGGATCGCGGTGCGGATCGGCGGTGAACAGTCCGCCGGTGTCCGTGAGCAACAGAAGCAGGTCGGCGTCGACCAAATTGGCCACGAGCGCAGAGAGCGTGTCGTTGTCCCCGAAGCGCTCCTGGCCGATTTCAGCCGTGTCCACCACATCGTTTTCGTTGACGACGGGCAGAACGCCGTGCTCCAGCAAGCCCTCCAGCGTGCCGCGCACATTCAGGTAGCCCTGGCGGTCCTCAACGTCGTGCCGAGTCAGGAGTGCCTGCGCCACCGTGATGCCGTGGCGGGCGAAGAGCTCCTGGTAGGCATGCATGAGTTTGCCCTGGCCCACGGCGGCCAAGACCTGGCGTTCAACGACGCGCGTGTCCCCCGCGTCGCGAAGAGACTCACGCCCCGCGGCGATAGCGCCAGAGGTGACCAAGACGACCTGCGCGCCCTTACGGCGGACGCATGCGATCTGCTCCGCCAGCGAGGCAAGCGTCGCCTGGTCAAGCCGCTCGGTGCGGCCCGTCAGCACGTTGGTCCCCGCCTTGACGACGATACGCCGGTGGGCCAGGACGCTTTCGTGAGAGGAAAGAGTCATGGAGCGCGCCTTCCGCGAGACTACCTGCGGTCCCCGTCCGCTTGGTGCTCACCAATTATATCGCACGCGTATCGCCGCCCTGACGGGTACGCCCTTTTCCTGTGCCACGGTGCGGGCTGCGGCCCCGTGCTCAAGGACCTTGCCATGCTAAAATACGCGAGCGGGACCGCGACGATGATGTGGGCCGCCATCCTCCTCTTCTGGGCTCGGAAGGGGCGTCTTGGCGTGGGAGCGAAAAGGCATGGGCCTCGAAGGTCTGTTCGACGTGCTACGGGCGGTGCCTGCGTACCGAGAGGTGCTGGCCGCGCTCGACGGCGAGGGCCGTGACGCGCAGCGAGTCACGTTGTTGGAACAAGCGAAGCCGTACCTCATTGCGACAATGTGGCGCGAGCTGGGTAGGCCGATGCTCTTGGTCTGCCCCAAGCCGGAGGATGCGCGCAGGCTCGTTGACCAGCTTGGGGCCTACTGCGACGACGACAGCTCCATCCACCACTTCGCCGAATCTGAGGTACTGCCCTACGAGCGGCTGGCGTTGGATCTCGCCACTCTGCATCCCCGTATCGAGGCACTATCGGCGCTTACGCGGGGCGGCAACGGCGGCCCGCCGCTGATCGTCGCTTCGACCATGGCCCTCATGCAGCAAACCATAGGAGCCGACCTCTTTGGCCGACTCACGGAGCACATCAGTGTGGGGCAGCGCCTGGCCCTCGAGCCCTTGCTCGAAGGCCTGGCGCGAATGGGGTATACGTTTGGCTCCGCCGTTGAGCAACCGGGCTCTGTGTCCCGCCGCGGCGGGATCGTCGACATCTTCTCCCCGCAAATGGACCTCCCTGCCCGTATCGAACTGTGGGGTGACGTGGTCGATTCGATTCGGCTGTTCGATCCCGCGACCCAGCGCTCAGTCGAGCCGACCCAGGCCCTTATCCTTTTGCCGGCGTGGGAAGTGTTGCCTGCCTTCGTGGACCACGGCGAGATCACGGAGCGTATGCGCGCCCTCGATTTCCGCAGCGTCAAGACCGGCGAGCGCGACCGGATCGACGACGAATTGGCCGAGCTGATGGCAGGCCTGTCCACCGACAACGCGTCGTTCTACGCCGGCTTCTTTCACCAACACACCCTGCTCGACCACCTCGACCCAGCCACAGCGCCGCTTGTGCTCATCGACGAGCCCGCTGAGGTTGAAGAGGCCGCCCACCACTGGGAGGCGAGCGCAGCGAGGTTGCGTTTGATCAAGCAGGAGCGCGGCGAGCTTCCCGATGGATTCCCCGTGAGCTTTACCGATTGGTCGACGCTCGCTGAGGAGCTCGGCCGCCTCCCGCGCATTGAGGTCAGCCGCTACCACTTGGGGGCGAGTGCCTCAGCGGTGGAGCTGCCGTTCGAGCCCTCCCCGGCGTACCACGGGAACCTGGACGAGATGACCAAGGTGCTAGGCACTGGCCGTCGAGGCTTAGCAGTTGTCGCGACGCAGCACTCCCAGCGCCTCGGTGAGCTGTTCCACGAGGCCGCGGTACCTGTCCAGGAGTCGCGCTCGCTCGACGGTGCGCCGCTCAGCGACGTCGTGCAGGTTGTCCACGCGCCAGTGGCCGGAGGCTGGATGCTGCGTGAGCGCGAAGAGGCCTCGGCCCCGCTGCTGACCTTGCTCACCGACACCGAGGTGTTTGGGACTGCGAAACGGCGTTCGTCACGGCCGCGCCGCCGAGCGCTCCCCGCTCACCACATCCTTATCGAAGACCTTACGCCAGGGCAGTTCGTGGTCCACGTTGACCACGGCGTCGCTCGCTTTGCAGGCACGCAAACGATGGACGGCGGGGTCGAGACCGGAGAGGGCAGGGAGTACTTGGTCCTCGAATACGCCGACCGTGACCGCCTCTACGTCCCCATGGAACAATTGGCGCGCGTCTCGCTGTACTCCGGTGGCGACGACGCAGACCCATCGTTGACGCGGCTGGGCACCCAAGAGTGGTCGCGGACCGTGGCGCGAGCCCGGGAGTCGACCCTGCGCCTGGCGGTCGACCTGCTCGCGGTCCAGGCACAGCGCCAGCTGGTCCAAGGCCACGCCTTCGCGCCTGACACTCCCTGGCAGCGCGAGATGGAAGACGCCTTCCCCTACGTCGAGACGCCAGACCAGGCGACGGCCATCCTTGACGTGAAGGAGGACATGCAGGGTACGCAACCGATGGACCGGCTGATCTGCGGTGACGTCGGCTACGGCAAGACCGAGGTCGCCCTGCGAGCCACGTTCAAGGCGGTCATGGAGGGTAAGCAGGTTGCCGTGCTCGTGCCCACAACAGTCCTTGCGCAACAGCACGCAGTGACCTTCGCCGAGCGCCTTGATCCCTACCCCTTGCGCCTCGAAGTGCTGAGCCGGTTCCGCACCGACGCCGAGCAAGACCAAGTGATCGCAGCTCTAAAAGAGGGCGAAGTGGACGTGGTCATCGGAACGCACCGGTTGGTCCAAAAGGACGTCGGCTTTAAGGACCTAGGGCTGGTGGTGATTGACGAGGAGCACCGCTTCGGCGTCAATCACAAGGAGCGGCTCAAAGACCTCCGACGTGAAGTTGATGTGCTGACCATGACCGCCACCCCTATCCCCCGGACCATGCATATGGCGTTGGCCGGGATCCGAGACATTTCCACCATCGAGACGCCGCCGGAGGAGCGGCTCCCCATTAAGACTTACCTGGCCGAGGCCTCGGACGACTTGGTGCGCGAGGCGATACAGCGGGAGCTTGACCGAGGAGGGCAAGTCTATTTCCTCCACAATCGAGTGAAGAGCATCGGTCTCACGGCAGGTCACCTGCGCGAGCTCGTTCCTGAGGCGCGTATCGCCGTCGCCCATGGCCAGATGCCCGAGGACCTGCTGGCCGACGAGATGGAGCGCTTCGCGGCTGGCGACGCCGACATCCTCGTCTGCACGACTATCATTGAATCAGGCCTCGACATCCCCTCTGTCAACACGCTGATCATCGACCGCGCCGACCGGCTCGGCCTAGCGCAGCTCTACCAACTCCGCGGTCGCATCGGCCGCCGCGCACAACGGGGCTATGCTTACCTGCTGGTGCCACCAGGCAAACGGCTCACCGAAGCGGCACAGCGGCGGTTGCAGACCATCGTCGCCGCCACGGAACTGGGCGCCGGTTTCCGCATTGCCATGCGCGACTTGGAAATACGAGGCGCAGGCAACATCCTCGGTGCCGAGCAGAGCGGCCATATCCATGCCGTCGGCTTCGACCTCTACACGCGACTGCTCGCCGAGGCCGTCCAACAGCTTCGAGCGTCAGGGACCGGTTCTCCGGCGCCGATCGAGTCCGACCCGCAGGTGGATCTCCATCTCGGTGCCGGCGTTCCGGAGGATCTCGTAGCTCACCTGCCAACGCGCATGGGACTCTACCAGCGCATGGCGAGAGCCCGGACGGTGGACGACGTGGAGGAATTGGCCCGCGAGTTTCGCGACCGCTTTGGGCACACGCTGCCCGACGACGTCCACCACCTTCTCTATGGCGTGCGAGTCTCAGTCATGGCCCGGCTCGCCAGCGTCGAGGCGGTTATCCGGCGTGGGGGCGAGGTGACCATCAAACTGCGGGAGCCAACGGGAGGCGCGCGCCTCCCGTTGGCTCGGGCCTTGGGCCACGACGTGCAGGTCGGCCACCAGCAGATTCGGCTGGCGGCCGACGGTGAAACCCCGTGGGGCCAAGCATTGCTGGAGGTGCTGGAGAGGCTCGCGGCGTTCCGCGAGCAGATGGCCGACCAAGTGGCATCGATAGCGGTACCGGCTGCCGCAGCCCGGGGAGGCTAGTTCTCGCTGAACTGGGAGCGGCCGTTGCCGCGTGGCCCGTTGGGCGGACGCCTGCGTCCCCGCCGACGCGCCGCCTGTTGCTGCGGCTCGTCGGTTTCCAATTCCTGGTACTGGAAGCTGCCGGCGGGGAGAGGACCTCGCAGCCGAAGCAGCAACTCTGCCTCCTCCGGCTTGAGAGTGCCTGCCTCATCCTTCAGCCGCAGCAGAGTGAGGACCAGCGCGCGATTCTCCTCGGTGAGGTCCGCGAAATACACCTGATACGCCATGTGCCGTACAGCCTTCGAAGGGGATTTGTCCTCTTAAGGGACGGCGGACGGAAGCGCCCGCGAATGAGCCTTACTCTAGCACACCATGGCGAGCCCGCCCGCCGTTTGGCTCGTTGCTTCGGATGCGCTTAATAAGGGATCAATCCCGCCTCACGCAGGTGAGGCACGACGGCTGCCAGGCTCGTTACCCTCGGACAATCGGCGGGCACAGGCCCCGTATTCGCCTGGCCCATATCTTCCGGCCCGGCCACTAGGATTGCATACATACCCACCCCTTGCGCCCCCACCACGTCGCCCTCGTAGGAGTCGCCGACGTGCACGGCCTCGCTCGCGGCAAGCCCTGCCTGCCTGAGCGCCGCCTCAAAGATCGGCGCGTGGGGTTTGCCGACACCCACCTGCCCTGAGGAGACGACCACGTCGACCAAGTGCCCCAGCCTCATGCCATCGACGATAGAGGGCAGCTCCTTGCCCATGTTCGAGATGACGCCCGTAGAAAGCCCGGCAGCCCTCACAGCCTCCAGCGCCGTCCGCGCCTCGGCGAAAGGAACGAGTTCCTTGGGGGCATCGTTCACGCGCTGCCAGATACGACCGGCAACCGCGATCCCCACCTCAACGCCGGCCGCACTCAACAGCCGGCGCTCGTACTCGGACAGCGTGGCGTCCCGCTCGGCGGCGTTGCGGCTCGCGATAAGGCTGCGGGCGTTTTCCGAGTCCAAGTAGGCGTTCGCGATGGAGTAGGCCCTGCCGACCGCAGCGGAGTCGACGCTGACACCCTCCGCGGCTGCGGCCGTTGTCTGAATCTGAGGGCCAGCCGGTTGCCAGCCGACGAGTGTCCCGTAGAAATCAAAAAACACACCTCGTATCATCGCACCACCTAGTCTATCCCTGGCCGAGCGTAGATGACTGCCCTCGCGACAATTTGGTGGCGAGCCTGCGACATCCTCTTGCCCTTGCGCTGCGTGGGCTGCGGCGCTCCCGTTGCTAGTTGCCCCTCCTGTACGGTGCCCGGTTTCTCCCAAGCATGCGGACAGCGCAGGTTACCGCAACCAGCGTTTAGCCAAACGCGAGGAGCCTTTGTTTAGGATGATGCCGTGCGTGCGGCGGTCCACCGGCTGAAGTACGCCAACCTCCGTGCCCCCCGCCCCGGCTGGCGGGGACGCGGCCGGCATGCGCCTGATCTTTGACGACGCCATGACCACCGAGAGCACCCTGCACGCAGCTACCACCGCGCTGCTCGACGCGGGCGCCGAAGCGCTGGTGTTCACCAAAGAGCCATAGGGATTCACAGCCAGTGGCGTCCGTCTTGCGCTCACACTCCATTCTTGACCCCTCCAGCCTCCTAGCCTCCTGCTA
>Ga0114999_10002911_pt1 | contig 21969 bp, 20 predicted proteins | sample ArcticOcean_MG_C_3_FD_89820 | JGI IMG/M metagenome (GOLD analysis project Ga0114999, IMG submission 89820) | Marine microbial communities from western Arctic Ocean - ArcticOcean_MG_CB8_126 | ecosystem: Environmental > Aquatic > Marine > Oceanic | place: Arctic Ocean: Canada Basin | collected...
AAGCCAAGCTCTTCCTTGCGAATCACGACACTTTTCACTACCATAAGACAGCTTTTCAATGGCCTTGCACCCCTTGAGACAGACCTTGTCGAAGCCACTGAACGATGGTGGACAGAACATCTCAAGCCATCTCGACCACCTCTGGTGCCCCGTAGCAACAAAGCTAAGGCCTTCTACCCAACCTTATTTTTCGAAATTTTTTAAATGGGAGCTTCTCATGGACGAATACCAACAATTCTTCTTCGACCTCTACGGTTACCTCGTTGTCGAAAACGCCCTCACACCCGAAGAAGTGGATGCTTGCAATGAAGCCATTGACAACAACCCCGACCAAATGCGCATTCGTTCATCTGAGCAATCCCTCTCAGGAACCTCCACCACCCTGAAAGGCAAACACGGCCGGGGCGACTTAGGCGGTATGCTCACCTGGCCCAAACCCTATTGCCAACCTTTTCGCGACCTACTCGCACATCCCAAAATCGTTCCCTACCTCGTTGAACTTCTCCGCGAAGACTGCCGCCTCGACCACTTGTATGGCATCGTCATGGAAAAAGGTGCCGAAGGGCATACCCTCCACGGAGGGGGTACTGCCGACGACCTCACACACTTTTATCAATTTCACAACGGTCGCATGCGGTGCGGCCTCACCGTGGTCTCTTGGGTACTCACCGACTGCAACCCCGGCGAAGGCGGCTTTGCCTGCATTCCTGGCAGTCACAAAGCCAATTATAAAACACCCCGCGACGTGGCCCTCTTAGACAAAAACATCGGTGTGGTCCAACAAGTATCCGCCAAAGCCGGTTCCGCCATCATCTTCACCGAAGCCCTCACACACGGCACCATGCCCTGGACGGCAGACCACCAACGCCGATCCATTCTCTACAAATATGCACCCGGTGTACTCACCTATTCAAGCCGATACGTCCCCCCCCAAATTGAAGACGTACTCGACGAATTCACACCCGAACAACGCGCCTTGCTCGAACCCCCGTATCGAACCAACCGCCCCAAAGTGACCGGAGCCTAATGCCCTCTAAAATCACATCATCCCCATTGATCTTATACGGCATCATTTTATTGGGCGCTCTGTTGCGCTTTTATGGCCTCGACTGGGGAACAGATCGTCAGACCGGCACGTTTCACCGCTTTCACACCGACGAATCCACCATCGTTGAAAGTGCCAATTGGGTGGGTGTGGACATGAGTGAAATTCGCTCGTCCTACGGCAAAGCCCCCATGTACTTGCTCTGGGCAACGGCCCACCTCTTAAGCCCCATTGTGGGCACACCCGCATTTGAACTGGACCAAAATGCGTCTGTCAAATTTACCCACCTCACAGGCCGAAGCCTCTCTGCACTCATGGGCACCCTACTCATTTACCTTGTCTACCAACTCGGTGTCTCTCTTGGCGGTAGATCTACGGGTTTGCTCGCGGCCTTTTTAATGGCCGTTTGCCCAGGCCACATTCAACAAAGCCATTATTATACCGTAGATCCAATACTTACTTTTTTGGCGACGCTTGGCCTTGTACTCCTACTCAAAATGCCCTCACAAAATTGGCGGCTTTATATCGCATTTGGCCTCATTTGCGGTTTGGCTGCTGGCACGCGTTTTGTCGGTGCCTGGATTGGTCTGCCCTTTCTCATCCTTCATATTTTCAACTACAAACCCCAAAGCAGTATTTTCTCTGCGCCCTTACGCCTCACACTCAGAGACAATCTCAAACGCGTAGGCACTGTTATGGGCATTGGGGCGGTTGTACTCATCGCCTGCGAACCCTTCATCGTTTTAGATCCAAACTATTATTTCACAGCCACCGATGTGCGCCAGTTTGCCGCCAGCTTACAAGTGGCACGCGGAGAAATCATTCGTGTGTGGACCCTCTACGATTTCACCACCACACCCTATCTCTTTTACTTCACGCACCTCTTTCGGTACGCGTTGGGCTTTCCACTTGAACTGGCAGGCCTCTTCGGGTTGGGCCTCGCACTTGCCAAACGCACCCAACCCGCCATCATCCTACTCAGCTGGTTCATCGCCTATTTGCTCTTGGTAGGCGGTCTCCACACCAAACCCATTCGTTATGCCACTGCCTTATTGCCCACCCTGATCGTCTTTGGTGCCTGGGCCAGTGTGTGGTGGGGTCAAAAACTCAAACAAGTTTGGTCAAACCCCTTTGCCGCTGCCCTTCCCGTTTTGCTTGTTGCAATCCCGACCTGTGTTTATGGCATAACCTTCACTGCTATTTATGGCCAAGAAGACAGTCGTATTGTTGCCCAGCGGTGGATACACCAAAACATCCCACAAAACAGCCACATATTAGCCGAAAATGGCGGGTTCCCAACCGCCTGGATGGTACCACCTGAACAATATCAGCGCCAAGTCACAGACAGCAATTATTTTATTGTCTCTGACAAATGGGACCTTTATAGTGCACAAATAGACTTCTTTCTCAAACGCCTAAAACGCGCAGACTGGATTATTGTCATTGAAGAAAACCGAATGAAACCCTACATGTCTGTGCCAAATCGCTATCCCATTGGCAGTGAAATCTATACCCGGTTGTATCAAGAGAAATTAGGGTACGAACGTGTTGCACAATTTAAAAACCATCCCTTGTTCAACATCACCCCCTCTGACGAATCAGCAGAACCCACACTCACATCGTTTGATCACCCAACCGTCTTTGTCTACCACCGCACTCAAAACCCAGCACCCGAAGAAATCTTAAACACGTGGAAACAAGAAATTCAAACCGACCCTCAATTTGTAGACAAAAACATATTGGCGGGTGTCAACGCGTTCAAACAGCAAAACTGGGAAGCATCCAAAAGCGCATTTGAAGACGCCTTAAAATTGGATCCAGAATTTGTATTGGCAAAATTGCTCATAGGTGAACTCTATATCAAACACAGCTTAGAAGACTCCACGCAAAAGATATGGGACCGTATTATTGCCCAAAACGGGAACATTAACAAATACGCATTTATCGGTATCATCAACGCAGGACTCAAAGAAGAAGGCGTCATCTACCTCGAAAACATTGCCAAACGCCCCGGCGCAGACCCCAACCTCATCCGGTTGGCCAGCCAAACCTACACCGAAATAGCCATAGATTATCAGCAGAAAAACGATCTTCAAACCGCACTCAAAAACCACACAAAGGCACTCACGCTCACACCCAATGATCCAAACCCTTATATCAACGCGGCATTCGTACTCATTGATCTGGAAGATTTGGACAATGCACAACACCTCATCAATCACGTAGAACAAATCGAACCGAATCTACCTATGGCATTACACGCACAAGCCCTCTTATTTCAAAAGCGAGATCAGCCAAGCTCGGCCTACAAAACCCTGCTCAAAGCCTTAGACCTGGACCCTCAAAACACAGTGCATCAAAATACCCTATTAGAATGGGGCGGCCAATATTATCAGCTAGGCGAAACAGAAATGGCCTACACCATCTTCAACGCCATTCTCAAACACAACCCCAACTTCCAAGAGGCTCACTACAACTTGGGTGCCCTATACCTTCAATCGGGCGATTACAAGCGCGCCCTACCCGCTTTGCAAAAAGCCGTGGCGCTCAAACCCCAAGACCCCGATGCCCAATATGCACTCGCAAGCGTCTACGAAACACTCGGCCAAACAGACCAAGCGGCAGAACACTATGCCTACGTGCTCGCATTACAACCCGATCACCAAAGCGCAAAAACACGCTTAGAGTTCCTACTGTCACAACAGTGATCAACAAATAATCCATCATCCGTTGCAGAGGTTCATATGCCCAATCAACCCCACGTTCTCCTCATCTCCACAGACCACTGGCCCGCCTCTCTCTTTGCAAGCCTCGGTCACCCAGCAATTCAAACACCCACCCTTGATCAACTCGCCAAAAACGGTATTCGTTTCACCAATGCCTACAGCGAATGCCCCGTGTGCATTCCCGCACGGCGCACCCTTATGACCGGCACCACACCGCGCACCCACGGCGACCGCACCTTTAAAGAAACCTTGCCGATGCCCAACGTGCCAACGCTCGCCCAAACCTTTCGCGACAACGGCTACCAAGCCTACGCCGTAGGCAAACTACACGTCTACCCCCAGCGAGATCGTATTGGTTTTGACGACGTGATTCTCGCAGAAGAAGGCCGCACCCAATTTGATGCCGTAGACGATTACGAACTCTTCTTGGGCGAGCAAGGGTATCCGGGCCAAATGTTTGGTCACGGAATGAGCAACAACGACTACCTTAACCGCCCCTGGCACTTGCCCGAGCATTGCCACGTGACCAACTGGGCCACTCAAAATATGGCACGAACGATTCAGCGGCGAGACCCCACCAAACCCGGTTTCTGGTTTCTCTCCTATTGCCACCCCCACCCCCCATTGGCACCCCTTCAGTGTTATTTGGATATGTACCGCGACATCGATCCACCTCTCCCTTACTGCGGCGACTGGGCAAAATCAACCGACGAACTGCCCTTTGCACTCAAACAGCGCGCACTGGAATGGGACGGCTTCACCGAATACCAAATCAAATCTGCCCTTCGAGCCTTCTACGCAATGTGTACCCACATTGACCACCAACTTAGAATCGTCATTGGCACCCTGCGTGAAGAACGCCTGCTCGACGATACCATCATCCTCTTTACCTCGGATCACGGCGATATGCTTGGCAACCACGGACAATGGGCCAAACGTATTTTTTACGAAGACTCCGCCAACGTACCGATGATTCTCGTGGGTGCAGCAAATGACGACCGCGTGGGGCACCACCGCACCGACAACCGCCTTGTAGGCTGGGCCGATGTCATGCCCACACTGCTCGACTTAGCGGGCATTGACATTCCCGATTCTGTCGAAGGGATGTCAATGGTGGGAGACCCACAACGCGACACCTTCTACGGCGAATGCAGCGAAGGCACAAATGCCACACGCATGATTCACGACAACCGCTTTAAACTCATCTACTACCCCGTTGGCAATCACACGCAGCTCTTTGACCTGCAAACCGATCCGCGTGAGCTCAATAATCTGTCTGCCTCAACCGATCACGCAAACATCAAACAACAACTCACGGACCAACTCATTTCTGAACTCTACGGTGGAGACGAAAACTGGGTGCAAGACGGTCAACTGGTGGGGCTGCCCGACCAAGACTACGAACCCACGCCCAATCGCGGTTTATCTGGTCAGCGCGGAAGCCACTGGCCCGTACCGCCACAAACTGGGCAAGCCGGTCCCCCGATACAGCACACTTAGGCCAATCACAAAGGAAAAAAATGTCACGCTTTTCAAAAAAGGACGCACTCCAATTTGGTTGGCAAACCGTGCGAAACAAAATGGGGTATTTCATCGGTCTGTCCCTGGTATTCGTCCTTACCTCAGTCGTTTTAGTCCCCCTACAAACTTACTTCTCGGAATCACCTGTGGCAGCTCTGATCATTGCGATCTTATCGATTGCGTTGACGCTCATTGTAGACCTCGGTTTTATGAAAATCACGCTCAAAACCTACGATGGAGACCCCACAGACTTCCCCGATTTGTTTCGCTATTACGACCTATCGCCCCGATACTTCTTAGGCACAATTCTTTTTACACTGTTAATTATAGTGGCGATGATTCCAGGCATTGTTTTTGTCAGCTTTGTCGTTTCAGGAATCGGCAGTGGCGGCATTGGCACCGTTGCAGGGATTCTCCTCGGTATCTTATTTTTAATACCTGTTGCATTTGTGTCTGTCAGATTCTATTTCTTCGGTTACTTCATTGTCGATCAAGATGCTGGTGCTCTTGAAGCTTTCAAACTCAGCAACCAACTCACCCAAGGTGCCACCTGGCAACTGATTCTTCTCTTCTTAATCACCATAGCCATCGTCGTCGCGGGTTTACTCGCATTTTTAGTCGGGCTCTTGGTCGCCTACCCAGTTGTATTACTCACGACAACCTATGTTTACCGAAAGCTTCTTGAAACACAGGAACAAGACGGATCATCCAAGTCGATTTAATCTTAAAAATCGACTTTATCAATTAACCTAAAAATCAAAACTCACCTATTTCTATAGGTGGGTTTTGATCATAATGCATAAAATGACTACAAAAAATATTTTTACCCAAACACCAAAACACAAGGCCATTTTTTTAGTCATTGTGAAAAACCCATTTTAATGCGACGCTTCCTTCACTGTGCTCACGCAAACTCGGGCAAAGCCAACTTCCAATTTTCATAAATAATATTGTGAATGGCCTCGTCTGGAAATGTGGGAAACTGAGTCCCCTTCACCACATCATTCACCTTCCACTGCCCTGCAATCACCTGCTCAGGTGTTGCCGACGGAAAATCAGACCCAAAAATCAATTTGTGTTCCACGCCATATTCCAGTGCCGACATAAAAGCATTGTAATGCCGACGCGGTCGATAGTGCAGTGCCGACACATTGCTATACAAATTGGGATGTTTGCGAATGAGCACCACACACTCATCTTCCCACGGGTGGCCCATATGTGAAATGATAATGCGCAGATCAGAGCACGCAATGGCGATGTCTTCCAGCAAAATTGGATTGGCGTATTTCAACGGCCCAGGCCGCACAAACGATGTACCTTGATGGATATTCACAGGAAGATTGAGTTCCTCAACCTTCTTAAAAAATGGCACGTGTTTGGGATCTTCCGGATTCCAATTTTGATAAATCGGCGCCACCTTCAAACCGCGCAATCCCAATTCTTCAACGCAATACACCAACTGATCCACACAATCTTCATCATTGGGATCTATCGAGCACCAGCCAATAAAACGATCGCTGTGCGCCTTCACAAAATCCGATATCAACTCTTGTGGCACGTTGATACCACAAAACGGAGCCCGCAACCCAAAGACAATCACCTTATCACAACCTTCAGTTGCCGCCAACAACTGCTCAGGCCGCGAATCAAAAGCATTCTTCTTCTCGTCGTCACTCCCCGCAAAATACACATCGGGCGTCAACCGCATCTTGGCCTTCTTCGCCTCAAGCGCAAAATCGACAAACTCATCTGACAAATGATCGGGGTACCACATCAAATTGGTATGTGTATCAAATAACATCGATAACCTCATTTGAATATTTCAATGATTAAAAAATTACCCTAACAGATTAATCCCGGGGGCCAGACCCAGTTAACCGGCAATCCAATTCCCACAACGCCGTCTTATTACCATCAAACTTCATCAATGCCAGAGCATCTTCATAACCGAGCCACCGACACGCTGAATGCTCTTGCGACAATACAATTTCACAGTCCTCTACCCAACCGCCAAAACAATACTGAGGAATAACATAAACACCATCTCCCCATAAATGACTATCTCGAAATCCCCTTGCTCGTATCGGTACAACGGTGTCCAATTGAATAAACTTCAGATCCTGAGACAAACCCGCTTCCTCCAATGTCTCCCGCTTGGCAGCTTCAATTTTCGTTTCATCATCTTCTCCACCGCCAGCTACACCTTGCCACCAGCCCGCATCAGACCGCTGAAAGAGCGCATATTCAAACGCGCCATCTGCTCTTTTCCGATAAGGGTAGACCAATACTTGGAACGGTGCACGGGGCATTTCTAATTTCCTATACGGGGTACAATACTGTTTTTCATACTTTCCCAACAAACAACGTCGTAATGTTCTTTTCCTGAAAGGTTCTCGCACCCAGGGTAAGTTCTCCAAGCTTCAACTCAAATGCCCGATTAAGCTCAGTCCTTTCATCTGCACTAAAATATCCCATCTCATTTTAGACTTATCACAACTTTCAAATCTTGCCATCAGAATTAGGTATTCGCAGGAAGGCGTATTACAAAACAAGCGATCTATGTAAGGTGTTGAATGGAGGCGAATGTTGCACGCAGGTTCGAGCGGAATCTTCAGGCGAGGGCGTATGCCACTTGCACAACCGGACGAGACGTAACCCGATGTCAAGGGCCTGAATCTCAGGTATTTACGCCACATAACCAATTCCAGGTGCGCTCTCTCCTTACCCGATCCCGATAAGATTCCACTTCTGTCACATAAGGCAATCGGGCACGGTTCTTATACTCTGGAATTTCTTTTGAATCAATTTGCCAGTCTCGTATAGGTGATGACGCTCGATAATAAGAAAATTTGATCATACTTCGCTTCTGGTCATTGGTCTTGGGACCCGCTTTGTGCCAGATACCATACCGAGTCAATGCAACAGTGCCTGCTGGAACCGTCAGAGAAACCTGACCCAGCACATCCCCATAGTGCGCAATGGCCTCTCTGTCTACAGCTCGGCAATGCGACCCTGGCAAGATCATCGTTGGACCATCTTCGATCTCCACTGCTTTAGGATAGTAATAACATTGAAGCGTTGTCACATCATATCCACTTCCCGAAAGCCCATCAGAATGCCAGGTTTGTCCATAATGAGGCGCTTCATAAACGTGATGATGTCCCCCGTCAGGCACCCGAAAGTTTTCACCCAGCAAGGACCGTGCAACCCCGGCCAATTTGGGATGCAGAAGTAATTCCTTTTTAAATACGTCGGAAGAGATAAACGCATTCGCATTCCCTTTGGGCAGCGCATCACACTGACTGTTGAAATCCTCCCCAATAATACCTTCTAATAAAACATAACCCTGGGCAATAAAATCCATGACATCGCTATCCGTCATTGTCGGCTTCACATCGGTCATACAGCGCTCCTTTAAATCCATTTTTCCAAGACAAATTCAAAACCCAAATAATCGTTATCCACCTCTTCATACCTATAGAGCTTCGAAATAGGAAACTGCACAACGCGCCACCCGTCCGCCATCGCCTCTAACACCGAAGCGTAGGGCAATTCTTGCGAAGGCAACGTCGGTTCCTGAGGTTTTGTTGGATCGCAGTGAGACCAACTGGCAATGGGTGAACGCATATTGGTTGACTTTGAATACAGATACAACACGTGTTGTCGAGGTTCTTGCAAACAGTTCATTAACGCATCCAGATCTTCAGACGTAACAGGCTCCTTCCGAAGCTTTTTTTTCTGGGCATCTATCCATCGTTCGACAGCTTCTTTCATCTCACCTCCCAATTAAATCAAACCTACATACAGACACAGATTTCATCTGCTTATAACCGCACCCAATATGTTGGCGTGTGATTTCAGTCTTGAATGTCGTTATGTTTTACCTTTCGGATCACGGGAATCGCCCATATATGTTATGAATAAGGTGAGAAATCAAGCAAAATCAAGCACCCCATCAAAAAGCTTTTTCAAGCCCTCGATCACACAACCGTCCCTGCGCAAACACCTTATCAAAATTATAAACCGCTTCAAATACAAGCCACGGATACGTCCGGGTAATATTCATCATCCGCTCCAACATCATCTCTGCTGTAATAGAACCTTCCTCAAACGAAGCCACCGTATTCTGAACATAATAATTATAAATTTCTGCAATACGCACCGCATCTTGTTCCGCACAATCTCTGATCATAAGATATCCATCCTTGCAAATGACACTCTGAAAACAAAGCCACATAATAGTATCAAAACACAATCTATCCAAAACCTGTCTAATGCCATTGGAACCAGCCCCTTACCCTGAGCCTCCCACAAAGGAATGCCACCATGTCCCAGCAAGAACACAGCAGCGTCAACCAAAAAGCGTGGTCACATAAAGCCTATGAAGCAGCATGTTTATTGGGCGGCACACCAAAAGAAGCCGCCGAGAAGATGTTAAAAGATCCAGAGTATACGCTTCGAGCTTATAGAAACTTTTTGGGAGATGTCAAAGGCAAGAAGATCGCCAATCTCTTAGGGTCTTCGGGCAAAAAGGCAGTCGCACTATCTCTGCTGGGGGCGCAAGTGACCGTTGTGGATATCACGGAAGAAAATCAGCGCTATGCGCTCGAACCTCCGGTATGATCTCAATGCCGAACGCCTGACAAACAGACCATTCAGGAATATGGAAGTCAATGCACTACAATAATTGTTGGAAAGGTCGAGCAGCATAGAGATTTGCTCGCCACAATAAGGACAAGAAAAAAAGTGTTCTATAATCATACAATCATCCCCCACATACAATTTGAAGTCACTCTAATCACAACAAACACGCGTCACCCGAATACCTGATTTCCATCTGGTCGAAGATGTCCCGCAAGAAGCTTTTCTTGAAGTCTATCCTCATCCTTAACCATTACTTTCGAACCACAATTACAAACAGACGCCCAGATCCGCCATAACTCAGCCCCCCACTGATACAAAAAATGTTTCTGCAATGCAGAAACATTTCTCAAAACTTCCGACTCATTTTTTTAAGGAATCATATCAATCCGTCTGCCCCCAACCACCATTCACGCCATACTCCCCCAATTGAAGGAGGCATATCTGCCATCAGCCAACACAGGCCCAACCGCCACCTTTACCACGTATGTAACAGATGACCATTCTGTGGGAAAAATGCAATATCGATAAGCGAACAAAGACAGACGCCTGTCACATACCCCACCATCAACCCTAAAAACAGCGGCAGTGATTTCCGGTAGAGTTGCACACCGCCAATCTTGAGCATCAAAGACTTTACCACCCACGCAATAAAGAACGGCAGAGCCAGAAAATTGGTATTGATCATTGCAGAAGTCGCAAATCCGATGGGGTGAAGCCCCCACCAAAGCACCCGACTTCGCAAAAGCGTAAGCAACCCCATCACACCCGTGCCAATGCAAAGAAACAAGACCTTGCTAAAATCGAATGTCACAGGATTGCGCACCTTGCTCAGCGTCGTCGAAAAGATCCCTTTGGGATTGCCGCCAAAAAAACGAGGAAATCCATACGTATTATACGCCCCATTGGTATAGGCCAGATCCAGGGTATAATAAAGGCTGCCCGCCAAACCAACCACAGCTGCACCACACACAGCACCCAAAAGACGCCGGCGGTGTGGCCCGATCAGATCACCAAACCGCACAACGTGAACCAATGCAGGCATAAAAAGGCCTCTGAGATAACTCACCAGACTGTAAGACAGCAACACAGAAGTAATCGTGCCCCCAGTAATGGCCTCGGTCCCCATGATATTCACAACAAAAGCTTGTGGGCTCAACGGTGCCCAGGTATAAGGCACACCGCCCTCGGCCACAATACGCGCCGTTGCGAGATACAGTACAAAAGATGCAAACAGAAAAAGCACCACGGCCATGGGTGACATACCCGAACGCCACAGCCATATCGACATAAAAATCAATCCACCAACAGCACCCAAAAAAGCGACCCGGTAGGAGAGTAACTCCCCAGAGTCATCCACTTCGGGTGCACGCCCAAGCGCTTTACGAAATACATTGCCCAAATGCTCCCTTGCCGTCCAAAACCCCCACATCACAATAAACAGCATCGCACCAAAACCCTGCCAAGCCACAGCAAAAGGAGCAATGCAAAACTGGTCGCTACCGGTTCCCCGAATATCAAACCCAAACCGTGCAAAAATTCCACCCTGAAACACATTGAGCAGATAGAAAAACCAAACACTAAACTGCACGTCCACATGCGCCATATAGGCAAAACCCATTGTAAAAAAATGAAAGGGATTAAGCACCAAGGCACGCGCGTCTTTCATAAAAAAGAAGTTGCCAAATTTGGGATAATACCTATCAATGGGAAATGCGGGAAAAAACCATCTCAAAGTTTCAATACCAAACAGAACCGCCGCAATGGCAAAACCGCCCCAAAACAACCGATTGTTTACCACTGACCGAAATCCCGTTTCACCAGGCGTGCCACCCACCATTTCCAAAGCCACAGCTGCCAACGGATAGACCAAGCGTTCGTGCTCCACCCACTGCTTTCGCATCATCACCATCATACAAGCCGACACCCAAAGCATTGCCCCAATAAAAACGGCCCACCAAAAAAGAGGCACCGCCCACATATCCCAAGGAATCCCACGTTCAAGACCCGTCCCCTCAAAAAACTGCCGCCAGATCACAGGATCACCCCGTGGCACCAACCAGTCTGGCAAATACGGATGAAAATAATCAGCCCACTGATTTTCAGGTGTGGCGAAATAATAGAAGCTGGAAATAATGCCCAACAAATACCCCGTAATACCATCAACAGGCATCACCGCACCCACCAGTCCCATTGAAACAATAACCAGCAACTCCGCAGGAGACAGCACAGAAATTTTTAACTTTGGTAAGAGATGATTCACACCTAACACAACCAACAGCAACCCAAACACCGCCAAAGGGAAATGCCCCATCGTCAGTCGCGAAGACCGCGCATACAGCTCCACATACGTCGCCCACACACCAATCACCAAAACAATAACCAGACCAATCGCAACGGCCCGCACCGTAACACCAGACTTACTTGATTGCATTTATCGCCTTTATGCTATATATCTCGATCAACAGCAGGCATAAAAAATGCTTCTGCAACCGCAGAAACATTTTCCAAAGTTTTATACGTGACTATTTCCTCTTTATTGTTCCCAATCCTAAACCATTCAAGCCTCATACATAATTCACCCCATACCACAATCCCGGAATGGGCAAACACGCACGCAAAATGTCACCCGCTTGCCCCCCCAATTTCAACATCTCCTCTTCAACCCCATCCAACGTACCAAAAATCAACTGCGCCGCTGCGCCTCGATTCTCTGCCACCACACGGTCACCACCATAATACACATGATACTCATCGTCCACCTCGCGAAACACCAATCCATTGGCCGCCGTTTCACCCACGCGTTCTACAAAATAAGGCCGCATCTTTTCCAACAACTTCTCAAAATGAATAATCATCGTTGTGCCCGGCACATTCGCTTTTACACCCGTAAGCCCACGCACAGCCAATAAATCTTGCAAAACCGAATCAAATCCTTTGGCGTGTATCGACAGTCGATTCAAATTTTGTTCAGCAATCAACTTCCCTAACACACCCACCAACGCAGATCGTTCGCCCGCAAAATCCAACACCGCCACACGCCCCTCATCACCCTCTCTTTTGGTTTGCATCACCGCAAAAGCCTGTACACTATCACCACGTTTAATCAAAAATGTGCGCGCTGGTTTATTTTGTACCCAACCATCAATACCAAATGCAATATCAGACGGCGGGCGCATCCAACGCACAGGTTCACGCCGATAAATCGCACCAAGCGTATCAACATCTGCCTCTGTTGCAACCTCAATGGTCAAATCTGCATCGTCATAATCACCTGACTGCTCAGCATCCACAGCAAACATCCAATCGCGCCCAACCGTTCGACACCCCTGACGATGATACATATTGCGATACCCAGACACCATGATATAATCGACATCGCCCTCACGGCACACCCGCATCGTATCTTGTAACAACGCACCCGCATGGCCACGCCCCCGGTGCGATGCGTAAGTCGCCACACCTCCCAATGAGGCAACCTTCGCCTGGCATCCCAAAATCGACACATTTCGCTGGATCGTGCCAATATGCGAAACCACCTCACCACCTTCTACCACCACACGCAAATTGCTCAAATTGTCCAAATGAAAGGCGTGCGGTTGGATCTTTGGCAAATCGGCAAAAAACACGTCGCCAATCAGCTTGTTCAAACTCTCCATTTCACTGCGCCGCACACTGCGCATGCCATCTTCCCACGAAGGTTCTATTTCTCTTGGCATAATACTACAACCCTTTCATCAAGTTCTGATCAAAGACGTCCAAACACTTTCGACCACTAAATTCATGGCCCCCCGAAAAACGATCTTTCACCAACACAGCACGTGCATTGGCTGCCCGATAAATTTTGGCCAAATGTCGAAAAGCACCCTCAGCGTCGGCAATCTGAAATCCACGGTCTTCCTCACCCATCTCTGCCACCAGTGGGCGGGGTGCAATCAACCCCGCCACATCGGCAATATCGCCCAACGTCAATAACCCTGGCATAAACTGTGCACCACAAAAATTGGCACGCCCAGGCATTGCCCCCTTGCGAATCGTACTGATATAACCGCTCACACATGCACATTTAATACGCTTATCCAGCGCCGCCAAATACGTCGTCATCGTCCCCCCAAAAGAAACACCCACACACCCCAAATATTTCCCATCCACTTCTTTGCGAGACTGTAAATAATCCAGCGTACACAACCCATCCCAAATCTGGAGTGCCAAAAACTCAAAACCGCGAAACCCTTCGGCCATATAATTCACATTGCACTTATCCCGCGTCTTGCGCACCCAATCTTCGGGGCTCTCCCGCTCACCAAAACCTCGCCAATCGGGTGCCACCACCACGTATCCTCGCTTCACAAACTGCACGGCCAATTGTTTTTGATAATCTTCGTGCGGTTTTTCATCAGCATCCAAACCCACCAAAGAATTCTTCCCAATCCCATGTCCGTGCGCCGCCAAAATACCCGGTCGTTTTTCACCTTTCTTCAATCCCTTCGGTATCAAAACATAGGCGGGCACACTCGCAAAAGCTTCCGTATCATAAATCACTTTCTCACGCACATAATCACCCATATCTTCTCGAGCAATCACCTCCGCACGCAAAGGTACTTTCTTGGGCATCTCGCCCAACAGCTTTACCAACTGCGCTCGAAACTGACGACGCCAAACCCGCCAATCGGCTTCCGTTTTGCCATCAAAAGCCAATGTCGGTTTTGTCGCCTGCATCCACCCATGAATCGAATCGTAGGGTGACAAATACCGCGTTCTTTTTGCCATAGACCATCTCCCCAATTTAAAGAAGTCCAAATTCCCACAAAATACACGCAATCGCAAAAAACACATAGACTAGGGTAGCGATCGTCATCATCGCCGTACAGCTCTTGCCAGGGCGTGCAGATTTGGGCAAATAGCGATAGTTAATGTACAACATCAACGGCACATAAATCGCCATCGCAAACCCACCCATATAGGCCGCGTTAAACAAGAAACCCAACTCAGACACACCATAACTTTCCATCACAAATGTAATCACACAGCCCGCCACAATCCACACCCCAGCCACCAACAAATACCACCAACTCAAATCGCGCTTTTTTGCACCCTTAAAATTGGTATACACAATATCCGCAATGGACCGAGACACACCATCGACCAAAGCCAGCTGTGTGCCAAACAACGTGGCCAAACCAACCAGCAAAAAGATCACACGCCCAGTTTCACCCCACACCTCACCCAACACAGCCGCTTGATCCCAAATAAGGGATCCACTTTCAGGCACAATGCCTTGCGGATGCAACACAGCCAAAGACCCAAAAATGAACAGCATCATTGTAACCGTATTCAACGCCCAGAAAAACAGCATCTGATCCTTTTTAACATAGGCCCACCAGCTTTGAAACCGCTTGATGTTTTCTTCCGTCTCTTCATATTGAAAACCCGTTGATGGCATAGCTTCACTGCGCCCCCACAAAGGGTTTTGCATCATGGGCACATGCGCGCCCATCCCAATGTGTTTGTCACGCAAATAAAACGTATAAAACAAATTGGCCGTACCACCCGCACCAGCAAATACAATGGCAATAAACAGCGCCTTTACCGACATACCCGGTTCTTTGAAGCCCACATTGATAACCCCCCAGCCCAGTTCAACCCACGTCTCTGCCGTACCTACCGCAAATGCAACAATAATCAATCCAATCGTCACAATCGCCACCATCAATTCCACGGCCTTTTCCATCGTATTATAAATCATCTTGGGACCAAACAAAATCGCAGCCACACCTGCAAAAGTAATCACTGTCCACACGGTATCCGATCCCCACCCTTGTGGTCCTACCAACAGCGCTTTCAATGCCAAACCGGAGGCACGCCCCCACCCCGGCGCAATCCAAGAAAACAGCGTAATAATAATAAACAGCGGCGCAAAACCACGCCACACACGCGCAAAACCCGTATAAACCGTCTCACCCGTTGCAATCGTCCAACGCCCCACCTCAAAGTTGATCCACATTTGCAAAAACACACCCAATACCGCAGCCCACACCATGCTTGCACCATATTGCGCCACCACACGCGGCCACACGATAATCTCACCCGCCCCAATAGACAACCCCACCAAAATCGCGCCCGGCCCGGCCATTTGCCAAAACCCCAACTTGCGCTCCGGCAGATCCTGTTTCTTAAAATCATCCAATTTCTCAAACATGTCTATCTCCCTCCCAGAAGTTCTCATGCCTTTGGTTGTACCCAAAAAAAGAACACACCTCAACACCGAGGTATGCCATAAAACACCGTCTTATATACGTGCCTCGAGCGTGCGCCGCTAAATAACGCCCGAAAAGAGGCAAAGTCAAGCAGGGATCTTGCTTTTCCTTTTTCCCTTTTCCTTTTTCCCTTTTCCTTCCAACACCTTCACCACATGCCGTGACAAAGACAAATACGTCGTCAACTTCCCCCCAAACACATTCAGCAATTGCGTGTCACCCTTTGTATGTAAATCCAATTCATATTCCCGTGACAAATCTGTTGGATCTTCTTTATTGGCCACCAAAGGACGCACCCCAATACTTGAATCAACCACGTCTTCTCGTTGAATCTGCCGATCAGGTTTTAAATACGTATTCACTTCCTCTAGCAAATAAGCCACATCGGCCTCCTGCACCACCACCTCATCAATCCCCATCACCTCTTCACGTTCCGTCGTCCCAATCATTGTCTGCCCATTTTCAGGTTCCGGAATAATAAAAAATATACGCTTGCCATGCGCCTGCAAAAACATCGGCTCAGGCGTAAGCAACCCATTGACAAAAATGTGAATCCCACTAATTTTCCGAATTTGAAACCGAGCCGGAAATTGATACTGCGCAACCACCTCGTCAATCCACGGCCCCGTTGCATTTACCAACGTCTGCGTCCGATGAACCACATCACCAACCTGCACCCCAAATCCCTCATCGTCCCACAACACATCCGCCACATCCACCTGCTCACAAAATACACAACCCAGCGCCGTTGCATCCTCAGCAACCCGACGCGTCAACGCCCAATCATTCGTCTTGCCATCATAATACTTAAGCACCTTCACAATACCATCTTGTTTTAATGCACCAAATGCGCTATCGAACACATCCCGCTTCACAAAACCCGAACGATATTTATTCTGCCACCCCGCCAACACATCATACAACTTCACCCCCAACCACAACATCCACGCCGGTCTTGGGCTCGTTTTATAAATAGGCAAAAAAAACGGCCGCATCCCCACCAACTCGGGATACCGCCGCAACAGTTCCAATCGATCTTGAAGCGCCTCACGCACCAATGCAAACCGCATCGTCTCCAAATACCGCAATCCCCCATGTATCAACCGCGACGACTTCGACGACGTGCCACCACCAATCACGCCCTTATCCAACACGAGCACCTTCTGCCCACGTTCAGACAATGCCTGCGCAATCCCACACCCATTAATCCCCGCACCCAATATAATCACATCATAGGTCACATCACACCTCCCGCAAAAATTCCGGTACCACTTCATTCACCAAAACCTGATCCAACGTCTGTCGTTTCCTCACCAAATGCGTATTCCCTTCTCGATCAATCAATACCTCAGTTGCCTCAGGAAACGAATTATAATTCTTCGATGCCATCCCCGCACAATACGCACCCGCGCCACCAATCACCACCGCATCGCCCACCTTAGCCTCCGTCAACTCACGCGGCAACAACCCTTCCGGATCATCCGGTGCGGGTGTTAACACATCGCCACTTTCGCAACAATGCCCCACCACCAAATAATCACCCACACCGCGCGCCTCAGTCTCAGCAGGCACCACCACAATCGGGTGTTGTGCCCCATACATACTCGGCCGAACCGTCTCCGTCATTCCGCTGTCTATCTTAATAAACCGATACCCCTCTTTTCCGGTATCAACAATATCCATCGCTGTGGTCACAATCGCACCCGCATTGGCCACCAAATACGTCCCGGGCTCCACCTCCAAACGCAACTCCCGGCCCGACTTACCTGCCGTCATACGAAAAGCCTCAACCACATGAGACCCAATCACCTGTAAATCGGTCGATACTTCACCCTTCATACGCCCCACTTTATACCCACCGCCCAAACTCAACGTATGCGTGTCTGGAAAACCCACACAAATGTCCAAAGACATCAATGCCACACGTTCCCACACTTCAGGATCACTACCCGACCCAATATGCGTATGCATCGCCGTAACGGTCAAATTGCGTTCACCACAGATCTTATGAACCTCATCAATATGCTCATGCCAAATCCCAAAACTTGCCGCTGGCCCACCCACATTGGTGCGGTTGCTATGCCCAGATCCGGCCCCCGGATTAATACGCACAGAAAGCGAATGCCCCGGAAACAAGTCTCCAAACGTGCGTAATTGATTCAACGAACACGCATTATAAATAACACCTTTTTCCACCAATGCTTTCAAATTATCCGGTATCTGCTGTGCCGTCACCTGAATATGATCTGCCGGCACCCCAGCGCGCATCGCCCGTTCGGCCTCATAACCACTGCTGGCATCAATATGCAAACCCCGTTGTGTCAAAATGCGGATCACAGCCGCATTGGGCAATGCTTTCATTGCATATCGAGCCGTTAAACCAAATGCATTTGGAAAACCCAGCACCGAATCGGCCTGCGTTTCTAAAGTCTTTTGATCATACACATAAACAGGAGACCCAAACTCACGACGAATCTCACGCACCTGATCTACACTTAAAAAAGAAAGTTGTTCCATCTCCACCTCTTGATCTTTACTTGACATCTGAAAACAGAAAGGGAATATTAAAGACTATGATCTTCATAATAATTCAATAGGTTAACTTTCAACCCATTATGGACATCATCCACAAGATAACGTATCTAAGTTTTTCATTGTCCACAGTCCACAGTCCATTATCCACTGCCTATGAACGCTGCACTCTCACAATTTATCCAAGTCGTCAAGCGCATTCCACTTTTTCAAGGCCGGAAAACAGATCAAGCATTGGCCTTGATCAAAGTGTGTGAACGCCGCGCGCTTCAAAGACGAGAACAATTATGTGGCTATGGAGAACCCAGTAATGAAATGTTTATATAGCTGTCAGGAGAACTTTCAATCCGTACAGCACAAGACGTTCAAATTGCCACAATCAAGCCCATTGCCCCTGTAGGTGAAATGGGCATCTTTACAGGTGAACCCCGCTCAGCAAACGTGATGGCCAGCGAAGCATCATCTTTGCTCGTTTTAAGCAAAGCCAAACTCGACATGTTCATGCGACGCAATCCACCCATCGAGATTATCATCTCACGCAATCTCATCACCACACTATCTGAGCGCCTGCGCACAGCCAACCAAGAAATCGCCCACCTACAAAATCTCATCGCCGACCAAGGGGCCACCCCCGAAGACATCTTAGATGACGAACCCGCAACATAAAAAATGGCTCCCTTCGGGAACCAACCTACCTCACCTGTTGCAATTTGGTGCGGACGGGGGGACTCGAACCCCCACAAGCGTTTAGCCCACTAGATCCTAAATCTAGCGTGTCTACCAATTCCACCACGTCCGCACCCTTACAACAGGCCATAAAAGTAAGCGTTTGTGCCCCACATCGCAAGAAAAAATCATGGCTTAAAAAACAAAAGGCGTCGACCAAATTAATGATCGACGCCTTTATTAAATTCATAAAGTATATATATTTAAATCTGATTATCCAAGGCCATTTCCAAGCCCACATCGTTTAAAGCGGTAGGGCGAATCTGCCGTTTTTTCAATTGTCGAGCCAGCTCGTGCAAATATCCCCGAACCTTTGGGTCAGTATGGACTCTCTTTTGGAGCTTCCAATATAAAACGGCCAATTCTCGATCTTGTGTGCTCACCGGATGATTCTCCTGTTGGGATTGTTGTTGCATTGTATTTTGAATTATCGGCATATTTCAAAGTTCCTTTAACGATTAATCCTCAATTCTTCCAGCTGGTCCAAAATCGCAAGGCTCACAAACACCAAAAATGCCATGCCACAAATGATACCGATCATCAATAACGGCGTACTCAGCTCCATAAAAACCACCTTTTCATATTGCGATGTGAATGTGTCGCCATCCCCTATCGCAACGTCCGTGCCACCAAACCCACACAACCATAACACCCTTAAAAACAAACAATAAAAAACGATTACGCCTTTTGGCATAACCGTTTAAACAGCAAAATTCTGTTTTCGAGCGGAATTTTTTTCCGCTCAACTAACTCATTTTATTGACTTTTCCCAACCCACGTCCTACGATAAACGTTGGCAAACCTCAAAGTGGTAATATCCGCCGTACTTTTCATTATCCATTGTCCTTAATAGGAAATGTCAAAGTAAATGTCGTACCAACACCCACATCACTAACCACATCCACAGTACCACCGTGGTTTTCAATGATGCGGCCACAAATGGCCAAACCAAATCCATGCCCTGTATCTTTGGTGGTAAAACCCGAATCAAAAATGCGCATCACAACATCTTCGGGCATTCCGGGGCCATGATCGGTCACCACGACCGACACCCGGTTATCTGCTGGGTTTAACCGAGTGGTTGTTTCAATATGCCCTTCGCCCATGGCATCGGCAGCGTTGGCATATAAATTGATTAATACCTGCTGGATTTGCCCAGGGTCGATATCTAACAATGGCAAATCAGTGCCCAAATCGCGATCAAATTCGACCTTATGAAAACGGCTTTGTCCTTGAATAAACGAAATCAACTTTTCAATGAGCAAGTTAATGTGGGCGGCTTCCGTTTTAGAACGCAACATGCCCAAATCCATCAACCCCGATGCAAACTGTTCCATTTTAGACAATTGATTTGCAATGGCACCTAAACTGCGCTCGATGCGCTCATCCCCTTTTAGCTTGGAGTTCATCTGCAGCAACTCGGCATGCCCCATTAATACCGTAAGATAATTCTTGAGTTCATGCCCAATCTCAGCCGACATTTGCCCGGCCATCGACAACTTTTCAGCCTGAATGAGGCGCGACTCTAATATCTTACTATCCGTAATATCGCGAAAACCCAAAGCAGCACCATCGAGATGGGGCGCAATCGTAATTTCAAAATAAGCCATGGCATGTTTTGCATCTTTATATTCCAGCCCCATCGTCGCCATATCACCAGAGGCAATCACTTGCATCACCGTTTGACGCACACCGCCACCCAATTGCGGTGCTGCTTCAAACAAATCACGCTCTAACAAATCATCTGTAGCCGCATCATCAAAGATTGTACGGCGCTCCGTTAACTTATTCCATCCATGTATGGCAAAACGGCTGTCGAGCCATAAAATGCTGTCGTACAAACTTTGCACCAGCGTTTCGTCTAACCGCCTCACGCGCTGTGCAGTGATTTTGGCTACATTTTGCAAGATCCGACGGTGCAAATTGGGGTGCGCATCAAAAAAAGTGTTGAGATCGCTTTGCAAAAATTCAAGGACCTCAGTTGCCCCTAATGCACGTACGGTTGCACTGCGGGGTCCGCTGTCTACCAAAGCCAATTCGCCAAAGCACTCGCCTTCGCCCAAAGACGTCAACACCTCTTGCTGTTGGTCAAGCGTGGCTTTTTCAACCCGAACCGTGCCCGATACGATCACATACATCGCATCACCGGCTTCACCTTCGGTCACAATCGCCTGAAGATCTTCAAAAGACCGAGGTCGTGCCAAATCAAAAAACAATGTTCTGTCTTCCGATAGCAGCCCTTCAAGCAGAGTAATTTGTATGTCATTAGGGTTCATAAAATGCAATCTCCAAGTCAGCGAACGCCCTAAAACTATGAACAAAACCATTAAAAAACAAGCACTGAGGTGCATAGCCCTAATGTTTTTTTTGCCTATCCCTCTGCTTGCACAAACGCCCATACCTATCAGTAGCCCTACAGACTCCATCACTTTTGATGCCGACCAAATTACATATGACCTCAAAAACGAACGCATAAACCTGATGGGCAATGCCACATTAAACTACCGCGATATCACCCTCA